>WNGD01006658.1_pt1 | contig 11015 bp, 6 predicted proteins | sample 5400671 | NCBI WGS metagenome assembly WNGD01 (sample SAMN13153369, study PRJNA577476) | soil metagenome | isolation source: 40 cm soil or saprolite under grassland replicate 2 | place: USA:California | collected 2016-06-15
CGGTTGGTCTGCTGCACGATCTCGAAGCGCACGTTGCCGGCCGCGGCGCGGTTTGCCTCGCCCAGGACCTTGAGCGCGACGATGGCGTTGTCTTTCTGCGGCGGGATCACGTCGACGTGAGTCACGCCGTAGACTGCGCCGGGCGCATCCTCCATCGGGCCGACCGAGAGCGAATTGTGGAAGCGATCGTCTGCCGGCGCGTTGCGCAGGGCGTTGAGCTTGTCGCGGAACTCTTTCGTGCCCGCGGTCGCCATATGCGCGTCCCACGCCGCCTTGTCCTTCCACGCCGCGACCACGACGAACTGGCCCGGGCGGCGCGGACGCTGCACCACGATCGAGCGAAGGTTGCCGGGCGCGGCACGGCTTGCGCCGCGGTAGGACTTGAGGAGCGCCGCGGTCTCGTCTCTCGCGGTCGGCTTGGTCTCCACATAGGTGACGACGTAGAGCGGGCTGACGTCGGCTGGAACGGCGGGGGGTGCGGCGGCTGGTGTTTGGGCGATGGAGTTCACGGCGAAGAGGCACAGCAGGGCCGGGACGAGCGCGGCCGGATGGAAAGTCATGTCTTCTTCTCCCTGGTCAGTCCAGCAGCAGCCGGCTATCGTACACCCGGGACGGAAGGCCGTCGCGTTCAGGAATCTCCTCCGGTGAAAAAAGGCGGCCGCTAGGGCCGCCTTTTCGCTTCCACGTCTGTCAGGTTAGCAGCCTATACAGCCATTCTCGTAGGCTGCTCAGTCGTCATCGTCATCGCGATCGTGCCCTCCATGCCGATCGGTTCTTGTAACGATCACATCTGACTCGTCCGCATTCCATCTGACCGTGCCCCTGAATCCGGGGTCGGATCTCAGCGCCCAGAGCCCTCCAGCGCCCTGGTCCGACGAGCTGCCGAAGATAGTCCCGTCTCCCATGACAAACACGTCATCGGCATGCCCGGTCTTGCGCGTCGACTGGCTCCTGGCGGGCGGCACATAGTAGCCGGCGTGCTTCGGGTAGTGGATATCCGAGAAGTCGACGCCCCAGAACCCGCCTTCTTCCCAGGCGCTCCACACGACTTTGCCGCGGATATATCGCTCGACATCGTGGATGCCCATGCGGTTTCCGAGCCTGTCTTTCGGACAGTTCGCATGCATGCTCATGGGATTCCTGTACCCCGAAATCTCCCTCGGGCGGTTCTCGTTCCGCACATCGATGAAGTGCATGTAGCCGAAAGGACACTGGCCGAGCTCGTCGCCTCCGACGATGGTCTCGACCCGGTGGCCTCGCCTGGGATTGACCAGGCCCCAGCTATGCGTCTGGCCCGGCAACGGAGGCATGGGGATGGTGGCGGTGGTCGGAGGATTCTGGACCACAGGATCGAACGTCGGACGGTTCTGCTGGTCGGCCCAGTTGACCTCGCCGACCCTCTGCGGATTGCTGATATTGGCGATATCCAGGATGACGAGGCCCTTGTCGCGCACCGCCAGGTAGCAGCGGTCGTGCCAGACGGTCATGTCATGGATCATGACAGTGGGTGCCGGCAGGCCGAGCTGGGGCGCGGGTGCCGGGCCGGCCGCTTCGTTTTGAGGCGACCACCAGGTCCGCATTGCCACTTCCTCCGCGCTCTCTCCCATTCCCGGATACCACCACCGCGCTACGTGCACCGGGTTTCTCGGGTCCGTGATGTCAACAATCTCGAGGATTTCAGCGATGAATCCGTTCGGCCTGAAAGCGGCAAATGCGTATCTGCGTCCGGATTCCTCATGCACCCACAATCCGTGGAACGGCGCAGCCATGGTCGAATGTATGTCGGGGGGCTGGTAGGAGGCCAATCTGACCGGCGCGCTCGGATTGCTGACATCCCAGGTTTCAAGAGACCTGCTTCGCTTGACGACCAGAATGTCGCCCCCCTTGATGTCGATGTACTGCGTGTTGTCGGTGGTGAACGGTGGCACCAAAGGCGATTGTGGTGTAGGCAGGTGTGGCTGCCGCCAGACCACGCGCATCCTCCGCGGATTGGTGACATCGACGATGGTCCACCCCATTGCGCCGTTGCCGCAGTAGGCAAATCTGCCTCTGCGCTGATCGACAACTCGAAACTCGTAGGTTTGATCCCAGCCTTCGGCCCGGGGTTGACCGGGAAGTCTCATATCGTTGAAGCCGAGGATCTCGAGCCCTGCTATATCCCCGTAGCTCGGCTGCATCAGTGGTAGGCCGTCGTCGTGGAAAGCCCAACTCGCACCCGACATGCCTAAGCCGGTCATGCCCAAACCGGCACCTACACCTGCGGTCTGCAAAAACCTTCTTCGATTCATCGTCATGATTTCCTCCTCATACATCGCTGATTGAACCTACAGACAAAAAAGCAGAAGGTCGCCTTTTTTTACGCGCGTCAGCTTCCCTCAATCATCGCCATCGTCGGTCCCGAGGCCGATTCTCTTCGCGTCGCCGTGCAGCTCCAGAATGTCCAGGCCGGAACCATTACGATCGGTGGCGTAGATGAACCCACGATTGTCGACTTCGAGGTTGTTCGTCATGTAGCCGTCCGGTTGAACGGTGTTGGCGTTCGCTACCGGGACGTAGAACCCCACCTCGACAGGCGCTTGCGGCTCGCGGATGTCCCACGCGCGAACACCGCCGGTGAAGGCAGCAATGAAAGTCAGCTTGCCGTAAAAGGGATTGCGGAAGTTCTCTTCGCTCGAGTGCGTCCCGAAGCGCGCTCCCCGCGTGCAGTAGTTTCCACGCGGATATTTTTCGCCCGCGCGCGGATCGACTGACATCGTCGAGAGGATCATCGGGCCCTGCCACGGATTTGGCTCCTGACGCAGGCCCGGTGTCGCGGTCTTCGAATTTTCGACCGTTACATCGACCACGAAGCTCCAGTGCGGCGGTTCTTGGCACAGGTCGGCGGTCGCCTCCGAGGCGAGCACCACGATGTCGCGCGTCTTGAAGTCCCTGAAGCTCTGATAGCCCGGCGGCGTCAGCCCGAACACCGGCATGCTGGTGTGCCCGCCTTGGTCCGGCGACATATGCAGAATCCCGGCTTGCGGCGCGAGTAAGTCGGCTTCCGACGGGCTGTCGGCGTCGCCGCTCCAGGTTCCGCCAAGCGAAGGCGGCAGCAGCTTCTTGCGGTCCAGGATCTGCATCACGCCGTCGTCGCCGACGCCCCATGCGGCGTAGACGCGGTTGCCGATTACGTCGTCCGCCGTGGCACCGCGCGCCAGCCTTCCGCCAGCGTTGGGATGCTCGTGTGCGGAGATGGCGCCGTGAAGCGAGGTAGATGTCGGTCCGGTTGCAGCCGGCTGCCCGCCCGGCAAGCCGAAAGTGCGGATGTAATTCGGGCGCGCAGGGTCGCTCCAATCGACGATGACCATCGACTGGGACTGGCGCCACAGCGGCGCGGTGTTCTTGCTGCCGGGAAGATAGGCGATGCCGGTATTGCATTCCCACCACATCTTGTGCGTGCTGCGAAGGCCGCGCATCTCGCCCGCGAGCGTGGGGTTGCTGACATCAGTCACATCCCAGACCTGATATCCCGAGGCGCTGCTTCCCTGAACATTGCGCAGGAGGTACACGTGGTCGGGGGTCCCCTTAGGCAGGTCGGAACCCAGGCACATGCGCACCGATTGCGATTGACCTCCAGCGGCCGGGACCGGAATATGGAATTTCTCTACCGGCCTCTCCGGGTTTGTGACATCAATGATAACGACTCCGTTCAGCTCCACCGGGCTGCCTGGTTTCAGCGGATTGGGTTTGCTGCCCCCGTGCGTGCCCGCGAACGCGATCGTCCTTCCATCCGGGTACAGGATGACGTTCGGCTGGTAGGACGGACGCCCTTGCAGGTCGACGTGGCCGACCCGGCGCATGTTCTTCTGCTCGCCGCTCTGGCTGGTGCCGCGGTGGTCGTCGGCAATCGCCGAGCCCGCCGCGATGGTGAACGTGCTCAGAATGGCCGCATTCAGCGCGTACTTTGCCGGGCTCCCTCTGCTTCTTGACGTCAACATGGCTCCTCCTCCGGTGATGTGGAACGGCGGATGCCGTCCCAACCAAACTCAGTTGTGTCGGGAATTTTCAGCGGGATAGGGAAAGGTGGGCTTCGCGACGAACGTTGCGGAAAATTGTAGTCCCCGGACGCACCAAGTCAAGCGCGGAGGCGAGTATCGCGGCCGCCGGAGCAGTTCGCCTAGGCCTCCGTCAGCTCGCGCACTGCGGCGACCAGGTCTTCGAACTTGAACGGCTTCATGAACGTCTTCACCGCGCCGGCCTGGCGCGCGACCTCGAACACGTCGTAGTTCCTCAGCGGCTCGTAGCCGGTCACGGCGATGATCTTCGCCCCGGGAAACTCCCTGCGCAGCTCGTGGATCGTCTCGATGCCCTCCTTTTCCGGCATGAAGATGTCGGTGACGATCACGTCGGCCGGCCGCGCGCGCTGCAGCGCCAGTCCCTGAACGCCGTCCGCGGCGCCTTCGGCTTCGATGCCGCAGCTCTGAAACCAGCGCAGCGCAAGCTTCCTGAAGTCGTCGCTGTCGTCGATGACGAGAACGCGCGTCATGTCCCCGGGAAAGGAAGGCGGAATGCGGATTTTATGCAAAGCGCCGGGGACAATCCACCGCCCTGGCCCTGCTTCGCCAGCATCAGCGCAAGTACCGGGGTTGGGACCCGGGGACTTCTACTCTCAGTCGAGCGTGAACGCGTCCCAGGCGATGCTGTCCCAGGCGATGCTGTCCCAGGCGATGCTGTCCCAGGCGACGCTGTCCCAGGCGATGCTGTCCCAGGCGACGCTGTCCCAGGCGACGCTGTCCCAGGCGAAGTTGTCCCAGGCGACGCTGTTCCAGACCAGGGTGTCCCAGGTGAGCAGCGACCAGAAAATTCCGCCGAACAGCGGATCCTGCCACTGCAGCGGCGAACCAAAAAGGACCGGGTAGAGCGCGCGGGCGAAACCGTCCGCGGGCCGCAGTCCGCGATTGGCACAGGCTACGGGAGTCGGGTTAAAGAGCATGCCGACCAGGAACCCACCCGACAGGAGCCCGGGGTCGGGTGCCGCATCGCATGGCACGGCCAGGGTGGCGGCGTTCGCATCGAGCAGCCCGCTGCCGTCCGCGATCGGATCGGGGAGAACCTGGCCGCTGTCCTCCCCGTACGGCTGCGTCGTACCGACGAGGAGCGCCTTGACCTGATCGGGGGTGAGGTTCGGCCGCCCCGCCAGGAGGAGCGCCGCAGCCCCCGATACGACGGCGGTCGCCATCGACGTTCCGGTGAGACGGAAGTACGTCGCTCCGTTCTGCGCCACCACGACGCGCTCGGGGAACAGCGTATCCAATGCGCTCCCCGGCACGCGCAGAGAAACGATGCGCCGCCCCGGTGCGACCAGATCGGGTTTGGCATTGGAGTCGGCGCTGCCCCAGGCGGAGAACCAGGCGAGCATGTCGTCGCCTCGGCCGAGGGTTCCGCGATCGTCGGTCGCGCCGACGGTGATGACGTACGGATCGATGCCCGGCGTCACGACGGTGTCGCGTTGCGGGCCGCCGTTCCCCGACGCGGCGACGACGACCAGACCGCGGCGCCACGCGATTTCCACCGCCGCCGACATCGGGTCGAGGCGGTAGGGGAGCCTGGCGGGCGCGCCAAAGGAGAGATTGATGACGCGGATGTTGTAGGCGGCGCGGTGCGCGAGGACCCACTCGATCCCCCGGATCACCGAGGAGATCCGACCGCTCCCGGTGCTGCCGAGCACCCGGACGTCGACGACGTTGGCTTGCGGAGCGATGCCCGTGAACTGGCCGCCGGAGCGGCTGCCGTTCCCTGCGACGATCCCCGCGATATGCGTCCCATGCCCGCCCGGGTCGCTGGTGAGGCGCTCGTCGGCGAAGTTGACCGAGGCGAGAATGCGGTTGTCGGGCTGGACGAGATCCGCATCCGCAGCGACGCCCGAATCGAGGATGGCGACCGTTACGCCTCCCCCGGTTATCCCCTGCTGCCAGACCTTATCGGCTCTCACCACCCGCGGGTAGACACCCGAGTCCTGATCCGCAGGGGCGGGCGCCGGCGGGGCGGCGCTGGGCTGCGGGCCCACCGTCGCGTCGTGATGGATGAACGCCACGGTGGGTACGAGGCTCAGCGCGTCGATGCCGGCGGCGTTAGCGAACCCCGCGGCGCTGTCGAGGAGTGACAGCGGGGCGACTGCAACGCCGTTGAAGCGCAGGAGATCGAGCGCCTCCAGGGCGCGATCGACATTCGGCGCGCCGAAGAACGGCGGGAGCGGGGCCTGCATTTCCACGATGACCGGCAGAAGCCTTTGCGGATCAGCCTGCATCAGGGCGAGCAACGCGGGGTCGATCTTGTCCGTGATGGGCGGTATCACGGGCGCCGGGTTCACCGTGACGGCCACGTCATCGCTCGCCGCGAGCGCGCCGTCCGAGGCCGTCAGCCGCAGCACGTAGGGGCCGCTCGCCGAGAAGGTAGCCGTTGAGATGAGGGCGCTCGCGTTGCTGAAGCTGACCGTGCCCGGGCCGCTCACCTGGCTCCACGTCGTCGTCAGTACCGGCGGAATGGGCAGTCCGTCGTCGATGGCGGCCCCCGTCAAAGTCGCAATGCCGGGCAGCGTGATCACCTGGTCTAGGCCCGCGTTCACGACCGGCGCCAGGTTGGGCAGAGGCAGCCATTGCGCGCGCGCCGGCGGCGTGGGCGCAAGCGCGAGCACGACGAGCGCGCAGCTGATGCCGAGCAGCCGCCTCATGTGCGATCCTCCACAGGGCGATCGGCACTGTAGTCCTCGCGCAACGGCAGAGTGAAGCAGAACGTGCTGCCTTGATCGTGACCGAGCGACTCGGCCCACATGCGGCCGCCGTGCGCCGTCACGATGCCGTTGCAGAAGTAGAGGCCGAGCCCGGCTCCGACCACTTTTCGCGCCCGTTCCGCCCTAAATCCGCGGCGGAACAGCTGCACGAGCTCGGTGTCATCGAGGCCAATTCCCTCGTCGCTCACGCGCACCGTCACGCTGCGCTCGTCGGCGGCCAGGGACACCGTCACGGTCGAGCCCTCGGGCGAGTACTTCAGGGCGTTGGAGAGAAGATTCGTGAGCACCTGCCGGATCCGTTGCTCGTCCCACCTGCCCACGACGCCCCGGTGGGCGAGCACCTCGATGTTGCGGCGGGCGGTCGCACGCATGCCTCGCGTCACGTCGCGGGTAAGGGCGCAGAGATCGGTCGGCCGCGGCGAGATCGAGAGGAGACCCGCCTCGAGGGAGGAGACGTCGAAAAGCGTCGTGAGGAGCTTCGAGAGATTGTCCGTATGCTCGACGATCAAAGCGGCATCCGCCTCGAGGACCTTGTGATCGCGCTCGCCGCAAGAGAGTCGCCGGAGGAGAAGCTCCGCATGGCCCCTGATCACCGTAATGGGCGTCTTCATGTCGTGCCAGGCCATCGCGAAGATGTCTTCCCGCAGCCGCTCGAGCTCGCGCTGGCCCGTGATGTCGCGGAACACGATGACGCCGCCTTGCAGAACGCCTTTCGGCGAGCGCAGCACGGATGCGCCCAGGCTCAGGACGCGCAGCTGGCCCGAGCCGAGCTCGATCTCCATTCCGGCGTGGCTCGCGCCCGAGCGCAGGGCATCGATGACCGGGACGAGGGCCCCGGCGATTTCGCGCGCCGTTACCGGCCAGCGCTCGAGCCGCTGCTGCTCGAGCGGCTGGCCGAACACGAGGCTCGCGCTGTCCAGGCAGAGGAGCTCCCGGGCCGCCCGGTTCAAGCGCACGATGGCGCCCCGCGCGTCGACGATGAGCAGGGCATCGTTCATGGTCGCGAGTACGGCCTCCAGCTCCGAAGCGTGTCGTTCGTGCTCCAGGGCCATCTGCTCCGTCACGCGCAGGCGCTGGACGGTGACGCCCGCTTGCGCGGCGATGGCGCTCAGGCTGAGGAGATCCGCATCTTCGTAGGCTTCGGGTCGATAGCTCTGCGCAGAGAGCACGCCGAGCACCCGATCGCCGGACAGGATCGGGACCACGACGCCTGACTGGGGTGTGACCAAGTCCCCCGCCTCGGTCCCGTAGAGGAGGCGGACCGGCGGTCCCTCGGCGGACCAGCGGCGGACGAGCCGGGGCGCACCCGTTCGGATCACCTCGCTCGTGAAACCCTGGCCTAGGGGAAACGAACCGCCGGAGTGCTCGACGCCGCGGTCCATCTGACGCACGACCTGCACGGTCTCACTCGCCTCGTCGTAGAGGGCGAAGAGAAAGACCGTCGCATCCATGACGCGCGCAGTCTCCTCATAGAGAGCGCGGAACAGCTCCGCGAGGTCGCGAGCGCCGCTGGCGAGGGCGCCGAGCCGGGTCGCAAGCTCAAGCCGTACGCGAAGCTGCGCCTCACTTGCAGTCGGCGAGTCAAAGGCGGCAGCGCGTGTCTCGATGCCCAAGCGTGCACCTCCCGAAATGATTGAACAACAGGAGGAGAGGGCACACTCCCCCCTCGGCCAATTTACCTAAATTATGTTTACGAGCACCATCGAAACGATGCGCCGTTCGGACTAGAAGAGGGATAGAAATTCGATCTGCCCGCTTTTCCGGGCGGCCCTGCAACGGACCCTTCAGGTCGCGGACGCAGGAGCTCCGTGCTGATTCATAAGGGTTATCCGGCCTTGGGTGACCTAGGGCGTCTCACGCGCTACTTCCGCCGACTGCGGCGAGGATGCCGGCGCGGTAGGGAACGCGAGCGCTCCGAGTATGAGCCACTCGGCAAAGCGCGCGGCAGCGAGGCGGATGTGATGGCGCGGCTCCTCCCCCGCCCCGAGCGAGATCAGGCGATCCGCCGAGCGCAGCACGCGCCGGCTCTTCTCGAGGTCGAGCGCCTCGGTCGCTTCGTCGAAACTGAGCCAGCGGATCCTCCGCTTTTCGAGCGGCGTCGTTCGGCCGGCGTGGGCCATGAGGAAGTACGCGATGGAAATCCATTTCCCCTCCTGTTTCTGCTCGACACGCCGCAGGCGCCGGATCGGGCGTGCGCGCGCGTTCGGCATGCGCGAGAGCCCGGCGATGTGGATCGGCTTGACCATGCGTGGAAGGATACTTCGTGAAAACTCGATGGGTGCCCCAAACCGAGACTCACAGCAGCACTATGACAAGCCGGCGTTCCTTGTTTGATCCGTTCGCATATCCCCCGCCCAGCATCATCATGCTTCCATCGGGAGTCACCAGCGTGGCGGGGAAGGCCGCGTAGTAAGTGAACGCGGGCGAGAACGTAATGAATCCGGCGCCCGGATAAGGAGTTGGGGCTGAAAGATCATACTTGTATATCCGTCCAGACCCGGCTTCGACTTTGAAGCCCGTCTGCCCGTTGGCCGAAAGTTCGAGCGAGTAGTTGGATATGTTGCCGTCAAACGCGAGCACCCCGAGCTGCGTGAAATTTTTGTCCATGACCGAGTCGTTATCCAACAATAACCGTTCCCCATCACCGCTATAAGCGATTCGATTGGCTCCGTAGCCAATCGTTTGGTTGATCGGAGCAAAATCGTCGATCGTCGAATCGAAGTAACCGGTAAATGTCGCACCATCCGTTAAGGTGTTGGGCACTACCAAAATCTTCGATCGGTCCTGCGTAATACGCGTCAGCGCGGCGTTACGCGGTTGCGTTGTTCGCCGGAACGTCTTGTTGACGTAATCAAAGACGACGAAATTCGGTGACGCGACGACAAGGAGCGCAGACCCGTTGTTCATCATGTGCTGCAGATTGCCAAACGTTGTTCCGATAATCGGAGTATCAGAGAACGGGATGGCGTACGCGTCCACGTCAGCGAGTGTTACCGCATCGAGCAGGGTTGCGCTGTCCCCGTTCACGCTGACCAGGTATTTGGCGTCGGGTGTCATATCGAAAAAGAACCACGCAACATCGCGTTGCGTCTCGATGCTCCAACCGTTTGCATCAAGCTTGAGGCGGTATAGCGTCGAGGCGGTGCTCACCAGGAGCACGTCGCGTGTACTGTCGAATACCATGTGGTTGAAGTCAGCAGGGAAGGTGAAGTCCCCCGCCCGCGCCGTCGGACGCTGCTTGATGAGATAGTCCATGCCGCATCGATAGGTCTGGCTGGCGGTGACGATCTCGACGGATTTCGCCCCCGTGGCGCCAAATGCTCCGTGCTGCGCGCGAATCTCGGTGGCGTTAATGACGCTGAACGAGGCGACCGATACGCCATCGATACGCACATCCTGAACGGTAGCCGTATCGAACCCGACGCCTCGAATCGTGAGCGTACCGGGCTCGCCTAGATAGCCTGCCACCGGCGCCACAAAACGGGGTTCCGGTGCTCCCGCCGCGATCGTATACGTCAGCGGGATGCGATATTGCCCGGTGATGCCGTTCTGGTCGAAGCCGATCAGGATGTTGCCCCGATACTGCCCTACGCGGGGAATTCCCGGGATACCTACTGCGAGTTGATCACTCGCGCCACCCGGCGTCAGTGTGACCCAGCCGGTAAGGCCCGTGTTCAGGTTCTCCAGCTGGGCCGTCCAAGTGCCTGCCAGGTTTAGCGACAGGGTCTGCGTGAGCGGTACTGCAACGTCCGTCGACACGCTGTTGAAGGACACGCTGCCTGAGTACACGGCCGGCAGCGGTATGAAACTCATCGCAATCGACAGGTCTTGATAGGCCCCCTGGCTGCCATCGGCATTACCGGTGACGAAGCGAAGCGTGGTCGAATATTGACCCTGCGAATTTGCCGCCGGTCTCAGGGTGATTGAAAAATCGAATTGCTCAGGCGCCACCGGAACCGGGTCACCAGTACTCAGCCAGCTCGGCGGAGAGAACCCGGGCGGATATCCGATCACCACCCCCGCGCCATGAAACGTCACGCGAATCGTGAAGGTCTTGGGGCTGTACTGACCGCTTTGACTCTGAAACTGCTCCCAATTGATCGCCGTTTGCGACAGCGTGACGGAATTGGAGCTATTGGTCGACGTGCCGGACGACCCTCCACCGCCGCCGCAAGCGCCGAGCGCAGCAACGACGAGGACGAGCGTGATCCGACGCAAACAGGTCAATACCGCCATAATTCCCCTT
>WNGD01009527.1_pt1 | contig 11015 bp, 7 predicted proteins | sample 5400671 | NCBI WGS metagenome assembly WNGD01 (sample SAMN13153369, study PRJNA577476) | soil metagenome | isolation source: 40 cm soil or saprolite under grassland replicate 2 | place: USA:California | collected 2016-06-15
TCTGCCGTTTGCGCATATCGATCATACCCACGCCGACGCGACGAATTACTTCGCCTGTGCCGAGGGTGGCGAGCAGTTGGCTCGGGATTGCTTTGGTGACGAGCTGATTTGGATCCCGTACCGGCGCCCCGGCTTTGGCTTGGCGCGCGAGGTGGCTCTGGCGCTCCGTGCCAGGCCGCATAGCAGGCTGGTCATCCTGGCCAAACATGGTCTGATCACCTGGGGCGAAACCGACGAAGAGTGTTATGCATCGACCGTGGCCACCATTGCCAGGGCGCGTGACTTCGTGGAGGCGCGTATGGCCCGTGCTGATCGGACCATCTTTGGGGGTTACCGCCTCACACCGCTCGACGCAGACGAGCGACATAGCGTCGCGGCGCAGGTGGCACCCGTCGTGCGTGGATTGGTCTCGGCGGAGAAGCACCAGATCCTGCGTTTTGAAGACGGTGAGGACGTGCTGACCTTCGCGAGCAGCCAGGACGCGTCTCGCCTGACCAGAATTGGGGCGGCCTGCCCTGATCACCTGGTGCACACCAAACCCTGGCCGTTGCTCGTCGACTGGACGCCTGAACAGGACGCGTCCACTCTTTCCGAGTCGTTACGCACTGGTGTGGCCTCATATGTGGAGCACTATCGTCGTTACCTCAAGGAAAACGTACAACAGAATCTTGATCCAGACGACGCTACGCCGGTGTATCGAGCATCTGACGCTGCAGCCGACCCACACCCTCGCGTCATCCTCATCCCTGGCGTGGGGATGTTCACAACCGGAAAAGACGCCACGATGGCCGATGTCTCGGCCCAACTCTATCACCGCGCTATCGCCGTGATGCGCGGAGCCGAGGCGTGTGGTGGTTTTATCTCGCTCAGCGATGCCGAGAGCTATGCCGTCGAATACTGGCCGTTGGAGCAATACAAGCTCAAAATGGCCCCGCCTGAGCGCGAGTTTGCGCGGCACGTGGTGCTGGTGACGGGTGCGGCGGGTGGCATTGGCTCGGCCGTCTGTCGACGCGTGGCACAGGACGGCGCGCATATTGTTGCCACCGATATTGATCTGGCGGGTGCAGAGCAACTGGCGAAGTATCTCAACGAGCACTTTGGTGCCGGACGAGCTGTGGCAGTGAAGATGGACGTTACCAACGAGGAGAGTGTGCGTGCAGCCTTTGGGCAAGCTGCGCTAGCCTTTGGTGGCGTGGACGTGTTCGTCAACAATGCCGGGCTGGCGTCCAGCGCGCCGATCACTGAGATAAGTCTGGCGGAGTGGAACAAGAACTGGAATGTGTTGGCGACCGGCTACTTCCTGGTGGCGCGTGAAGGCTTCCGGCTTTTGCAGGCGCAAGGGCGTGGAGGCAATCTCGTCTTTATCGCCAGTAAGAACGCGCTGGTCGCAGGCAAAAACGCTGCCGCGTACTCGACTGCCAAAGCTGCAGAGGCGCACCTGGCGCGCTGCCTGGCCGAAGAAGGTGGACAATTTGGTATTCGCGTGAACACGGTCAATCCTGACGCTGTACTGGCCGGATCGCGCATCTGGGACAGCACCTGGAGGCAAGAGCGCGCGGCGACCTATGGTGTGGCCCCCGATCAACTGGAGGAGGTGTACCGCAAGCGGACGACGCTCGGGGTCAATATTCTGCCGGAGGATATCGCCGAGGCAGTGGCGTTCTTTGCTTCTCCGACGCGCTCTACCAAGAGTACCGGTAATATCCTCAATGTGGATGGTGGCGTCGCAGCAGCGTATCCACGATAAGGGGACAGGTGATGAAGACACGCAATATGGCCGCAGTCGACCTGGGTGCCAGTAGTGGACGTGTGCTACTCGTCCGCTTCGATGGGCGAGTGCTCAGCCTTGAAGAGATGCATCGCTTTCCCAATCGACCAGTGATGGTGCATGGGCACCGCTTCTGGAATATCCTGAGTTTGTGGGACGATACCTTGACAGGACTGCGTAAGGCACATCAACTTGCCGGAACGCTCGACAGCATCGGCGTCGATACCTGGGGGGTCGATTACGGTCTGGTGGATACCAAAGGTTTCCTGCTCGGCCAGCCTTTCCAGTATCGCGACTCCCGCACGGATGGCGTGATGGAGCAGGTCTTTGCACGCGTACCTCGCGACGTGCTCTATGCACGGACAGGTATCCAGTTTCTGCCGATCAATACGCTCTTCCAGCTCTATGCCCATGAGCATATGCAGCCGGGTGAATTAGCCCATGCCTACCGGCTGTTGATGATCCCCGATCTTCTGCATAGTTGGCTCTGCGGGTCGTTCACTACCGAGCAAACTAACGCTTCTACAACGCAGTGCTGGGACTCCATCGTAGAAGCATGGGTAACCGACCTGCTGAATCAGCTAGGGATCCCCACCAGCATGCTTCCGCCTGTGGTCGAAGCTGGCACAGTGCTGGGCGGAGTGATGCCGGAATTGCAAGGTGAACTCGGTGCAGCACGGGTAGTTGCACCGGCGACGCACGATACTGGCTCAGCGATTGTGGCGACCCCTTCTCGACTTTCGGACAGTTGGGGCTATATCAGTTCGGGCACGTGGTCGTTGGTTGGACTGGAGCTCTCGCGTCCAGTGATGACGCCGGAAGCGCTTGCTGCCAATTGGACGAATGAGGGTGGTGTCTTCGGCACGACGCGTTTCCTCAAGAATGTGATGGGACTCTGGCTACTTCAGGAATGTCAGCGCCGCTGGGCGAGAGATGGCCGCGCCAGGGACTATGATACCTTGCTCGCCGATGTGGATGGCGTTCCACCACTTGCGGCTTTGATCGATCCAGATGACCCGCGCTTCCTTGCACCGGAGGATATGCCAGTCGCGATCAACGCCTATCTCCAGGAACATGGACAAACGCCGCTTTCGGCACCAGCAGCGTTCGCACGGTGTATAATGGAGAGCCTGGTGTTGCGTTATCGCGAAGTATTTCAGCAGATTCGCGGGCTAACCGGTAACATAATCAATGAGGTACATGTCCTTGGTGGGGGTGCACGTAACGCGCGGCTCAATCAGTGGCTGGCCGATGCGCTCGATATGCCGGTGATCGCCGGGCCATATGAGGCAACAGCACTGGGCAATGCGCTGATGCAACTGGTGGGTCTGGGCGAACTGCGCGGCCTGGAAGAGGTGCGTATTATCGCACAGAATGTGCCCACGCAGGTCTACTCGCCGCGAACTGCTCACCGCGCAGCCTGGAACGAGGCGGCACAACGTTTCAGCGCGATGACCGCCCTGCGGGGTCTTTGAAAGGATGATCCGATGCGAGTGACGCTCTTCATCACCTGTTTCAACGATACCCTGTTTCCCAATGTTGGCATCGCCACCACCCGGTTGTTGGAGCGTCTGGGCCTCACCGTGGAGTTTCCCGAAGCGCAGACCTGCTGTGGCCAGATGCACTTTAACACGGGTTATCAACGTGAATCCATCCCGCTGGTGCGCCACTTCGTCGAGGTATTTCGTAACGCTGAAGTCGTTGTTGCGCCCTCAGCATCGTGCGTTGGTATGGTGCGCGATCTCTACCCCAAAGCTGCCGCGCTCTCTGGTGATACTGCGCTCGTTGAAGCCGTTGAGCAGCTCATCCCCCGTGTCTACGAACTCTCGGAGTTCCTGGTCAAACACCTGGGCGTCAGCGATGTGGGGGCTTACTACCCTCACCGCGTGACCTATCACCCCACCTGTCACAGCTTGCGTGTGCTGCATGTTGGTGACGCGCCCCTGCAACTGCTGCGCGCGGTCAAAGGAATCGATCTGGTGGAACTGCCCAACGCCCGTGAGTGCTGCGGTTTTGGGGGTACCTTCGCCATCAAGAACGCCGACACCTCTTTGGCTATGCTTAGCGACAAGATGCGTTGCGTGCTGGATACAGGCGCGGAGGTCCTATGTGCCTCAGATACGTCCTGTTTGATGCATATCGGTGGAGGGCTGCATCGCCAGCGTGCCGGCGTGACGACCGTCCACCTGGCCGAAATCCTGACGAACACGGAAAGCGAGGTCGCGTGATGACATCCAAATCCCTGCCCATGTTTCCCCAGGCCGCCAAATCGGCCCTGGCCAACAGTCAGTTGCGCCGCAACCTGGGCAAAGCTACCACCACGATCCGCAACAAACGCGATTCCGTCGTGAGCGAACTGCCCGACTGGGAAGCCCTGCGCACCGCCGGATCAACCATCAAAGCGCGTGTCATGCGCCATCTCGACGAGTACCTGCTGCAACTCGAGGCTTCCGTTCAGCGCGCAGGGGGACAGGTCCACTGGGCGCGCGATGCGGGAGAAGCCAATCGCATCATCACAGCGATCGTACAGGGAACCGGCGCGAATCGTGTGGTGAAAGTCAAGTCGCTCACGACCGATGAAATCCACCTCAATGACGCACTGGCAAAGGCGGGCATTCGGGCCATTGAGACTGACCTCGCCGAACTGATCATCCAGCTCGCCGGCGAAACGTCCTCTCATATTCTGGTCCCGGCCATCCACAAGAATCGCAGCGAAATACGCGACCTCTTCCGTCGCACGATCGCTCAAGGACAGGATCTCAGCGACGACCCCAAACAACTTGCCGCCGCGGCACGGCGCTACCTGCGAGAGCAATTCCTCTCTGCACAGGTAGCTTTGAGCGGCGCAAATTTCGCTGTAGCTGAGACGGGGACGATCTGCGTAGTGGAGAGCGAGGGCAATGGGCGTATGTGTATAACGTTACCTCAGACTCTTATCACCGTGATGGGTATCGAGAAGATTCTGCCCACGTTCGGGGACTTTGCCGTCTTCCTGCAATTGTTGCCGCGCAGCTCGACGGGAGAACGGATGAATCCTTATACAAGTCTGTGGACGGGAGTGACGCCGGGAGATGGCCCGCAAAGCTTCCACCTGGTATTGCTTGACAATGGGCGCACGCAAGTCCTCTCCGACGATGTGGGTCGTCAGACGCTGCACTGCATCCGCTGTAGCGCCTGCCTCAATATCTGCCCGGTCTATTCCCGCACGGGCGGTCATGCCTATGGCTCGGTCTACCCCGGCCCTATCGGTGCTATTCTCACACCACAGTTGGTGGGTATACAGCGAGCCAAAAGCTTGCCCTACGCTTCCACCTTGTGCGGGGCCTGCTACGAAGTTTGCCCGGTCAAGATCAACATTCCTGAGGTGTTGCTGCACCTGCGCGGAGAGGTGACGCGCCATGCATCGCCCCTTCATCCCGAGGCGCTAGCGATGCGAGAATTGGCGCACATCTTCGCCAGTCCCGAACGGTATGAGCGGGCGCAGCAACTGGCGCGACGCGGACAGCGGTTCTTCGTGCATGGAGGAATGATCAACCATCTGCCGGGAATGCTGGCGGGATGGACTACGGCGCGTGACCTGGCGCCTATTCCCAAGCAGAGTTTCCGCGACTGGTGGCGAGAGCGACAAAAAGAGAGTCAGTCATGAGGAATACCGCGAAAGATATCATGCTGTATCGCATTCGAAAGGGCATAGCCAATGCACCTGAGCCCTCCCCAATCCCAAATGACTTCCGCGAGCGGGATGAGCGGGACCGCGCTGCTATCCTGGAGGACTTCATCGATCGGCTGGTCGATTACAAAGCGATTGTAACGCGTACCAATGACACTGACTTGCCTCAAGCCATTGTAGATGCTTGCCAGCAGCAAGGCATTACCCAAATCGTGATTCCAGCCGATTTGTCCGCCAGTTGGATTCCTGCCAATGTGACAGCACTGAAGGACGATCCGCCGCTCACCTACGCTGATCTAGACAAAAGCTCCGCAGTACTTACCGGTTGCGCTATTGCCATTGCTCAAACGGGGACGATTATCCTGGATGGAGGTGCAACTCAAGGGCGGCGGGTGCTGTCGCTGATCCCTGACCGGCATCTGTGTGTCGTGCGTGCCGAACAGGTGGTGGGGCTGGTTCCCGAAGCCATCGCGAGGCTGACGAGACGGTCAACACATCCCATCACGCTGATCTCGGGGCCATCGGCCACCAGCGATATCGAACTCAGTCGCGTGGAGGGGGTGCATGGCCCTCGCACGCTGCACGTCTTCGTTGTGCGTGATTATTGATGAGGACAGAAAAGGTCGACAGAGAAGCCCAATTGCCTAAAAGGGTCAGTATATCCTAAAATAGGAGAGAAAGATGAGGATGGAGGAACCAATCGTAAGATAGCAATCTAGCAACGTATGCAAGGGAGATTATCATGGACGAGTCACCATTGTTCCACGACCAGCTTCTGGCAACGAAGTTTTTTATCCCTTCTTCCTCCCATGCGCTGATCCCCCGTCCTCGCTTGATTGAGTTGCTCAATACGAGTTTAGAGTGCCCACTGACGCTGGTTTCGGCCCCTGCTGGCTTCGGTAAAACCACTCTGCTCTCGACCTGGGTACAGTCGCTCTCACCAGAGCGCCCGCGGATAGCCTGGGTGTCCCTGGATGAGGGAGACAATGAGCCGGTGCTGTTCTGGATGTATGTGCTCACAGCACTGGACAGCCAGCAGCCTGGGCTCTGCACGCAGCTTGTAACCTACCTGCAAACACAACAGGCCCCACCGCTGCGTTCCGTCCTGCAGACGCTCATCAATCGTCTTGCGGAGCAATCTGAGCAGTTCCTCCTGTTTCTGGACGACTACCACCTTGTCACCGAGCAGGCGGTTCACACCTCTCTCACCTACCTGGTGGAGCATCTTCCTCCTCAACTCCATCTTATCCTGGCGACACGTGCCGACCCTCCTCTACCAATCTCGCTGCTGCGAGCACGCGGGCACCTTCTAGAGGTGCGCACCGATCAGTTACGCTGTAATCCAGATGAGGTCATGGCCTTCCTCAAGAAGTCGGCGAGAATCCAACTCTCTCAAGACATGGTCGAGGAAGTGGCTACTCGGACAGAAGGCTGGCTGGTGGGTTTGCAATTGCTTGGCCTCTCGCTGCAAGGACATGCTGATCCTGGCGATTTGCTGGAGGAGGTGAGTGGGAGTCAGCGCTACATCTTTGATTACTTGATCGAGGAAGTGTTCCAGAGTCAGAGCGCATCCGTGCAAACATTCCTGCTGTATACCTCGATCCTGAAACGGCTCTCCGCTCCCTTGTGTGACGCCATCCTGCAACAGAGTGGGAGTCAGCAGATGCTTGAGCAGTTGGAACGAGCCAATTTATTCGTCGTGTCCCTGGATACGCAGCGCCGCTGGTATCGCTATCATGCCCTCTTTACCGAAGCATTGCGTCACCGCCTGGAGCAAACGCAGCCCGCATTCGTACCTATCTTGCATCATCGAGCCAGCCAGTGGTATGCCCAGCACGGTCGCCTGAACGAGGCGATTTCTCATGCCATCACAGCCCAGGAATGGCAGTGGGCCGCTGACCTGATCGAGCAAGTTTATACACTCATCTGGGGAAACAGTGAACATGCGATGTTGAGACGCTGGCTTGAGAATCTCCCTGCCGAGGTGATGCGCTCGCGGCCTCGTCTGTGCCTGGCGTATGCCAAGACACTGTTCATGGTTTCCTCTTACACGACGATGGAACGCTGGCTGCAAGATGCAGAAACGGCCCTGCGAGGCACTTCACCAGCTCTGACGAACGAGACTGCTGAAACCGGAGCAGTTTCACTCTCCGAACAACACGAGCGGGACAACCTGTTGGGAGAAATCGCTGCCTATCGTGCCATCATTACCGGCTACTATCTCGGTGAGGGGCATTCCACCCTGGCTTTCTGCCAGGAGGCCCTAGCCCACCTGTCAGAACAGAATCTATTAGCACGAGCAGAAGTCGCCTACGCGCAGTCCCTGGCCTACCATTCCTTCGGTGACATCGTGGCAGCCATCCAGGGTGCGAAGGAGGCCACTGCGCTCGCCCAAGCCGCAGGAGACACTTCTTCAACCATTATCTATATGTGTAGAACGGCGTATTCCTTGCTCTTGCATGGAAAGCTCCATGAGGTGGTACAGATCGCCCAGCAAGCTGCTCTCCTGGGAACAACGCCGGTTGGACTGCCGCATGCAATGACGTGCTGGGCGTATATCTTCCATGCGGACGCATTGCGACAGTGGAACCGACTTGATGAGGCCCTGGATCTCGCATTACAGGGAGTCCGTCTGAGTGAGCAGACAGAAACCATCGTTGCCTTATATTTAGGCTACACCATCCTGATGCGTATCTACCTGGCACGAAGAGAGATGGACGCAGCGCGCTTTGCCTTCCAAAAAGCAGAAGAGGCTCTGACGAAAACCTACAGCCCGTACCGGCGCGATGCATACCTCATCGTGAATTGGGTACAGTTCTGGTTGGCAAGCGGAGACTTGGAACGCGCTATGAACTGGGTACAGGAACTTGCGCAGCATACCAGCGTGCATTCTCCATTTGCACGTGAACGCGAAGGTGTGGCACGAGCACGCATTTTGCTGGTCCAGAAGATGCCTACTGAGGCCCTCTCACTCCTGGAACCTCTACAGGCCAATGCGGAGAAGCAGGAGCGCTGGAGCCATGTCATCGAGATGAAGGTCTTGCAGGCCCTGGCTTATTCCATGCGCAACGAAGAGCAAGAGGCTTTAACCGTCCTTGCCCAGGCGGCGCACCTGGCTGAATCCGAGAGCTACATTCGCATCTTTGTGGACGAAGGCACCGCGATGGCAACGTTGCTCTCCCGGCTGCGGGAACAGAAATGGAGGAAAGGACCAACGCCGTACCTCGATACGCTGCTGGCCGCCTTCTCACTCGAGAGCATGACGCACAAACCTCTTCCTACAGGGCTGAATCAGCCCAGAGGACGCCTAATGGAGCAACCACTAGTAGAACCCTTAAGCGAACGCGAACTGGAGGTGCTCCACCTGGTCGCACGAGGCGACTCGAACCAGGAGATTGCTGAGGTGTTGGTGATTGCCCTGGATACCGTCAAACGCCATGTGACTCATATCTTCGAGAAACTGGGGGTGAATAACCGCGTCCAAGCGGTGGCCTTATCTTCATAGAGGTCAGTGTAAGGTTCAGCACGAGCGTTGTCATCTTACTAGAGTGTGATAGCGAGGAATGTGAGGTCTTGCACATCTATCCCACGAAAGTGTGACAGGTGAAACGCGACACAATCCCACCTCAGTGTCATGACTTCGCTCATGCTGAAGGCTATACTGCCTCATAGGAAGAAAAAGTAATGCGTGAGTAGTTACAAATAGGAGGAAATACGATGGAATACACGCAGTTTGGTCAAACATCCCTACGCGTCTCAAAGATCAGTTACGGGACCTGGCAGTTCGGTGGCGACTGGGGTCACATAGAGCGTTCACAATGGGACGCAGGCAAAGCGACCGTGCAGAAAGCGCTCGAACTGGGCATCAATTTCTTCGATACAGCGCAAGCCTACGGCTTTGGCCTGGCCGAGCGCATGCTCGGTGAGGCCCTACAGCCATACCTCAAGAGCCTGCGAGAAGACATTATTCTTGCGACGAAGGGTGGATTGCGCATGGAAGGAGAGCAGCTCCTACGCGACGCAAGTGCCCGTTGGTTGCGCCAGGGAGTTGAGCAGAGTTTACGCAATCTTGGCGTCGACTACATTGATCTGTACCAGGTCCACTGGCCTGATCCCAACACGCCCTTCGAAGAAACTGCCAGCGCCCTGGATCAACTGGTGCAAGAGGGGAAAATTCGCTATGTGGGCGTCTCGAACTACAACGTCGAGCAAATGAAAGCGTTCGAACAGATCAGAAAGTTGGATGCCTTACAGCCGCCCTATAGTCTCTTCCGGCGCGATATCGAGCAAGATATCCTGCCCTATACCCAGGAGCATGGCATCGGGGTGCTCGTGTACGGCCCGCTAGCGCATGGATTGCTCGCCGGAGCGTTCACGCCACAGACGACCTTCGTAGTGGATGACTGGCGCAGCAAGAGCGAGATCTTCCACGGCGAGATCTTTCAACGCAATCTTGCGGTCGTGGAGCAATTGAAATACCTGGCGGAGCGAGAAGGAATGACCGTGGCGCAACTGGCTATCTCATGGGTGCTGGCCCAGCCAGCGATCGATGTGGCCATTGTTGGAGCACGCACCCCTGCACAGCTCGCACAAACCGCCCCGGCAGGCGAGATTCATCTCTCGCAAGCCACGCTGCAGGAGATCGAGCGCATCATGCGCGAGGCGGTTCCCATTGGAGGACCTGCTCCAGAAGGCATGTAGTTCACGTTCCATGCAGGCCTCGTATATATCAGCGTTGCCCACCTGATGATCACGAGTACACGACACGGAGGAGGATAATGATCAGACAGAACGAAAGCAGGTTGCCTCAACAATGGGCGAAGCCGTCGTGGAGGAAGGATGGCACCTTTGCTCAGGTTCACAGGGCAGCCGCACCATCTCCAAAGCGGGTAGTGTTTGTGCCCGAGAAAGGTCCCACCTTTCTGAAGGTGTATGTCATCCCATTGCTGCTGCTCAACCTCGCCTTTGTCGGCTGGGATGTTGTTGCTGCGCATGTAGCACCCGGTTTTTCGACCTATCTCGGCTATGCGGTGATCGTCACGGTGAGCCTGTACCTATACCTTGTATACCTGGATCGCTACCTGCACTAGCGCAGGTAGCGATCCAACGTGATAGAAAAGGGCAACTCTCCATGAGAGATCAGGACTATAATCAAGAAGAGGAGAAGGAGACGTTATGAGCAAGAGGAGTTGTCGATCAGGAAACGGTTTTCTTCCTTCAGGCATTGATTATGTTACAGAAAGAGGTGTTTTGATGAATACGGAAAACAACAAGTTGAAACCGAGCATTGGCTTCATCGGTATGGGGCACATGGGCAGTCATATGGCTCAGAGGCTGCTCGATGCCGGTTACCAGTTGACAGTGTATGATCGTACAGATGAAAAGGCCCAGGAGATGGGACAACGGGGAGCGCAGGTGGCCCAGACGCCCAAAGACCTGGCCGCGAACTGCCAGGTCGTGATGGCCTGCGTGACGAATGATGAGGCCCAGCAAGACGTGATGTTCGGTCCCGAGGATGCGCTCGCCGGGGTGCATAGTGGCTCGATGATCATTGATCTTAGTACGGTTTCTCCAGGG
>WNGD01010111.1_pt1 | contig 11015 bp, 8 predicted proteins | sample 5400671 | NCBI WGS metagenome assembly WNGD01 (sample SAMN13153369, study PRJNA577476) | soil metagenome | isolation source: 40 cm soil or saprolite under grassland replicate 2 | place: USA:California | collected 2016-06-15
TTCGGGTGTTCCGCGTTTGCGGTCGACATCCATCCGCCGGAACGTTGGGCTCTGCCCCCCGAAGAGCTCGCGGCGCTATTCGCCGAGGCGCGCCCGCTCGACGGGTTGGACTACCTCGCCAAGCCCTCGCCCCACCACCTCGTGCTGCTCGCTGCCCGAGCCTTTCTCCGAAGTGGGCGCCTCGAGGCGAAGCAGCGCGCGAAAATCGAGGCTGCCGTCGACGAGGACGATGCGGTATGGCAACGTGCTGCGTCTCATGCCGGTGCGTGGGGGCTTGTGGGCGGCCTTGAGCTCCTCGAGCACTCGTTCCGGACCGGGAACCCTGCATCGTCGGCATCGCGCGCGCTGGCACGGGCGAAACTGGTCGCGGCAGGCGGTGGACGGTCGGCGGCCGAGGGGCTGCGCCGCCACTTCGTCGCCCGTCGGCGGCGACGGTCGAGCGTCGTTGCCCTCTCCGGGATCGACGGCTCAGGCAAGAGCTCACAGGCGACGTCCCTCGCGCGGACGCTCGAGGCCGTGGGGGTGGACGCCGTCATCGAGTGGATGCCGCTCGGCCATTCTCCGCGGAACCCGGCGCTGCGTGTCCTGCGGCGATTTGGCAAGAAGGCAGTCTCGCTGGCGACGTGGTCCCGCACGCGCGCCGCGGTACCTTCGGCTTCGGCCGTCGCGGCCGCCGGGCCGGATCTCGATGTCGCAAAGGCGTTTCGCGAGAAAAGTGAGACGGCGACCCAGTTGTGGTCGGCAACCGTCGCGGTGATGCAGGCTCTGCAGCATCGGCGCGCGATCCTCAGACATTTTGCCCGCGGGAAGGTCGTGATCTTCGATCGCTTCACGGTCGATTCCGCAGCGCAGCTGCGCTACTTCTACGGTCATCGGCGCGAGTTCCGCTTCCAGAAGTGGCTGATCGACCTGATCTCACCCACGCCGATGCGATCGTTCCTACTCGAGGTCCCACCGCAAGAACTGGTCCGGCGCAAAACGCTGCAGTACAGCCTCGAGGAGGTTCAGCTTCAGGCCGATCTCTATCTGCAAGAGGCCGCAGCACTTCGTGTCTGCAAGCTCGATGGACAGCGCCCGCTCGAGGAGCTTTGCGAAGAGATCGCCTCCGACGTCTGGCGCGCCGCAGCCGGATCAGGCGACCGCTGACGCCGCGGCTCGGTCAGGAGCGAAGCTCGCGCCAGTCGAGCTCGAACCTCGGTGGGTCGTGGAAGGTTCGCACGTCGTTCAAAAGCGGCGCGGGGAGACGGTCGAACGAAGCGATCCCGTGTTGGCCGCCCACGGAGTCCATGTCCCCTCCGCTTCGAAAAAGCGCGCGCAGACAGGCGTCGACACGATCGACACGAAGTACCTTCAGACGCGCGAACGCCTGCTCCAGGCGAATTGATCTACCGCAGACGGAGCCGACGAGAGGCTGTGGGGGCTTCCTCAGCCGGCGGGGCGACTCGGGCCGGCACGCGGAACGAAATGAAGGAAAGTGGCGTGACCGTAGCCGTAGGTGGGGCGCTTGTGCTCGCGGTTGTACGGCTGGATCTGCCAGTGCAGTACACCGCCGAGCGCGTTGATGAAGTCCAGGCCCTCCGACTCGCCGATGAGCTTCAGCTGCGCTTCGAGGACGCTAGTTCCCCGGGCGAGCTCGACCGACCAGATTTGGAAGACGCCGTTCCCTCCGTGGTGGCCGGCGAGAAACAGGCGACCACCATAGAACGCTGCGCCCGTGATGCCGATCGGCGGTTTCACACCGGTGAGTCGTCTGGCGGGCGTCAATTGCCGTCCTCCTGGGCCGGCGTTGGTGGGATTGATCTCCGAAACGCGATATCCGAGAAGGTCCCTTCCGGCAGACGTCCAGAGCAGCTTTCCGTCCGGCGCGATCTCGTTCCAGATTGCTTCGTTGACATACCGCGGGCTGAGCCTCACGTAGTAGCGCCAGGAAAGCGTTCGCGGGTCGGCCACGCCGACGGACATCGTCTTGCACGTGTTGCTGCGACGACCGAGTTTCGGGTAGAAGCACCCGAGCGGAAGCAATAGACGGCCGCCCTCGCGAGGGTCCCAACTGATGTCGCCGATGTGGTTGTAGCCTTCCGTGCTGCGGACGCTCGGCGGAATCACGTGCTCGTTCCGCGCCGTCTCGTGCAGTCGCAGGTCCGTGCGATAGAGACCGGAGAAGGGCCCGTCGAAATAGAGGTCGCCAGAACGATCTGAAGTAGCTCCCTGGTAATACTCCGCCGGCATCTTCGACAATCCCGTTTGCTTCCAGAATCGCAGGGCGCTCGCGTTGAAAGTCGGTGCCCGATCCGCGGAGCCGCCGGCTGTCGAAGAATCGAAGAAGATGGTTCGCGGCGAATCGGTGAAGGCGATGGCAAAAAGAGCTGCCCCCAGTGTGACGAGCCAGACTGCGAGCCACTTCATCCGCGTTCAGACACGTGATTGTCAGGATGTCGCCGTGACGACCAGTTCCGGCGGATGCGCGCCCTCGCGACTGCTGTACATGGCGAGATTCGAACTCGTGTTCAGAATCCCGAAGGGTGATTCCCGTCTCCGTCCAGCTATTGACGATGCTGTAGATACCACCGCCGTCGGCGCTCGGATCGGTCACGTAGAGCCTCAACTTGGCCGAAGTCACCGTTCCGGCCACGCCGGCCACGGTGAACTTGAGATAGCTGCGGTAGTTGGCGACGGTCTGATCGGTAGAAGTCCGGACTCGCAGATCCGTCCTAGTTGCGTAGTTCAGGTTTGGGTATGCGGAGGAAACGTCCGCATCAGCCACAGGCAGGAACGTCGTGGTCAAGTTCCCCGAACTCGTCACCGTTATGTAGCCGGACTTCGTCATCGTGCTGCTTCCAGCCGCGTTGGAGGCTGTGAGACTGACGGTATACGTGCCGGCTGCCGCAAATGTATGGCTCGGGTTTTGGACGGTGGACGTGCCACCGTCTCCGAAGCTCCACGACCAGGCCGTGGGGTTTCCGGTCGAGGCGTCTGTGAAGCTCACGACGAGCGGCGCATTCCCGCTCGTTGGGTTTCCGATGAAGTCAGCCACCGGCGCCTGCGTGCCGGGGAGCATCTCGTAGGCGTGCCAGTAGTACTGTAGCTGCCCGTTCACCGCGAGTACGAGCAGACCTGTTGCGGCCGTCACGTTTTGCTTCGTGGAGCTGACGTCGTTCAGGTACGCGCTGTCCGCATCCAGGATAACGGGCGTCCCGTAGCCGGTCGGGAACGAGATGGCATCCAGCGAAGATGTTTTCTCGTAGATCGCGCCCCCAACGTTGCTGCAGGAATACGCGGGTGGCGCCGGCGCCGTGTAGAAGACATGCAGGACACGGTTCTGCTCGTCGATGACGACGAGCGCACGGGTCGGGCAGTCCGAGACGCGTGCCACCGTATAGCTTGACCAATCACCGCTGGCTGGATCGCGAGTGAGCAGCATGACGAGAGGAGCTCCGCTCTGAGTGAAGGACGTCTTGACCGCCGCATAAACGCGCCCGCTTCCGTCGGTCTTGAGGTTCATATGGTCGTCCGCGGTTCCGGCCCCTTGGATTGCGGTCCGGCTCGGCTCCCAGCTCGTATCGGGCTGCCCGTCGACGTGGACCGCAAAGTACATGCCGTCGGCTTGTGTGGTCTGGTTGCTCCACATGATCCCAATCTTGTTGCCACCGAATGCGATCACTGCCGAGTTGTCGTCGACCGTCACGTTCGAGCCGGCACTCGGTAACGCGAACGGTGTCGCCCAGGTTGTATCGCCACCGACCGAATGCGTGACGTAGATCCGATTGTCCTGCTGCCAAGTGGCCCATAGCGTTTCGGTCGAATCCTTGTCGATGACGAGCGTCTCGGTTTTCAAGTTGTTGATCAAGGCCGGAAACCCTGAATCGAGTGAGTACGTCTTCGTCGCGGCGTTGTAGCTGAATCGGTAGAGGTACGAGGGATAGCCGGCGACGGCCGGTTGACTCTCGCCGACGTATTGGTGCGAGGCGACGTAGAGGTGCGTGCCGTCCCAGCGGACGTCCGCATGCGTGTACGACCGCCGATCGACGACTACGCCCGTATCACTCCAGCTCTGAGTCGCTTGGTCGAAGCGGAAGATGTGGAATTGGCGGCTTCCGGTCGACCACATGTTCGCCCACCACAAGCCGTCGTTCCACCAGAGAACGCTCTCAGACCGCTTCGTACCCGTCGGCGTTCCGGTGCCCGCCCATGACTGGTCCTGATAGCCGATGGCGCCGGCAGCCGCGGTTCCAGAAGGGACGAGAGCTCCAATCAAGGACACGATGCACATCATCAGCAGAGCCGCGAGCAACCCGTGCACAAGCGGCCGACGACCGCGGGGCCTCCCAGACGTCCGACCTACCCATTTTGTTCGCCGCTCCGCCTTCTTCATCGCGCCGTTTCGAGGGCCCGTCGTTCGTCCGGCCCTGGTAAAGAAAAGGTGAACAGACAGCTTGCTACGCGCGACCGCCCACGTCAAGCGATTTCGGTCGAACGCCGCTAGATATGGCCGTGCGCCGCAGTCCGAACGTGGTCGAGCGCTGCCTCGAGCGTCGCCGCGATCACTTCCTCGGCGGGGGGCGTCGCGCCCGACGGTCGAAGTATGGGGCCGCGCCGGCAGCGATATACGCGTTCAGCGCCGACTCACTGGTGTTCACCTGCCAGTCGTATCGTGCGTTGTGGCCTTGGGGATGATGGAACCACACCCATGCTTTGACGCGCGGGTACCTCCTCAGCTCCTTGGACGCCTGAAGGATCCAAGCCGCCTTGCGGTTGGGTTGGTCTGGATCCTCTACTGAAGACGTCTCCCCGATCATGAACGGTTTCTGCGGATAGTCCGCGTAGACGTTCCCGTTGATGGTCATCAAGCTACGCCACTTCGAGAGACGGCTGTTGTAGCCATCGGCGCACACCCACTGGACGTACGCGTCACCCGGGTAGTACTGCGTGTAGTGGTTCCAGGGTTCCTGGGGGTCGTCGTAGTAGTCGGGGCACCACACGAATGCGGCATTCCTTGCGCCTTCTGCTCGGAAAATGCTGTAGACGTGCCGCCAGGCTTCGATGTACTTGCGGGTTCCGTTGTGCGTGCCGGGGTCTGACGAGTTGACGGCGTTGAAGGCGTTTCCATCCACGTTCATCTCCCAGAGGAACCGGATGAAGATCGGATGGCGCCATCGCCGCACGGCTTTCGCTCTCGCCCTGATCACGGCGTCCTGAGAGCCGTTGTTGATCGCGTCCAGGAAGTTCAGCGAGCCGGAGTAGTCGGTGTCGCTCCAGCTCTCCATCGAGTAGGCGCGATGCGCCCAGTCCCATCCCTCCTCGCTCGACGTGGGAAAGCGTGCGGACCAGGACTGATAGCGATGGTGGATCCCGAGGGTGCGTTTGACCATGGACTCGAACCTGGCAATAGAGGACTTGCTCGTGCCACCGTGCGGACTCCACGAGACGTAGGCGCCGAAGTACGCGCCTCTCTTCGGCACGATTGGCTTCGCAAGAACGCGGCGCCGCGATGCCGGTCGCGCCGCGCCGGGTGACGCCGCGACGCGCCTCGCCAATCCATGGACCTCGGAAGGCGTGACGGTGACGTGCGCAGAGACGGGAGCGCGCGCGGAGACGGCAGCGAGGAACCCGAAGCCGACGGCCGCAGAGAATCCGGCCAAGACGACAGCGCGCATACCGACCCGGTGGACCGGCCGACACTCTTTAGGCCAGCATGCTCTCCCCCGTGTCGCGATGAAACTCACGGTAGCACCTCGGGGTGTCGACGCCTCACCGGCCGGTCGCGAACGCCACGCTCGCCGGCGTCTACCGCCGTTCCCCTTTGAATGCTCGGCTTTCTGCGATCGCCGCCGCCGATGTTCGCCTATGGACGGATGATGGGCGTCTGGAGTGCGGGAAGACGGGTGGTCCCGAGGGCGCCCCGACTTCCCGCTGGGCCGCCGAAGGGAGTCGAACGACCTATTGACTTCAATTTCACAGGGTGTAACGATTTCTGAGGCGTGCGTTCTGGTACGGAGTGAGCTTGCGGCGCTTTGCCCGCTCTGAACAAATAGCGCCAGAAAGTTGGAGAGGTTGGCGTGAAATTCCCGACGGTGGTGGCCGACGCAGACGAGACGGTGGCGATCCTCGAGCGTCGGTGCGCGAACGCCAGCAGCTCCTCACGACGGAGGCTCTCCAACCGCTTCGCGGACGCGGCCGACCGCGGATCGGCTTTGCGGGAGCGACTGTTGCGATCGCGTCGTAGATCCGACCGAGTAGGTTCGCAGCGATGATCAAGTCCTCGGCTCCCGGGGACGAGCTGGAGATCAGTGCCGACCCGGATATCGTCGAGGCGACAGCCGTAGCGCTTCGAGAGGACACGGCCGGCAGAGGGGCACCACTGCACTGGCTCCCGCGGACGAGGGTGATCGCTCTCTCCGGACTTGACGGGGCCGGTAAGAGTTCGCAGAGCCGAGCCCTCAGCGACCGACTCCACGCGCAGGGGCTCCAGGTGCACGTGTACTGGCTGCCCCTCGGCCACAACCGAGTCCAGCGAGCACTGCGGCGCTGGATCCGGCGGTTCGCACGTGCACCGCGGCGGGACGGCGCCCCAGTCCGGTCGCGAGATGCGGCGCCCGTACCTCCCGCCGGTGCCAGAGCCGCCGAACACGGGCCGCTCCGCGTGCACGCCTGGGTCCTCTTCGTCGCCCTCAGTTGCGTTCTCTCGTACCGCCTCGCCCTCGCGCGTCACGCGGCTCGTGGGCGGGTCCTCGTCTTCGACCGATACGTCCTCGACGCGATTGCCCAGATCCGATACTTCTACGGCCCGGAGCGGCGATTTGCGTTCCAGACGTGGCTACTGCGAGTCCTTTCGCCGCGGCCAATCTACGCGTACCTTCTGGACGTGCCGGCTTCAACGGCGCTTGCTCGGAAGCAAGAGCAGTTCGGTCTCGAAGAGCTCCAGTTGCAGGCCGATCTGCTGCGCGAGGAAGCCGCTCGGCTTGGCATTCGGTGCCTCGACGGAGAGCAACCGCATGAGCGACTGCTGCACGAGATCTTGGCCGACTTCTGCGGAGAGCGGTTGTGAGCGTGCCCTCCGTCGATCTCGACTGGGTAACCGGGGTGCTCTGGGGCGGGTCTGACAACGTAGACATCAGACTCAACGGTCGCGTCGCGCACGGCCGCGTCGTCGACGAGCTTGCCGTCCTCCCTAGCATCGAGCGACCCCGTCTCCTCGTGCCGCTGACTTCAGCAAGAGCTGCGTCGCGTGTCCTGCGGCACTACACGACGTCGAAACACACCGTGCGTCTGGCGACCGCAGCGCTCGCCGCGGGCGCGCGCCTAGGTCTCGGGGAGAAAGTGTTCCGCGACAGGCTCTCCGTCGCCGTCCCGGCAGCGACGGCCGAGCATGAACTTGCCGAGATAGTCCTAGAGGAGCATCTAAAGGTCATCCTCGGCCGGCGAGACGTACACGTTGGAGTCGTATTCAACGCCGGGCGCCCCCAAAAGAAGCCAGTTCTATGGCTCATGGACGCGCGGGGAGATCTCCTAGCCTTCGTGAAGATCGGGTGGAACGATCACACCGCAGCCCTCGTCCGTCATGAGGCGGACGCGCTTCGGCGACTTGCCGCGCGGCAGCGGCCTCCGGAGACCTTCGACGTCGCGCCCCTGATCTACGGCGGGCGATGGCAGACGCTCGAGGTCCTGGTGGTAGAGGCACACCCGGCTCTCCCGTGGTACCGCCGACGCCGGATAGTCACGGATCTGCCGCTAGATGCGACGCGAGAGGTCGCCGCCTTGGGAACGGTGGAGACTGGAACGTTCGTGTCGAGCGACTACTGGAGTCGCTACCGACTACGTATTGAATCGCTCGTCGGAAGCGCCGATCGTCGTATCAGCGATGCAGTTGCTGAGCTAGTCGGCCGGCTTGAGGAACGCTACTTCGATCTCGAGCTTGCCTTTGCGACCGCGCATGGCGATTGGCTGCCGTGGAACATGGCCGTCGTTGCAGGCAGGCTCCTCGTCTGGGACTGGGAGCGTTCAGCGACCGACGTTCCGGTGGGAATGGACGCCATTCACTTCCTCTTCCAGGTCGAGCTCAATCTCAAGAGGCGGCCCCCACGAATCGCGGTTCTTCGGACGCTCGAACTCGCCCGGGAACTGTTCCCATCGTTGATGCTGCCTCGTTGCCTCGTTCCGTTCCTGCTCTCGCTCCACCTGATCGAGATGACGCTCCGACTCGAGGAAGGCCGTTCCCGGGGTGTCGGCGGCGTGATCCCGAACAGCCGCTACCACGATTCAATCGAGGCCGTACTTGAGGAGGAGCTTCGTTTCCGTCCGCGTGGCTGATTAGCGTCGGCTAGCGCTCGGTCGCGGCTTGACTCTGCGGCGATCGGGAACTCGGCCGTTTTCCCACAGCCAAACTGCCGATCGTGAGCATCCCGATCCAAAGAGTCGCGGGCCGCATAACAACGATCTTCACGAGCCACTTCAGGCGCAGACGAATCGACCCGCTGGAGAGAATGTTGTACAGCACGCGCCGCCCATGCCCGTACGTGCCAAACTGGCTCCACCACCAATACCGAAGTCTGCTTTCGGCATACGTCGCATTCTTCTTGAAGACCATGGTGGCGGCGTCATACATGACGATATGGTTCCGCGACATCGAGTTCGGAAGCTGCCGGTAATACGCGCCCATCTCCGGGTCGTACGCGATCTTGAACCTCATGCTGATCCGGATGAGCAGATCCCAGTCCTCGCACGATCGGAGAAACGGGTCAAAGGAGCCACAGAGTTCGATCGCCCGGCGCCTGATCGTCCACGAAACCGGCGGCCCCCAATTTCGCTTAACCGCCTGGTAGATGTGCGGCAAAGACGAAAGTCGCCGCACCTCGGGAATCCGCGGCAGAACGTTCCCATTCTCATCAATCTCGCGATAGTACCCCGTCACGACGCCGACGTCGTCGTCAGCGAGCATCAGTCGCATGCGCGAGGAAACGCAGTGCGGCAAGAGTACGTCGTCCGAGTCCAAGAGCACGATGAACTCCCCCTTAGCCGCCGCGAGGCCGGCATTTCTTGCGGCGGAGAGCCCGGAGTTGGGTTGCTCCACGAGGCTGATCGCTTCGAGGTACGTACCGGACACGGCGTCGAAATCGTCGGTGCTTCCGTCGTTAACCACCACGACCTCGACCCGGGGGTACGTCTGACGCAATGCGCTTTCGACAGCGAACGGCAACAAATGCGCTTGGTTGTAGCACGGAATGATCACAGACACGAGCGGTATCTGGCTCATCTCGAGTCCATGGTAACTACCGCTGCGCGCAGGGAACCGTGACGGAACACGACGCGTCTGGAACAGACGCGTCGCTGGGGGTTGTGCGGCGGGGGCGGAGTCAGCGAGTCGTGTTGATGTGCTCCGCAGCCCAGGCCGCGAGCTAGCGAAGCGCCTGTTCCGAGCGGGAGCCCGGCTCCGCCGTGTAGACGACGAGCTGCTGGCCCGGCTCGGCGTCCGAGGTGAGTGCATCCCAGTCGAGCGTGATCTCGCCGACGATGGGATGGTTGTAGCGTCGCGTGTCGCGCCTCTTCACGGCCGCGACGGGTTGCTGCTCGGCGCCTACGCCGGTGCGTTGATGACCCTCGCACTGCTGCTGTTCGGCGCCAGCTTCGCGGCACGCCTTCGCCGCGCCGAGGGTGCCGGCGGACGTTGGTGGCTCGTCGCCTTGGTCGGCATCGCGACCTCGATCGGGATCGTCGGCAACGCACTCGAGATCATGTTCGTGCGCGCCGTCGGCCACGGCGTCACCGGCAAAGCACTGTGGATCGGCTACGGCGCCGATCACTGGCTCGGCGTGTGGGGTGCGCAAATTCGGTTTCGTCTTGGAGTCCAGGCCTGCGCTTGACGACGAGGCCGCAGATCTGATATTCGCGCGCGCGCGTCAACCCTCGTAAGCGTCAACCCTCGTAAGTGACACCTTCGTTGTGCCGGGAGTTGCTTGCTGCCCTCCCGCTGGACCTCTTCCCGCGTTCAAGTCCCGGCGGGCGCCTGTCTACCGGTGGGGTGCGGCGGTCTTCATGCCGCAAGGTTGTATTCGTGAATCAGCCCGCCGAGGCGATCTCGGCGTTCGACGCGGGCGGGGCCCGAGAGGTGGCGAGCGGGAGTGTTTGCCACCCCTGGTCGGGCGGCGTCAGGTCGAGGGCTCGATGTGGCCGGTGGCCGTTGTAATGGTCGACGAAGACGCGGAGCACCCGCTCGAGGTGGCGGCGGTTGAGGACCAGGAGCCAATCGAGGCACTCCGCTCGGACGGTGCGGACGAAGCGTTCGGCGATTGCGTTCGCCGTCGGCGCTCGCAGCGGTGTGCGGACGATCTCGACCCCTTCGCTTCGGAAGACGGTGTCGAAATCGCGCGTGAACTTGCTGTCGCGATCCCGGATCAGGAAGCGAACCGGTGTCGAGCGCTCGGCTAATCTCCAGGTGAGCTGTCGGGCCTGCTGCGTGATCCAGGTGCCGCTTGGGTTTACCGTGCAGCCAGCGAGATGCACGCGGCGGCTGCCGAGCTCAACGAAGAAGAGCACGTAGAGCCGCTGCAAACAGACGGTCTCGACCGTGAAGAAGTCGACCGCGAGCATGCTGTGCGCCTGCGCGCGCAGGAAGTCGCGCCAGGAGAGCCCGCTGCGATCGCCGGCGGGCTCGAAACCCGCGTCCTTGAGCAGCTTCCGCACCGTGGTGGCCGAGACCGCAAAGCTGAGCCCACCCATCTCGCCGACGATGCGCTGATAACCCCAACGCGGATTCTCACGGGCCAAGCGCAGCACCAGCTCACGGATCTCGCTGCCGATCGACGGTCGACCAACTCGGTCCGGATAGGTCCAGCGCCTCGCCACGAGCCGGCGGTGCCAGCGAAGCAGCGTTGTCGGCGTGACGACAAACGACCGCCAGCTCGTTCGCGGCAGCAGCCGGCTAGCGGCGGCAAGAAGGACTCGATCGGCTGGCCGCAGCTCAAGCCGAGTCACCTGACGGCGCAGCACCGCCAACTCGTGGCGGAGCACCACGATCTCCA
>WNGD01018538.1_pt1 | contig 11015 bp, 10 predicted proteins | sample 5400671 | NCBI WGS metagenome assembly WNGD01 (sample SAMN13153369, study PRJNA577476) | soil metagenome | isolation source: 40 cm soil or saprolite under grassland replicate 2 | place: USA:California | collected 2016-06-15
TGCGAGCTTCACCGCCAGCGCCACTCCTGGGTCCATCATCCACGCGACTTCTAGACCGCGTTCGGATGCCAGCTCGCGTGCGAATGCCTGAACATTCTCGCGCCAGTTCGGACCGGCGAACTCGCTCCAGTCCAAGTTCGGCTTCTCCGCCATCGATTGCACGAGCAGGAACCAGTTCGACATCGCGAGGACGCCACCCGCCCGGAGAAGCTCCAGCACCCGCCTGAAGTGCAGGGGCCTGACTGCGAACCACCCGTCGTCGTGGACAAAGTCGTACGGCCCGTGGAGGCCGCCCAGGACAGCGTCGCTATCGCCCGTAAGGACCTTCACGCGGCTTTCAAGCGCCGCCTCTTTCGCGAAGCCCTCCGCAAGCTCGGCGTGCTCGGGGAAGCGATCGATGGTCTCGACGGAGCCGCCGGGACCAGCCGCCTCCGCCAGCCACAATGCGCTGTAGCCGAGGCCGCAGCCGACCTCGAGAAGGCGCTTCGCCCGCATCGCGCGAACGATGTTCGCGAGCACCCGCATCTTGAGCGGGTCGGATGGGTAGACGCCGCACTCCTGCGCCCCGCCGGCCAACTGGGCTGCGTGGCTCTCGCGGTGCTCGTCAGAGGCGCGGCGGACGTGCTCGAAACGGTCTTGTTGGAGCGAGTCCAGGAACGCGGCCGCGCGCCGCAGGTCCGATAGTGGCGTCACGGGCTTAGTCGCCCTGCACCGCTATGGGGAGACCGCGGGCGCTAATCCACACGGCGCCGCCGAACCACACAAAGGCGGTTACCGCCAGCACGGGTCCCCCAGTGGCGGGATCAAGCCCCAGCAATGCGAAGATGCCCACCAACGCACCCACAACGGCGGCACCACCTGCTATCCAGAGCATGAAAGACGCGGTGCATAGGGCGAAGAACCACCAGAGCCATAGCAGGAACTCCTGCCGATTCGTTGGCATGGCCCTGGACGTGTACGTGTCTAGGATCTCGACAGGCGCTCGCCAGACGGTGAAGATGACGAGTCCGGCTCCAAAAGTGAACCCTAGGAGCGGTCCGATAATTGCTGGATTGAAGTTATCTGCAATAAGGCTGATTGCCAGCAAACCATAAATCACGGATGCGGTGACGACGCTACAGACGGTGAAGAGCCACTTCAGATTGGACGCACTCACGCGTCACCTCTAGACGTCGAGGTTGCGGACCTGGTTGTAGTGGCTCTGGATGAAGGTCTTGCGGGGGGCCACTTCCTCGCCCATGAGCTGCGTGAAGATCGTGTCGGCGCGCATGGCGTCCTCAACGTTCACGCTGAGGACGGTGCGGACGCCGAGACCCTTATAGCGCTGGATGGTGATGCCTTTGCTGCCATCCTTGAGCTTACTCAGGTAGGCGTCCCGCTCCTTGTCGCTGTAGAACCAACGGACTTCGCGACGGTTCTGGATGCGGTAGAGCGGTGGCTGGGCGATGTAGAGGTGGCCGCGCTCGATAAGGTCGCGCATGTAGCGGAAGAAGAACGTCAGAAGAAGCGTGCGGATGTGCGCGCCGTCTACGTCTGCGTCGGTCATGATTATCACGCGATGGTAGCGCAGCTTGGCGAGGTCGAGGTCTTCGCCGAAGCCAGCGCCGAGCGCGGTGATAATCGCCTTGATCTCCTCGTGGGCAAGCATCTTGTCCGGCCGCGCCTTCTCGACGTTCAGGATCTTGCCGCGCAGCGGCAGGATCGCCTGGAAGCGGCGGTCGCGGCCTTCCTTGGCACTGCCGCCGGCGGACGGGCCCTCGACGAGGTATAGCTCGCGGACTTCCGGGTTGCGCTCTGAGCAATCGGCGAGCTTGCCGGGCAGGACGCTGTCGTCCATGAAGCCCTTCTTGATGACGAGGTCGCGGGCCTTACGGGCGGCGTCGCGGGCACGCTGAGCCGTCAGGCACTTCTCGATGATCCGCCGGGCGTCGGAAGGGTGCTCCTCGAGCCAAGTCGAGAGCTCTTCGCCCAGGGCGGACTCGACGATGCCCTTCATCTCAGCGTTGCCGAGGCGCGTCTTTGTCTGCCCCTCGAACTGGGGCTCAGGCAGTTTCACGCTGACGACGGCAACGAGGCCCTCCCGGGTGTCCTCGCCGGAGAGGTTGGGGTCGTTGTCCTTCAGGATCTTCTGCTTGCGGGCGTAGTCGTTAAGGACGCGGGTGAGAGCGGAGCGGAAGCCGGTCAGGTGGGTGCCGCCGTCGATCGTGTGGATGCAGTTGGCGAAGGCAAAAGTGGACTCGTTGAAGCTGTCGTTGTATTGAATTGCGACCTCAACGATGGAGCCTTCGACACCGCGTTCCATGTAGAACGGCTCGTGCACGGTGCCGCGGTCCTTGTTCAGGCGGCGCACGAACGACTTTATGCCGCCCTCGAAGTAGTAGGTAATGCGCTGCTGGGAACGCTCGTCCACGAAGTGGATCCAGATGCCCTTAGTCAGGAAGGCCATCTCGCGGAAGCGCTCGGTAAGGGTTGAGAAGTTGAATTCGGTCTCGCCAAAAATGTCTGCGTCGGGTATGAACCAGGTCGTCGTGCCGGTGTGCGTGGCGCCGTTACTGCTCACCTTCAGCTCGCCGGCCGCCTTCCCGCGTTCGTACTCCTGCCGGTAGAGCTTGCCGTCGCGCGTCACCTCGACCCACATGTGGGAGGAGAGCGCGTTGACGACGGCGGCGCCGACGCCATGGAGCCCGCCGGAGACTTTATAGGCCTGGCTGTCGAACTTGCCGCCGGCGTGCAGGTAAGTCATGACGGTCTCGAGGGCCGACTTACCCGTACGCGGGTGCTTGTCGATCGGGATGCCGCGCCCGTTGTCGGAGACGCGGACGCTGCCGTCGGGCATAATCATGATGTCGATGCGGTCGCAGAAGCCGGCCATCGCCTCGTCGATGGAGTTATCGACGATCTCGTAGACGAGGTGATGCAGCCCGCGCTCATCGGTCGATCCGATGTACATGCCGGGGCGGCGGCGGACGGCCTCGAGGCCTTCGAGGACTTGAATATCGGCAGCGGTGTATCTGTTTTTGGTTTCAGGCATTAAGAGGGCAAATTTCGGCTACGGCCACGTATTGTGATGACAGTAACATTCTACCATATTTGAACGTATCTGGCGTGGTTATGGTTAGCAATTCCGCGCTTATTGACGGGCGTTATTGTGGCCGCGGCGCTGCCAGCCAGCTGAGACAGCGACGGCGATCCCAGGGCGAAGACAAGGCAGCAAGATGACCGTCTCTTTTCTATCTGGTAACGTCCACTTCGTGCGTGACCTGGTTCGCCGGCTCTTTCAGCGGCCGGTGGGTGAGCTTCCGGACCTTCCGGAGATCATCGTGCGCCCCATCGGGGTCGTCCGAAACGCCATAGGCGAACCGCGGCCGCCCGGCTTCGACTGGAGCGCTGTCAAGTCGCGGATTCTGGTACGCCCTGAGCTCGCCGACTCTTTGCTTGGCCTCGAGACCTATTCGCACGTCAAGGTGCTGTTCTGGCCCCATCTTGTTCCGGCGGACGTCATCGGCTCCAAGCACCGACTGCATCCCCGTGATGACCCCGAGAATCCACTGCAGGGAATACTCGCTACGAGGAGTCAGATCCGATTCAATCCTATACTTGTGACGGCTGTCCTCCTGCTCTCGGTCAGGGGAAACGCCGTTGGGGTTCGAGGCCTCGACGCCGTTAATGGAACGCCGGTGCTGGACATCAAGCCTTACTTTCCTCACTTCGACTCGATTGCGGACGCCCGGGTGCCTGAGTGGGTGACACGCGCTCGTGACCCGGCTAGTAAGGGTTAAGGCGTTGACCGGGACGGCGAACGTACCTCTGGCGGACATTTACGACCGTCTCTACACCGCCTACGGGGCCCAGCACTGGTGGCCCGGCGACTCCGCATTCGAGATCACAGCCGGCGCCATCCTGACGCAATCCGCGGCCTGGGCCAACGTCGAGCGGGCGCTGGCGAACCTCAACGCGGCCGGCGCACTCTCGCCAGAAGGCATCGCGGAGATTTCTGTAAGGGAGCTGGCGGAGCTCATCCGGCCAAGCGGCTACTACAACACGAAGGCTCGCAAGCTAAAGGCGTTCGTGAGGATTGTGGACGAGTGTGCCGGCGGCGACCTGGAGCGGCTGCTGGCGCTGCCCACTGCCGAACTGCGGGCGCTGCTACTGGCGACCTACGGGATCGGGCCGGAGACAGCCGATTCGATCCTTCTGTATGCGGCGGGCCGGCCTGTATTCGTTATCGATGCCTACACGCGGCGCACGTTTTCTCGCCTGGGGCTTGCGCCTGAAATGGACAGCTACGATGGCTGGCGGAACCTCTTTAGCGAGTCGCTCCCGCCCGACGCGGAGACGTTCAATGAATACCACGCCCTCATCGTGCGACACGGGAAACAGGTGTGCCGGAAGCGCCCGCTCTGTCACGCTTGTCCGCTGTCTGCAATCTGCCCGACCGGGGTTGCAGCAGCCGTTGCTTAGCCGGGCCTGTGGGACGTTTGGTCAAGGGTTGGTTTACGCTGCGTTCGCTCGGGCGGAGGGCCTGTAACAGACGTAAAGTAAGGCCGTCTTAATTGTTGGTCCCAAACCCTCCCTTTTGGGCTCGTCACAGAAGGGTCACCCGGCAGGCGCTTCTGTGACGCTCTGAATACGAAGGCCGTCCTCCTCCCCAACGAGGGCGGCCTTTTTTTTCGGCGTTTTACTGCGGTGCGCGTGATGCCTCGGCACCAACGCCAGCGACGTACGCCGTCAACAGCCGGTCGCATGCCTCCGTTGCGAGCTCGAGGCGGCGTTCCGGCCCGCCGGAAATGACCAGATATGGCACCCGCCTCTGCTTGAGCTTCTGATCAAAGCGCTCGTGCATCCAGTTGCGGATCTTCTCGCCGTCGCGCGTTCCATCCTGCACGAATGGAATGTCCACATCGGTGAGAAGATAGAGATCGCACGTTCGCACCGCGCCGACGACTTCCACTTCGGGTGAGCGGTGTCCCATGTAGCGCTCGTGCCAAATGCCGGTCGCGAATGCGTCCGTATCGCAAATGAGGATTCGCGTCTTCGAGGCGGCTCTGCTCCGTTGCGATGAAGACGAATTCCTCGCTGCGCCACGGAGAGCCTCCGCTCATTTTTCCGTCAGAGTAGAGGCGGCCGAACTCCGGGACCCAGGCTGTTTTGTAATGGCCGGCCAAGGCGCTCGCCAGCGTCGTAGTCCCGGTCGACTCGGCGCCAACGACGACTACGCGAAGCGCGTAATGAGCGCGAACGCATGCCTCCAAGTAGTCCCAATGCGCCAGAGGGTCGCGCCGGATCATCGTGGCCGACACCGGTACCTGGGAGCGGTCGCGGTCGACGAGGACGTGTCTTGCCTGGAGATGTGAGGCGTAGGCATCTCCATAATCCTCTGACGTGAATACCACATCCGGTCGGTGACCGAGCACCTCGAGGGTATATTCCGCCCACGCTCTGGAGTCATCCTCCGGAAGCACGTCCGGGACCACCAGGACGTTCACCTGCGGGTGTACCTCGCGGAGCCATCCCGCTCGAGTTTCGCCTGGTATAGACTGTCCCTCCTTGTGACAAACGATGACAGTTACCTGGTCTACCTGGTGAGCAGCAAAGCTGATCAGATAGTGATGCCCACGGTGCGGCGGATAGAATTTGCCGATTACGACACCTCGAGTCACGGTGCCGCTCCACTCTCGACGCGCCGAATGCCCGAAGCGACGGCGGTCGTTTGAGCACGTACGCCGAGCCACTCGAATAACCCTCTCACCGCAAGGACGAGGAACAGACAGTACAGAAGCGCGATGAACAGTAGGTCCGTTGCGATATACAGTCCGATGCTCGCAATGTCCACCATGATCCAGAGGATCCAGCTGTCGATCTTTCTGTGTGCCATTGCTATCTGGGCGATGAAACTGAGCACAGTCTGAAAAGCGTCGAGATAGGGGTACTGCGCAGGCGCATCGAAAATGACGGGGAGGACGCGGTCGGCGCGGGCCATCAAAGTGCCCATCGCCAGGGTCGCTCCCAACCCGATTGCTACAACCAGCCCAATTGCTCGCCAAGACAGCCAGGTGATTGCCGTATCCGCCACCGGTCGTAGCGGCCCTCCTCGCCAAATCAGCCAACCATAGAACCCAGTCACGACAAAATACATCTGGAGGATCAAATCAGAATATAGCCGGATATCAATGAAAGAGAATCGCGAACATAACCGATCCGGCGATCCCGATCGGCCATGTCATCACATGCCGTTTTACGATCAACCACACCGAGAGGAGATTTAGAATCGTTCCCGCCGCCTCTAGGTAGCTCATCTCGTACCCGAGGATCGTCACGAGCGTTTCATCGACGTACACGGTTCTCCTCCGAGTGCTGGGGCACATCGAGTTAGTGTCAGGATAACACTAACTTACGCGGCTCGTCCACGTCCGTCAAGTGCAACCCCCCCTGAACGCACAGAAGGCCGTCCTCTCCCCAACGAGGGCGGCCTTTTCGTTTCGAGTCGAGCGATTGCTAGACGGCGACGTTCAGCCGCTTGGGGCCACGGATGATGAACGTCCCGCCCCACTCCGGATCCTCGTCGAGCAGGCGGAGCTTCGGGAAGCGCTGGAGCAGCGTCCCGATTGCAATCTGCGCCTCCGCCCGCGCCAGCGGGGCGCCAAGGCAGAAATGGATCCCGTCGCCGAATGCGAGGTGGTCCGTTGGGTTGCGGGTGACGTCCAACTGTTCAGGATTCTCGTAATGGGCAGGGTCCCGGTTGCCAGCGGCGATGAGCGTGAATACCATCTCGCCTGGCTTGAACGTGTGCCCGGCGATCTCGATATCTTCCTTCGGTACCCGGCCAGTGCCGTGTACTGGACCTACGTACCGGAGCAGCTCTTCGACCGCTGACGATATGAGGGTGGGGGTGTCTCGCAGAAGCTGCATCTGATCTGGGTTGCGAAAGAGGGCTAGCATGCTGGTGCCGATCAGGTTCGTCGTCGTCTCGTTGCCCGCAATCAGCAGGAGGATGCAAGTTGCGAAGATCTCGTCCTCGCTCAGGACCTGCCCGCCTTCCTCGGCGGCGATCAGGCCGCTGATTAGGTCCTCCTTTGGTTCGGCGCGGCGTTCCGCGATGATGTGGCTGAAGTACTCCGCCAGCTCGTCGATCGCCTTACGCCCCGCGTCCATGGCCTCCGGCGGGGTAAAGGGGCCGCCCAGCGTCGCGACAACGGTATCAGACCACTCCTTAAACCGATGCCGGTCCTCCGGCGGCACGCCGAGCATCTCGGCGATAACGATGACCGGCAGCGGGTAGGCGAGATCGTGAATGATCTCGAATTCGCCTCGATCGCCGGCCTCCGCGAGGACGTAATCGACGATCTCCTGGATGCGCGGTCGGAGGTTCTCGACGGCCCGTGGTGTGAACGCCTTGCTGACCAAGCGGCGCAATCGTGTGTGATCTGGCGGATCGGAGGTCAGCATCGTCTGGGTGTTGCCCATCGGGCCATACTGCTCTTGCTGCTCGCGCATCATCTGCGAGAAGCGCGTCTCGGCACGACTGCGGTCGGACGAGAAGCGACCGTCCATCAGGACCGCGTCGATGTCGTTGTAGCGCGTGAGCACCCACGACTCCATCATCTCGCTCCAGTAGATGGGGGCCTGCTCCCGAAGCTCGCGGTACATCGCATACGGGTCGGCGAGCATTCCGGGCGCGAACGGATTGAACTCTGCTGTTACCACGTTGGGCTCCTGGTTCGCTCCTGAAGTTAGCGTAGCCATTAGAACGGCCTCCTCGCTTTGTTGTCAACGCTTGAGAGGTTACTGACTGGTCAGTCACTAATATTCCCAGCTAGTATATCGCGCCTGTCAAGAGGTTCTCTGTGACGCATGTCACATTACTGCCGGAGTCGCACGCTGGTCACTCCCCGTATGGCGGAAGTACCGGCCCATTCCGGCTGATCGTCCAGCAATTGGAGGTTGGGGAAGCGCCTTAACAGCGTACCGATCGCGATCTGCCCCTCCAGCCTTGCCAGTGCGGCGCCCAGGCAGAAGTGAATTCCGTCGCCGAATGCGACGTGATCTGTCGGATTGCGGGCAACGTCGAAGCGATCGGGGTCCTCGTACTTGTTCGGATCGCGGTTGGCGGCGGCCAGGATACCGACCACGACATCGCCGCGCCTGATCCTGGCGTCGCCGAGCGAGACGTCCTCCCGGGCTGTGCGTCGGGTCGTGTGTACGGGCCCCGTGTAGCGGAGCATCTCATCGATTGCCGAGGGAAAGAGCGAAGGGTCTTCTCTCAGCCGCGCCATCTGCGCCGGGTTGCGCAACAGCACCAACATCCCGCTCGAGATAAGGTGTGTCGTCGTCTCGTTGCCCGCCACCAGGAGCAAGGCCACTGTTCCCAGCATCTCATCTTCGCTCAGTCTCTGGCCGCTCTCTTCGGCGGCGACGAGGCGGCTTATCAGGTCGTCTTGGGGTTGCCTGCGGCGGGCCGCAATGACCCGACTCACGTACTCCACCAGCTCCTCGTTGCTGCGCCGAGCCTCATCCAGCGAGCTGTAATCGCCGCCCAGCGTCGCCACCATCGCATCCGACCAGCGCTTGAAACGCTCCCTGTCTTGACGCGGTATACCGAGCATCTCTGCGATCACTATCACCGGCAGAGGCCAGGCGAGCTCGGAGACGAGGTCGAACTCCGTGCGCCCGTCCAGCCCGTCCAGCAGCTCATTCACGATCTCTTGGATGAGCGGGCGCATCTTCTGCACGCTCCGCGGCGTGAATGCTTTGCTCACAAGGCGCCTCAGGCGCGTGTGCTCCGGCGGGTCGACAGAGAGCATGGTGTCCACCCGCCCCAGGAGACGGTGAGGGCCTTCTCTCGTAGTGCGCGAGAGTCTGATGCGGCCACCCCTGCCTGCCGCCTCGCCGAAGCGCTGGTCGGTCAAAAGCTGGCTTACCTCGTCGTAACCGAGCACCAGCCAGTGTCCGGCGGCAGTGCGCTGTATTCGCCCCCGCTCCCGCATTGCACTGTAAGCCGGATAGGGGTCGGCCAGCATCTCCGGCGAGAACGGTTCAGGCGTGCCGCTTTCCACGTCGCTCCTTTCGCGCTGAACGGGCAACCCCATTACAGCGAGTGCGTGAGCCGCTTGTCAACGCTCGACCACGTTGTGACACGAGTGAGACTGCCGGTGTAGTCTTTCTGGCGATGGACGCCATCGTTGGTCTGGCAGCGGCTGGTAAGACCGCTGTCTTCCGCGCGCTGACATCCGGCCACGGAAGCTCAGCCAGCGGGTCGAGGGGCGAGCATGTCGGCGTCGTCAAGCTACCGGACGAGCGCCTCACTAAGCTGGCCTCGCTGGCCGGCGCGCGTAAGGTCACACAACACGAGGTCACGCTGCACGACCTGCTTGCGATCGTCGGGCCGGGCGCTGCGCCCTCCCCGGATGCCCGGGAAGCAGTCGCGCAGAGCGACGCGCTTGTGCAGGTAGTGCGAGCGTTCCAACGCGAGGACGTTCCTCACCCGCTGGGCTCGGTTGATCCAGATAGGGACGTCAAGGCCTTCGAGAGCGAGTTGGCCTTGAATGATCTGTCCGTAATCGAGCGCCGGCTCGAGCGGATCGACATCGTACTGCGCTCCGCGCGGCCCGCCGAGCGCGATTCGCACGAGCGAGAGGTAGAATTGCTTACGCGCTGCCGTAGCTACGTGGAGGAAGGAACGCCGCTGCGCAGCCTGCTAACCGACCCCGGCGAACTGAAGGCGCTTTCGGGCTTTGGCCTCCTATCCCTGAAGCCGGTGCTGCTGCTCTTCAACATCGATGAGAACGAGGTGGCGCGAGCGGCCGCCGTCGAGGCCGAATACAGGTCTCGCTACCAATCGCCCTCCAACGAAGTCGCGGTGATGTCCGCAAAGCTGGAGGCGGAGCTTGCGGAGCTTTCGCCGGAGGAAGCGGCTGAGTTCCGGTCGGAATTGGTAGCGGGCGAGAGCCCGGTCGGGCACATCTTGCATCTACTGCAAGACGCGCTCGGCCTCGTCACGTTCTACACGACAGTAGGGGACGAGTGCAGGGCCTGGACCGTTCCGGCGGGGACGCCCGTCGTTCAGGCTGCGGGTCGGATCCATACGGACATGGAGCGCGGCTTCATTAGAGCGGAAGTCATCAACTGCGACCGCCTGCTCGATCTGGGCTCTGTGGCCGAAGCGAAGCGTCACGGCGAGCTGCGCACGGAGGGTAAACAGTACCCCGTTCAGGAAGGCGATGTCATCCACGTGCTCTTCAACGTGTGATCAGCCGCTTGTCCGCTTGTATAATCACCGCGTGACGATTCTCGGCCTTCACCATGTGCAGATAAATGTCCCTGCGTCGCGCGCGGCGGAGGCCCGGCGCTTTTTCGAGGATCTCCTCGGTCTCCAGCAGATTCAGCGTCCCGAATCGCTCTCGAATGCCGGCCGCAACGGCGTCTGGTACGCCTGCGGCGACAACGAGTTCCACGTCTTCTTTGCCCCGGACGGCGAATTCAAGGAGGACCGTTCCTCGCGCCATCCGGCCCTCCTGGTCGATGATCTGGGCCGACTGCGCGAGCGGCTCCAGTCGGCGAGAGTCGAGCTGGAGGACGCGATCCCGATCGACGGCCGCGCGCGCTTCTTCTGCCGGGATCCATTCGGGCACCGCCTCGAGTTCCTGTCGTTCGAATAGATCGGGTGGCGGAGACTACGACGGGGCGCATACTTTCGGAAGTGTCCGCCGCTTTGGAAGGTGGACCGCCCGTGCTCGTTGCCACGGTGATCGCCGCCCCGGTCGGCGCGCCTGCTGAGGTCGGAGCGAAGATGCTTGTCCGGCCGGACGGCTCCACTGCCGGCGGGCTCGGGGACAAAAATCTGGACGCCGCAGTGCTCGCCGAGGCACCGGACGCCTTGCGGCGCCACACGGTCGAGACACTGTATTTCGATGGCGCAGGACGCCGCACCAGTAGGCTTGATGCCGCGGAAGGGGATGTCTATCAGGTGATGCTGGAGGTGCACGAACGGCCCGCGACGCTGCTGATCATCGGAGCCG
>WNGD01006661.1_pt1 | contig 11012 bp, 17 predicted proteins | sample 5400671 | NCBI WGS metagenome assembly WNGD01 (sample SAMN13153369, study PRJNA577476) | soil metagenome | isolation source: 40 cm soil or saprolite under grassland replicate 2 | place: USA:California | collected 2016-06-15
TTCGCCATCCCGAAGGAGAGCGGCGAGTGCTTCGCGATCCCCTGGTTCAGCACGTCCCACGGCGAGAGGCCCAGCTTCGACTCCAGGATCAGCACGATCGCGAGCGCGAACAGGAGCAGACCGGCGACGAGACTCGCGAGCCGCGCGGTGAGCCCGCCGCGAACGCGCGGGTGCGTCCGCCGTGCTACAGCTGGAAGGGGTTGAACGGCTTCGGGCTCGTCGAGACGAGCACGCTCTTCGTCTCGAGGTACAGATCGAGCGTCTCGATTCCGAGCTCGCGGCCGAACCCGGACTGCTTGTAGCCGCCGAACGGGATCCCCGGGAAGGCGGTGTACGGCATGTTGACGCCGATCTCACCGGCCTTGATCCGGCCCGCGAGGCGCAGGCCGCGCGCCGGGTCGCGCGTCCAGACCGTGGCCATCAGCCCGTACTTGACGTCGTTGGCGATCCGGATCGCCTCGGCCTCGTCCTCGAACGGAATCACGGTCACGACCGGGCCGAAGATCTCCTCCTGCGCGACGACCATCCGGTTCTCGACGTTCGCGAGCACGGTCGGCTCGTAGAAGGCGCCGCCGCCGTCGGGAGCCTTGCCGCCGGTAACGACCTCGGCGCCCTCGGCCGCGCCCTGCTCGACGAAGCCGTGCACCTTGTCGCGGTGGTTCGTCGAGATCAGCGAGCCCATCTGCGTCTCTGGATCGAGCGGGTCGCCGACCCTGAGCTTTCCGGCGAGCTCGGAGAACCGGGCGACGAACTCGTCGTACACCGCGCGCTCGACGAGCGCGCGTGACCGCGCCTCGCAGCTTTGCCCGGCCGAGTAGTAGATCGACCACACGGCGGACGGAATCGCGTCGTCGAGATCGGCGTCCGCGAAGACGAGATTCGGGCTCTTGCCGCCGAGCTCGAGTGAGACGCGCTTGATCGGGTCGGAGGCCAGCCGCATGATCTCGCCGCCGGTCGCGGTCGAGCCGGTGAAGGCGACCTTGTCGACGCCCGGGTGCCTCACGAGGTACGCGCCGGTCGTCGGGCCGTCTCCCGGGGCGATGTTGATCGCGCCGGCGGGGAAGCCCACCTCCGCTGCGAGCTCCGCGATCCGCAGCGTGGTCAGCGGCGTCTGGGGATCCGGCTTGAGGACGACCGAGCAGCCCGCGGCGAGCGCCGGCGCGAGCTTCCAGGTGGCCATCATCAGCGGGTAGTTCCAGGGCACGATCTGGCCCGCGACGCCGACGGGCTCCTTCAGCGAGTAGAAGAGGAGCGAGCCGCCGATCGGATTCGAGCGGCCGGCGATCGAGGCGATCGCGGAGGCGTAGAAGCGGAAGTTCTCGACCGCCTGGCCGAGCTCGGCCTTGACGGAGGAGATCGCCTTGCCGACGTTGCGCGCCTCGAGCTCGGCTAGCTCCTTGCGGTTCGCCTGGATCGCGTCGGCGAGGGCGTGCAGGAGGCGTGAGCGCTCGTTCGGCGGCGTCCGTCCCCACGCCCCGTCGGCGGCGCCGCGGGCGGCCTCGACGGCACGGTCGACGTCCTCGCGGCCGGCCATCGCCGCCTTCGCGAGCCGTTCCCCGGTCGCGGGCTCCGCGAGCTCGCGGATCTCGCCGGAGGCCGGCTCGACCAGCTCGCCGTTGATGAAGAGGCCGTACTCGCGCTCGACAGCGATTGCCACGAAATGGGACGATAGCGACATGCCGGACGAGATCCACGTCGAGGCCGCGCGGATCCCGGACCGGGACCGGCTGCTCCGGACGCTCCGGGAGCAAGGACTCGACGCTCGGCCGGTGGACGAAGTGGGGATCGAGGTTCCCTACGGGGACAACGCGAAGCGCACCGGCGACGAGGTCTACGCCTCGGTCGAGGCACTCGTCATCGACCTGGGCGCGCCGTTCGTCCCGGTCAAGCACGAGGGCGTGATCTACCTGCGCCCGCCGACGAACTAGCGCCCCCGGCCGGGTCCCGAACCGACCCGACCCCGTGCCTGGCACCAGGACCCGGCCCGACCGGACCACCCACCCCCGGCCAGGTCCCGAACCGACCCGACCCCGGCCGGGCTCCGTCAGTCGACGAACTCGACGCGCACCGGCCGCCCCTCGTAGGCGCCGACGGCCTCGGCGCGGCGGAGCAGCTCCTGCACCGCCTCGCGGCCCTCGTCGCCGTAGTCGCACGTCAGCTCGTTGACGTACATCGCGACGAAGCGATCCGCGAGCGCGGCATCGACGCCTCGACCGAACCGCATCGCGTACTGCATCGCCTCGCGCCGGTGCTCGAGCCCCGCCGCGATCGACTCGCGCAGCACCGCCGAGAGCTCCCGCAGCACCCCGCGCCCGAGGTCGCGGCGGGCGACGTTGACGCCGAGCGGAAGCGGGAGCCCGGTTTCGAGCAGCCACCACTCGCCGAGGTCGACGGACTTCGCGAGGCCCTCGTCCTCGAAGGTCAGCTGCCCCTCGTGGATCACGAGGCCTGCCTCGGCGCGGCCGGAGCGAACCTCGTCGAGGATCTCGTCGAACGGCAGCGCGCGACACTCGAAGTCGCCGCCGAGGAACATCTTCAGGACGAGGAACGCGGTCGTGTTCAACCCGGGCACCACGATCTCGCGGCTGCGCAGCTCGTCGCGAGAAAAGGTGCGCGGCCCGACGACGACCGGCCCGTAGCCCGAGCCCATGCTCGCGCCGTGCGGCAGCAGCACGTACCGCTCCTGCACCAGCGGATACGTCGCGAGCGAGATCGCGGTGACCTCGAGGCGCCCTTCGATCGCCCACTCGTTCAGCGTCTGAATGTCCTCGATCACCGGCTCGAACTCGAACCCGCGGGTATCGACGGAGCCGGCGGCGAGCCCCCAGAACATGAATGCGTCGTCGGGATCGGCGCTGTGGCCGAGGCGAATCTGCATGGCGGCGCACGCTAGCGCGCGGGTTACAGTCCGTGCGCTGTGAACCAACCTCTCAGCGAAGCGATCCAGCACTACCTGCGACAGATCTACAACCTCGGGCAGGACCAGGAGCGCGTGTCCGTGACGGCCCTCGCGAGGGCGCAGAAGGTCTCACCGGCGAGCGCGAGCGCGATGGTGAAGAAGCTCGCCGCACTCGGGCTGCTCGAGCACCAGCCCTACCGCGGCATCGCGCTGACCGCCGCCGGGGAGCGCGTCGCGCTCGAGGTGATCCGCCATCACCGGCTGCTCGAGCTCTACCTTGCCGAGACGCTCGGGCTGCGCGTGGACGAGGTGCACGACGAGGCCGACCGGCTCGAGCACGCGATCTCGGAGGAGCTCGAGGCGCGCATCGACAAGGTGCTCGGCTACCCGACCCACGATCCGCACGGGGACCCGATCCCGAACGCCGATCTCAAATGGCCTAACCAGCCGGCGGCGCGCGCCGCCGGCTCAACTCGACGAGCGAAGCGACGTCCTAACCCAGCCCGCTGAAAGTGCGCAGCACGTTCAGCGGCTACTCCTCCCGAAGAACCAACGCTCGAGAGGCTTGAGCAGCTCGTCACGAGTGAACGGCCTGACGTGCTGGCCGCGGCCGTCCTTCTCCGAGACGTCGAGATCGTCCTCGAGGCACTCGTTTGCACGCTCGAGCGCGTCCTCGAGCTCGTGGCCCTCGAAGACGTAGTCGTCCGCGCGCGGCTCGTCGCTCGGCCGGTGCTGCGGGTTCACGGCCCGGCCGACCGCCCAGAGCGCGCCGGGCTTCCGCTCGATCCAGATCAGGACGCGCTCCTCCACACCGGCGTCGTCGACTCCCTGGAGCACCCGCTCCGCGAACCGGTCGGCGCTGGATCTGCGGCGCACGCCGCAAGGATACAATCGCCCTCATGGCGGTCAGGCTCGCCAGCGTCCTACGCAATCCGTTCTCGTTCCTCTTCGCACGTTCGTCGGCCGAAGACCGGGTCTGTCAGTACGTGATCCGCGAGCACCATCGCGGGCGGTCGCTCGCGGAGATCCTCGAGGACCGCTACGTCCAGAACCGGCTCACGCCGCAGCAGCAGAACCGGCTGCTCGACCGGCCGGACCTGATCCAGGCGGTCGGCGACGACACGGTCGAGGCGGCGCGCCTGCACCTCCCGGTCTAGAGCTCTCGCCCCGACCCTGTACCCCGGGCCCGCTCCAGGACGGCGGCCGCGGCGGCGACGTCCCACGCGGCGAGGCCGTTCGACTTGAAGAGGACGATGTCGGAGTCGGCCGCCCGGCCACGGAGCTCGCCCGCGACGACCTCCTGCAGCTCGTGCACCTCGAGCCAGTCGAGCACTCCCGCCCCGACCGGCTCGATCAGGTCGGCGGACTCGAGCCGCGCGTCCTCCACCGAGTCGGAGCAGACAAAGGTCGCCCGCTCGAGCACGACGTTGTCGAGCTCGCGGCGGCGCCCGTCGTTGGCGCCGATCGCGCAGACGAGCGCACCCGGCGCCAGCCACTCCCCGCGCAGCACGGGGTCGGGGGACGTGGTGGCCGTCACGACCACGTCCTGCGCTGCGGCGTCCCGGTGGCTCTCGCCCGCCTCTGCGCCGACCTTTGTGCAGAACGCGTCGAGGCTCTCCCGCGTCCGGCAGTACGCCACGACATGCTCGACGGCCGGCAGCGCCGCGCGGATGCACGCGACGTGGCTCTCCGCCTGCCGGCCGCAGCCGATCATGCCGAGGCTCTTCGCGCCCGGCCGCGCGAGGTGCTTCGCCGCGACGGCACTCGCCGCACCGGTGCGCAGCCGGCCGAGCATGTCCGCGTCGACCACCGCTGCGAGCTCCGGCCGGTCGGCGCGGAAGAGGAGCACCGAGAAGCGCGCCCCGTCGCGGAACCCGGAGTAGACCTTCGCGCCGGCGAAGCCGAGCTCCAGGTCCGACGCCGCCATCACGGCGAGCTTGCCGCCGTCGAGATCGAGCCGGTAGCGAGGCCGGTTCTCGACCGCGCCCCGCGCCATCCGCTCGAAGCAGGCCTCGATCGCGGCGACCGCGTCCTCGGGCGAGAGCAGCTGCTCGACATCGGCCTCCGAGAGATAGAGCGTCACGACTTCTTGACGAAGCTGATGTTGCCGCTCGGCTCGAGCACCGCCCACTCGATGTCGTCCAGATCGGAGATCTGCTGGAGCCGCGCCTCCTCCATCACCTCCTCGACGGCGAGCCGCTCGCGGTGGAGGTTCCGCTCGATCGGCTTGCCGTCCTGAACGATCACGATCGGCTCTCCGTCGAGCACGGGCCGGAGCGGCTTGAAGCGGAAGCTGACGTAGGAGAAGAGCACCTGCAGCCCGGCGATCGTCCCGACCGCGATGATCGCGCCGGTCACGGAGTAGTCGTCCTGGGTCAGCCCCTGCTGGATCGAATCGCCGAGCACGATTAGCAGGATCAGGTCGAACGGCGCAAGCGACGAGAGCTCGCGGCGGCCGATCACCCGGGTGAGGACGAAGACGAAGCCCCAGAGCGCGACTGCGCGGAGCGCGATGTCCATTTACGGGAACACCGTCATCGTCCGGCGAATCGATGCGATGCGCTCGGACCCGTCGTAGAGCGAGACGTCCTGATCGTGCCGGCCGACGTTCGTCGGGTTGACCTGGAACTGCATGAAGAGCGTGAAGTGACCGCCACTCGGGACGTGACCGAGCTTGAAGAGCAGGCTTCCGTCGCGGCTCCCCTCGTCCGCCGGCGAGGGCTCGATCGTGTTGATCGAGGCCCCCTCGGCCCAACCGGGCGCGAGGACGAGCGTCGCGTCCTTCAGCTCGCTGCGCGCGCGGATCGTGAAACGCGCCTCGTAGAGGAGGCCGGACCGGACGCGCGCGGGCGCGTAGAGCTCGAGCTTGGCCGCGTCGCCCGAGACAGCCGTCGTCGCCGGCCGCTGGCCGAAGACGTTGAACAGCGCCAGAACCGGAACGACGCAGACGAGCCCGATCAGGCCGCGCCGCACCCAGATCTGCCACGCGCGTCCCTCCAGGTCCCGGTGGCGCTTCAGGACGAGGTAGTCGGGCACGTCTGCCACGGCACGGCATTCGCGCAGGCTGTACGGTCTCCTGCGATGAAGGCGGCCGTCGTCCACGAGCCGGGCGGACCTGAGGTGCTCCGCTACGAGGACGTGCCCGACCCCGAGCGGGGCGAGGGCGAGGTGCTCGTCCGCGTCACGGCGATCGGCGTCAACCACTACGACTTGAACCAGCGCAGCGGTGGGATGGGCTCGCCCCCGCCCATCCTCGGCGGCGACGCGGCTGGGACGCGAGTGGACACGGGCGAGCGCGTCCTCGTCACCGGCGGCGGAGGCGGCGCCTACGCCGAGCTGATGGCGGTGCCCGAGGACAGGCTCTGGCCGATCCCGGACGGCATCGACGACGCAGCCGCGGTCGCGCTCGCCGTCCCCTACCGGACGGCGTGGTGGTCGATCGTCGAGCTCGGCGAGCTGAAAGAGGGCGACACACTGCTCGTCCAGGCGGGCTCGAGCGCGACGGGCCAGGCGTGCGTCGACATCGGCCGTGCGCTCGGAGCGAAGGTCTACGCCACGGCGAGCGAGTCGAAGCTCGACCGGCTGCGGGAGCTCGGCGCGGAGGCGCTCGCATACGACGATCCGGCCGTCACCGAGATCGGCGCGGACGTCGCCTTCGATCCGGTGGGCGGCGAGACGTTCTCCCGCAGCGTCGACGCGCTCGGGCAGGACGGGCGGCTCGTCACTCCGGGCGCCGTCGGCAACCCGATCGTGTCCTTCAATCTCTGGGCGCTGGAGGGAAAGCGCGGTCGAATCATCGGGATCGGCTCGGCGCCCGCGCCGCGCGAGACGGTCGCGAAGCTGCTGGAGATGGCCGCGCGTGGCGAGCTGCATCCGGTGATCGACCGCGAGCTGCCGCTCGCCGAGGCGGCCGACGCGCACCGGGCGATCGAGGCGCGCGAGACCTTCGGCAAGGTCGTCCTCCGGCCCTAACCGTGCTGATGCTTCAGCGCCGACTCTCGGCGCTGGGCGTCCGCGAGCGTCAGCCGGCCCGAGCAGACGGCGTCGTTCAGCTCGTTCTCGATCCGGTCGACGTCGCTCGCCCGCGGGTACGGCTCGGGCCAGAGGTTGCGCGGGTCGGTCGGATGGCCGCCGAGCTCGAGGCTGATCAGGTGGTCCTCCTGGAACTCGGTCGGGCGGCCGCGGAGGCCGTACGCGCGGAGCTGCTCGAGCTTGAGCCGCGAGGTGTAGTCGGAGGACGGCCTGATCGTCTTCGTCCACCCCCGGATGCAGATCGTGCTCGCGATCGTCGCCTGGGTCACCTCGGGGTTGAGGACGCCCGGCGTGAGCGTCCAGCTCGCGCGCACCACGGGCGCGGGCGAGCAGCGCGGAACGACGGCGATGAGCAGCAGGACGAGCCCGGCTGCGGCGAGGAGCGTGGGCAGCGACCGCACCCCGTCGAGGCTAGGCCGCGACGAGTCACGAGACTGTGCCGAAAGCGCGCCGAGTTCGCTACCGGACGCGGAAGGTCAACTGGTCGTCGTACAGCCGCTCGCGCGCGAAGCGCTCGCTCGTGCCGTCGTCCGCCCAGATGCGCGCGAGCCACTCTCCCATCCGCCGGAGCGAGAGGCGCGGCAGTCCCGCTCGGCGGCCGGCCCGGCTGCTCTGCGGGATCCAGATCTCCATGGGCTTTCCAGACATGTTCCAACCAGACGCAGACGGCGCGTCTTTTCTTCCATCGCGAGGCAAGGAATTACTGGATGAACGTGCAGTAGGCGGCCGCGCGATAGATGCGCGAGGCGTAGGGGTCGCCCTTGTTCTTCAACACTGCGGACACGATCGTGCGCAGCGGCTCGCCCGTCCCGACGACGAGGTTGCTGCCGACGATCTTGTCGGTATCCCCGTTGAGAATCGGGTTGACATGGATCCGGATCGAGCGCGGCGCCGAGCAGCGCAGGACGACGCGGCGGCGGATCTCGCCGCCCAGGCCGCCGTCGGCGAAGCGCCGCGGCTCGGCGACCCGGTCGCAGCGCGGGCTCACCCAGCGGCGCGTGAAGGACGCGGAGCCGAGCGTCGTGCCGCGGGCTGTCACGACGACGTCGCGCTGAGGTGAAAAGGACACGGTGAAGCTCCGGGCAGAGCAGGCGACGGTCGCCGTCCCGACCGTCCCGCCGAAGCCGGCCGCGATCGCCACGATCGCGGCTGCGCCGGCCACGGCGGCTCGACTCATCAGCCCCAAGTGTAGGCCGTCCTTGGCCGCGAAGGCGGGCTTTGCCCGGCTTCGCTCACAGCGGCCCTCGGAGAAAGACGAACGGCCGAAAGTCGCATGCGCGCGTAAGCGCGCGGACTTTCGGCCGGAGTGCGCCCGGCATGATTCGAACATGCGACCTCTGCCTCCGCAGGGCAGCGCTCTATCCCCTGAGCTACGGGCGCGGGGAGGTCAGTGTAGCGACCGTGCTTTTCCGCCGGGAAGCTCGAGGACGGCGTCCGCGGGTACCTCGACGCGCACGTAGCCGAGGGCGACGATGGAGCCGTCGGGTCGCCGGGCCGTGCTCGTGACGCGGCCGACCGGCTTGCCGTCGAGCGAGAGCTCGGCGTCGTACTCGGGCAGCTCCGCCGCGTCCAGCTCGAGCACCCGCAGGCCGCGGTTCGCGTGGCCGCGCGACTGGAGGCGCACCACCGGCTCCTGGCCCGGATAGCAGCGGCTGCCGAAGCTGACGTGCGTCGCCGTCAGCCCGGCCTCGGCCGGGAGCACGCGATCGTCGATCTCGCGCCCGAAGCGCGGCGTCCCTGCCTCGATGCGCCGCAGCTCGAGCTCTTCGTCCGCGAGCGTCGGCTCGACGGCGGCGTCGAGCACCTCGACCGCCGGTGCGCCGTAGTCGCGCGTCGGGATCCCCTGCTCGCCGCCGAAGACGACGACCGACGTGTGCTCCTCGGGCTCGATCTCGCAGCGCGCGCGGAAGCGCATCCGGGTCAGGTGCTCGCGTAGCGGCTCGCCGAGCTCCGGCTCGGTCAGGAGCAGGAAGTCCTCGGGCCCGCGCCGCAGCACGACCATCGGCGCGATCACCCGCGCCTTCGGCGTCAGCAGCAGCGCCTCCAGCGAGTCGCCCGGCGCGAGCACACCCACGTCGTTCGAGAGCAACCGCTGCAGGTAGTCCTCCGCGTCCGGACCGTCCACGCGGACGAAGGCGCGCGGGCGCCGGGCGATCGCGGTTCCTGTAACGCTCGTCATCGCCGTTAGTCTAGGAATCGGTGCCACTCTTCCGTGCGAAGGCCGAGCAGAAGGTCGCCGAGGCCGGCTACGACCCCGCCCGGCTGCCGCCGGGCCAGTACCTGACCGAGAAGTGGCCCGTCCTGCATGCGGGGGACGTGCCGCGCGTCGACTTCGAGACCTGGGACTTCAAGGTCCACGGCGAGGTCGAGGAGCCGCTGACGCTCTCCCTCGACGAGCTCAAGGAGCTGCCGGCCACCGAGGTGACTGTCGATATCCACTGCGTCACGCGCTGGAGCCGGTTCGACACGACCTTCCGCGGAGTTCACTGGAGCGAGCTCTCGAAGCTCGTCAAGCCGAAGCCGAGCGCCCGCTTCGTCGTCGCACACGCGGAGCAGGGCTTCACCTCGAACGTGCCGATCGCCGCCCTCGAGGACGAAAACGCGCTCGTCGCCTGGGAGGCCGACGGCGAGGAGCTGACCCCCGACCACGGCTCGCCGCTGCGGCTCGTGATCCCGAGCAAGTACTTCTGGAAGAGCGCGAAATGGCTGCGCGCGCTCGAGCTGCGCGCGAGCGACCAGCCCGGATTCTGGGAGCGCTACGGCTACCACAACGAGGCCGACTACTGGAAAGAACAGCGCTACGGCTTCTGACGACCGGTCACTCGAACGAGGGGCTCAAGCCGGCACGCCCTGCGGCCGATATCAGGAGCGAACCACCTCCCCCCACCCTCGAAAACGGCGCCCTCCCCGGCGCCGTTTTCCTTTTCGGTGAATACCTGGGAATCGTTGCAGCAGAGCAGTAATGCTGTTACGCTGCATTATATGGGACACACCGGCCAGTTCATCACGGTTCAATCGCGGGGGCTCATCGCGCTGCCCCGGGGCGTCCGCTCGCGCCACGGACTCGATACTCCCGGCGCCCAGGTCGAGGTCATCGAGCGCGAGGACGGCGTGATCGAGCTGCACCCCCATCTGCCCGTTCCTGCTGATCAGGCGTGGTTCTGGACGGAACGCTGGCAGGAGATGGAGCGTAAGGTCGACGAGCACATCGAGCGGGGCGAGGTCGAGCGCTTCGACAGTTCCGAGGACTTCATCACGGCTCTGGACAAGGTCGAGCGTGAGCGGTGAAATGGGAGACGACGCCCGCGTTCAACGCCGATCTGAGCCGCCTCTCCGAAGACGAGCTGAAGCTGTTCCGGAAGGCCGTTCGGGACTCGTTCGTCCCGGCGGCTGAGCGTCGAGCAGCGAACCCGGCTGCACCCTGGCCGAAGAGCCTTCGAGTCAGGGATATCGAAGGCGCTCCGGGTATCTGGGAGATGACCTGGTCGTTCGCGGGCCCTGCGGGCCGAGCTACCTTCGAGTGGATCACGATCGACGGCGAACAGGCTGTCCGCTGGCGGCGCGTTGGCGGGCACGAGATCTTCGAGGACCCCGCCCGCTGAAACGTCGTTTCGGGGAAACCGGGCGCTTTCGAAAAAGCGAGAGGGCCGGCGCGAGCCAGCCCTCTCAAAGCGAACGAGAAATCCAGCCTCTCGCTCGGCTCCTTACATCATCCCGCCCATGTCGGGCATGCCGCCGCCCATACCGGCGCCGGCCTTCTCCGGCGCCTCGGCGACGACCGCCTCGGTGGTGAGGATGTTCTTGGCGATCGAGGCGGCGTTCTGGAGCGCCGAGCGGGTGACCATGGTCGGGTCGATGATCCCGGCCTTGACCAGGTCCTCGACCTCGCCGTCCTCGACGTTCAGGCCGTGGCCCTTGGGGGCCGTGCGGACCTGGTTGACGACGACCGAGCCCTCGAGCCCGGCGTTGTAGGCGAGCTGGCGGAGCGGCTCCTCCAGCGCCCGCACGATGATGCGCGCGCCCGTTCGCTCGTCGCCCTCGAACGACTCCAGCTCGATCGACTCGACCGCGTTCAGGAGCG
>WNGD01010620.1_pt1 | contig 11012 bp, 8 predicted proteins | sample 5400671 | NCBI WGS metagenome assembly WNGD01 (sample SAMN13153369, study PRJNA577476) | soil metagenome | isolation source: 40 cm soil or saprolite under grassland replicate 2 | place: USA:California | collected 2016-06-15
ATTATCCCGGCGGGCGGCGCTTGCAGCGCGAGGCCATACCTCGTATGGGAGGGATTGCCATTGCCGCCGGCATTGCCGTTGGGGCTTTCCTGCCCAGCCTCATGATCTGGCAGCGGTGGGTGGAACGAGCGACATCGGTGCAGTCGTCATTCCTGTTCATCGGAACGGCGCTGGTCTTCGCGATTGGCCTTGCGGACGACATCGTTGGGCTGTCCTGTATCCAGCGGTTTCTGGTTCAAGTCATGGCGGCGGCCGGAGTCGTGTACGGCGGATGGTCATTCGGACTTCTATACGTGCCGCTCTGGGGAGAAGTCGGCCTCGGGCTCTGGGGTGGTCTGGTCACCGTGGTATGGATCGTCGGCGTCACGAACGCTATCAACCTTCTGGATGGCCTCGACGGTCTCGCCGGCGGCGTCGCCGCGATCATTGCCATGAGCCTGCTCATCTTTGCCTGGATTCAGGAAAATGCGCTGACGGTTGTCCTGACGTCCGCCATCGTGGGCGCATGCCTGGGATTTTTGCGGTATAACTGGGCGCCGGCCAAGATCTACATGGGAGATTCCGGTTCCCTCACGCTTGGGTTTCTCTTAGCGGTCATGAGCCTGCGTGCGTCGATGAAGGGGGCGGCGGCGGTCGCGATCCTGGTTCCTATTCTCGCCTTAGGGCTGCCGGTGATCGATACGCTGCTGGTCATGGCCGTTCGGTTTCTCGAGAAGCCTCAAGGTCCTCTTTTGCGGCGCTTTGCGCGAATGTTCCAGGCGGATCGAAACCATATCCACCACCTGATGGCCCGGACCGCGCCAGGCCGCAAAAAAATTGTTCTGGCGATCTACCTCGTAGCTGCCTGCTTTTGCGCCATGGCGCTGGTGGTGGCGGTGAGTCGCAGCGCGGCACTTGGCACTGCTATGGTAGTGGTCGAGGTATTGGTGGTTTTGCTCATGCGGAATTTGGGAATCCGACGGGAGGCGCGACTTGTCTCTCTTCAACAGCGGCAGCAGGTTCGCCAAAGTTTTATAGCACGGGCACAATGACCAGCGGGATAGAGAAAAGCGAAGGCACGGAATCGTTGTATGAGGAATGGGACTGAGATCACCAATTACGTCAGTCTGATTCGGATTGGCGCCCGTGCAGTGGCTGGTTTGCCACTTGGTGGCGGCGCCCTGATGGAAGCATGCGGGTTGGTCGAGCGAGCCGGAATGCCCAGCCGTTACAGGTTGCTTGCGACAGCGCGGGAATATACGTTCTTGCAGAACAGTGAACAACTCGCTGCCACTCTCGCCGGCCGCGTCGGCAACCCTCGCGTTTCGCCGGAGCCGCCGCTCTGGCCGCTGCTGGCACTTCTACTGCTGGGTTGGCGCGATAGGTTATCCGTGGAGCGCGTCATGGAGAGGGCCGTGTCGCTGGGCATCGAGACTGAAGTGGAGAGAGGCTTGGCAATCGTCGCCTACCTCTTCCCGGAGCTGCACGAATGGACCGCTGATGTTCCGTTCAGAATGCCGCTATGGGAGAGGACTCTTGCCGTGCCGCTTGCGGCACGTAAGTTGGCGGCGTTGACAAACACGGAATCGCCGGCGAGCGAAGCGTCTGCTCTGGCGAGTTCATCAGAATTTCTGGAAGGGACCGGCCGGCAGTTCCGATGGCGCGTGGGCGGAGTAAGCCGCCGGGGAATCTCGCATGTCCGCTCGGGGCTTCCGAACCAGGACGCCATTGAATATTGGGCTTCCCCCGACGGCGACACTGCCGTCATGGCGGTGGCCGATGGCCATGGAAGCGCCCTCTGCTTTCGCAGCGAAGCGGGATCACGCCTTGCTGTCAAAAGAGCGGTCGAATTGTTCCGTAAGTTTGCAACCACTATTCGCTCGGGCCAATCGGTCTCTGCCATAGCAGATCGAGCCCGCGTTGTTCTTGCCGAGGAGCTCACACAATCCTGGCGCGCCGCTGTAGCCAGTGATCTGGCGGCGAAGCCGTTTAAACCTGACGAATGGGCCAGCCTGGCGGCTCTCGAGGGATGGAAGGGACAGCGGGTGGTCCAGCGTCATCCCGAGTTGGCATATGGCAGCACGATTTTGGGAGTTGTCGCAACCACGACCCATGTGCTCTGCATGCAGCTTGGCGATGGCGACATCCTGTTGGTGGACTCTGAAGGCGAAACGCGCCGCGCTGTGCCTAAGGATAAACAGGTTGTATCGAAGCAAACCGCGTCCCTGTGGCGGCGAGACGCTGCAGCAGATCTCCGAATCCACATTCATGAGGGAGCAGATCTCCGAATCCACATTCATGAGGGTTCGGGAGATTTGCCCGCGTTGATATTCGCGGCCACAGATGGTTACGCAGAGTCCTACAAATCGGACCGTGATCTCATGGAAAGTGGCCGGAATTATTTGGCAGTAGTTCGGAATCAGGGCTTTGACAAGGTTGAGCACCGGCTCGTGAGTCTGCTGGATCAGGCCTCATGGAGTGGAACCGGGGACGACATCACGATTGGTTTGATTTCAAGATTCGACAGTGAAAACGTGACAGACTTCGACACAGATTACAGTGTTGCACGGGGGGGGAGCTCAAGTCAGTGAGGAGAGCAACTATGCCTATTTCTTTCGATCAGAACGTACGGGTAACGCCGGACACTTTAATCAACATTGTCGGCGAAGAATCCGTCCTGCTCAATCTGAAAAGCGAATCTTATTACGGCCTCGATGAGGTCGGCACCCGAATGTGGACCGCCTTGACGACTTCCGATTCAATCGAGGCTGCCTACGAAATGCTGCTCGCCGAATATCACATTGGCGCTGAAGTGTTGCAGACGGACCTACAAGCTTAACGGTTGGCAATGGATAATTGGCGTAAGTTACAAGAGCTATCCTGGTCAGAACGATACTTGCTTGCGCAGGCGCTCCTGATGTTGCCGCTCACGAGGCTGGGCCTACGGTGGATCGGATTCAGGCGTTGGCAGTCCGTTTTGTCCGCTATTGCATCGATAGCTGAAAGGCCCGCTTCAAACCGGGACAGCAACCCCATCCGGCATGCTCAGATTGCTGTCAGGATGGTAAAGATAGCAACCAGGTATGGCCTGTGCCGCGCTACCTGTTTGGCAGAGTCTCTGACACTGAGGTGGCTTTTAAGGAGGCAGGGAATTGAAAGTAAGCTGCGCATCGGTGTGCGAACAGAAGCCGGCCGCTTAGAAGCTCACGCCTGGATAGAACATTGCGGGCTCGTTTTGAACGACGCCGCCGATGTTCACCAGCGCTTTGTGCCTTTTGATGATGCCTGCGTTCTCCTGGGGGTAGAAATTCAATGAGCGGCATCATTGGCCTATGGAATCTCGATGGGCGACCAGTGGAGAAGGAAGTGCTCGCCCGGATGAGCCAGATGTTGGCTCATCGCGGGCCGGACGGAGAAAGATTGTGGGTCCAAGGCTCGGTAGGGCTGGCTTGTCAACTTCTCAGGGTTACTCCAGAAGCGCGCACTGAAATCCAGCCACTCATTCACTCTTCAGGCGTGGCGTTAGTTTTCGATGGTCGCCTCGACAACCGTGATGACCTTCTTCGGATTCTTCGGCCCGAACAGGGAATTTCCCCTGCATCTCCAGACCCGGCGCTCGTCCTGGCGGCGTATGAAGTCTTTGGCGATCGGTTACCGGAAAGACTGGCGGGAGACTTTGCCTTCGGACTTTTCGATCCCAATAGCCGACAGCTTTTGATGGCGCGGGATGCGATCGGTCTGAGGCCGCTTCACTATTGCCGGGTTGGAGAAACCTTCCTTTTTGCTTCGGAAATCAAAGCCCTACTTGCTCATCCATTGGTTTCGACTCGGCCTAACGATGAGGTACTGGCCGAGATGGTTTTGAATAGTGGGTTAAGGCACAACCAAAGCCATACCTGCTTCAAAGGCATCTTCAGTGTGCCACCAGCCTCCACTGCGATCCTCAATACACAAGGATTCGTGACGCGGCGTTACTGGGATTTCGATCCCACTCGGCAGTTGCGTCTGAAGTCCTTTCCGGAGTATGCCGAAGCCTTTCGCGAGCATTTCGAGCGCGCCGTCCGGCGCCGGATTCGCAGCGCCTATCCAGCGGCGGTCGCGGTGAGCGGCGGCCTGGACTCTTCGTCGATCTTCTGCCTCGCGGAAACGCTCAGGCGGCGCGAGCCGGGGCTTCATCCGGCGCTTCTGGGCTTTTCCAACACCTATGCCGATGGTACTCCGGCGGATGAACAGGTGTTTCTCCGCGAGATCGAACGTAAGTACGAAGTGATGATTCAGCGGCTGCCGGTAACTCAGACGGGGTTGGTCAGCGGCGGGCGCGAAGAGATCTGGCATGTCGAAACGACGTTTCTGGGTTCGCAAGCGCAAACTACATGGACATTCCTCAATACGATCCGTCAAAGAGGCGCGCGAGTCCTGCTGGCCGGCCACTGGGGCGACCAGATGCTATTCGATCAGTCTTACCTGACGGACCTCGTTCGTCGACTGGCGTGGGGTGAGGTGTGGGGACATCTTAGCGAATACCGCCGCTGGTGTCCCGACGTTGATCCCTCATTTTTCAAACGCCGCTTTCTCCTGGATTTGGCGCGGGAGCTTATCCCCGCTCCGCTTGCGTTACCAGTGCGAGGATTGCGTAGGTGGTTGAGCCAGCGGAGACAAAACAACCTAGGGTACACCGCCGAGTTTCGCGGTCTGGTGCGCCGGAGCACTGCGCCACAGGACAGCGCGTTCGCGAGAGCCACAGCGCATGCCAGAGCGCTTTACCAGCTAGCCCGATCAAGCTATCACGTGCTGTGGATGGAGTACAGCAACAAGGTCGCGGCCATGCACGGCATGGAAAACGCCTATCCGTTCTTAGACCGGGACCTGGTCGCTTTTCTGATGACCATTCCCGGCGAGATGCAGACTTGGCAGGGAAGACACAAAGCGCTCCTGCGTGAAGCGATGCGCGGCGTGCTGCCGGTTCCCATCGCAGAGCGCCGGGGGAAAGCGGATTTCACCGCTCTAGTCAACACGGGTGCGGAGCGCGAGTATCTGCAGTTACTGTGGTGCATTGAAGAGGGCGGGATGGCGACCAGGTCAGGGTACGTGCAAAGTGATGCGCTCAGCAAGGAATTGACGCGTCTACAAGGCGCTGTATTTGGAGACGACTGCCTACTTGCCTGGAGCCTGCGTGACCTTCTTGGATTAGAGCTTTGGCTTCAGGTCTTTTTCAACCTTCAACCGACAGAAAAGGAGAGCATACAGCCATGGAAAATCAGAACAAGCATGATGATGTCAAAAAGCATTCGATGAGATCCGTCGCAGAGAGACAGGCCAGAAGACCATATCGTTCTCCAAGCCTTGTGGAGTACGGTGACCTCAGCAGTCTCACGGCGGGAGGAGGCGGGAGAGCAGCCGATGCTGTGGGATCTCATCCGCCGTTAACGAAGGCTTAAGTTTTCAATGTTCTACAAAAAGGTGTCGAGTTAGTTAGGAAGGAACCGGGATATCTCCAAAAAGTTGCTGGCCGACAACTTTGATCTCTGGAGGTCGGGGCTGTCGGAACGCTCTTGGCAGTGCTTGTTGCTTTGCTGGTGTGGTGTCCCGCTTAATTTTTCAGTCGGCGGACCTTAATGTTGAAAGATTCCGTGTGACGATCCCAATACAGCCCTAATGGGCATCCGGATTTCTGAACCTCGCAACCAATAAGAAGTAGCCGTGGGCATCTCTTGGTGGCGGAAGATTGCACTGGTGACCTTGTCAGTCGCATCATCGATTGTGGGGCTAGCAACGTCAAGGTCGATGTCGGCGCAACCATCGATGTAAGCTAGCGTCGTCGGGCTTGTACAAGCATCCCCTCATGAGGATACCGTTCGCGCCGCGATCGATGTTTCAATCGTGGCCGTCAAGGCCGACTCGCAATGCGAGCCTTCTGCAGGATGCGTCTTTACCGGAGGCCGCCATCTGGTGATCCCTTCGCGCTCCGACAACAGTTCGGTGATGTTGGTGATTGAATCCAGAATCGATCCCGAGCCCAGTTTCAGGATTCAGTTTAGTTAACTTAGGACCTTCACAGGATCCGATTCACCGACCGGCGTGAACGATTGCCCCGCACCACGGCTACATCGGCTATCCGGCCGCGAAGCCGCTTGACACTTGTTTAACAGCTTCGCCTCATTCTGGCGAGGCTGACAGAGTCTCTGAATGTCGACTGAGATTTTGCAACTTGCGTTATACAACTCGAGGATATAGGCACCTGGATCTGAATACTTATTACCTATACGGTCTCCGCATCAGAAGCTGGTGGCCCCTGCCCTCTCCTACCGCGATTGGTGCGTGCTGGGGTGAAGTTGAGCTAGTTAATGGCCCTGCCGGGCTCTTTGCCGCGGCTTCTGCGGAGGTTGCCAACCGGCTGAGCGCGACGAGTTGGTTTTGTCGTGCGCGACTCCAGGACGGCTCCGAGTACGTCCATTGGGCCGACCTCTTCGAGTTCCTGATTTCGTCCAATGGTCGCCGGATCGTCGGACGTTTCTTCAGCGAGTCTACAGTTGAGACGTTCCAGACTTACCTACTGGGGCAAGTGATTTCCTATGCGCTGCTCAAACAGGGGATCGAACCGCTGCACGCGACCGTACTGGTGATTGACGGCCGAGCACTGGCGCTGCTCGGCGACAGCGGCTACGGCAAATCTACACTCGGAGCCGCGTTTCTGCAGGCGGGGGCCAGCCTGTTGACAGATGACCTGCTGGTGGTCAGGGATGTGGGCGAGAGATGGATCGCCTATCCCGGCCCCGCCCGGATCAAACTTTTCCGTGAAGCGGTGCAGGCTTTCCTCGGCGATGAGGCAATCGGGACGCCCATGAACCCCCTCACCAGTAAGCTGATAGTCCCGCTTGGCCTGGATAAGTTGGCGCGGACGGCCGTACCGCTCAAGGCAATTTATTTACTTCCGCCGCCGACCACCAGAAGCCAGAGTGACAAGGTGACGATTCGCACGCGAGGCCAGCGTCAAGCCTGTGTAGATTTGATCGCCAACACTTTCAACACAGTGATCAGAACCCCGGACCGGCTGAAGCAACAATTAAATCTGGCGGTACGGCTCGCTACTTCGATTCCGGTTAAATCGCTTTCTTACCAGCGTGAACTTGCACGTCTGCCGCGGGTCGTGGAAGCTGTTCGCACTGACTTAGAGCAAGCACCCGTATAGCATCACCAAGTGCAGCCGGATGGTTCGCAAAACGGCATTCGCCTACTGGTTTAATCCGCGGGGTTTCTCTTGCCGTTGAAAGAGCAAGTGATCACTATTCATAGCGAAGAAAAGTAGATTACATGCTTTCTTATAACCTGCATTCTTATGGCTGGATGATTACTGATCAGGTCCGCACGAATGCTTATGCAGAAGCGTTGCGTCGGGTTGTGAAACCCGGATCATTGGTACTGGACATCGGCACGGGTGTTGGCATTTGGGCCCTGCTGGCCTGCCAGTTTGGAGCGCGGAAAGTCTATGCCGTAGAACCGAATGACGTGATTGAAGTAGCCAGAGAGATCGCGGCGGCCAATGGCTATGCGGATCGTATCGAGTTCATCCAACAGATGTCTACCCGGATCAGGCTCCCTGAGCGGGCTGATGTAATCGTCGCTGAGATTCACGGCTCTTTGCCTCTGTTCGAGATGAGTCTCTCATCAATTATTGATGCGCGGGGCCGGCTGCTGGCTTCTGGTGGAATGCTGATTCCCCAGCGAGAGAATCTGTGGGCGGCTGTGGCGGAAGCGCCAGAATCGTACCGCAAACAGATGACTCCATGGGCTGATAATCCATACGGTCTGGACCTGCGCGCAGCCCTGCGCATCGTGACCAACACCCGAAGCACGGAGCGGATTAAGGGAGAACAGTTCCTGGTTGAACCGCAATGTTGGGCGACGCTGGATTATGCGACAGTGGAAAGTGTCAATGTCACTGGAGAAGTAACCTGGCCTGTCACGCGCGCGGGAACCGGTCATGGGATCTCCGCCTGGTTCGATACCACGCTGGCTGAAGGGTTGACTATTTCCAATGCGCCAGGCGCGCCTGAGATGATTTTTGGCCGGGCGTTCTTCCCCTGGCCGGAGCCGGTTAAGCTGGCGATTGGCGATACGGTAGCTGTTGTTCTTCAAGCCAATCTGGTCGGCGAGGATTACGTCTGGCGCTGGGACACTCGTGTGCAGGATCAGGGACAGGCGGAGCGAGTCAAAGCCCGCTTCAAGCAGTCATCGTTTTTCGGTGCGGCTGTATGTTCGGCCCGCTTGCATAAACTGGCTGGAAGCCACGTGCCGCAACTTGATGAGGACGGTGAGATAGACTGCTTCATTCTCAAGTTGATGAATGGCGAGACTGCGCTTGGCGACATTGCGCGCCAGGTTTCGGATCGCTTCCCGGCCCGCTTCTCCCAGTTGCTGGATGCGTTGACGCGGGTCGGCGAACTGTCGGAAAGGTACAGCCGACAACCTGTTGAAAACTCTATTCAGCTTGCTAGTACGCGCCAAGGCACATGAGGCATAAAGAAAGCCGGCATCAATTGAATATTATTAGCCGGCTTTATTTTTGCCTTGATTGCCTGTGCGCCTTGGTATTTGCCACCCGACTCAACTCTTGATTAAACGTCTCACCCCACTCCTGCAAAAGCTGTTCGGTTCTTTGACGTATCTGCCGCGGGCGTTAGCGTTAGCTTGGAAAGCCGCGCGTGGCTGGGCATTGCACGAAGAACTGCTCGCTCGCGGCGGTTGTTACGCCCAATCCTGGATGGCGCAGATGGAGGGCGTCGCTGGATGACGGAGCTGTTCGCAAATCATCTGCCCGCCTGGCTGCATCCTGAGAAACTCTCGCTGGAAACGACGCTTCTTATCGTTGCAGCCCGTGTTTCGCGCAATGGGGATGTGCGTGAGTGGGCGAGGGCTTTAACGTCGAACGGAGTCAATTGGGATGATTTGCTTCGGCAGGCAACCAGGCACGGAACAACATCTTCATTGTACCGTTTTCTCCATGATGTCTGCCCTGATGCCGTCCCGCAGGAAATACTCAACTCCCTACGCCAATCGGTTTGTGATAACACACGGCGTAATCTCAAACTGACCGGAGAATTGATAAGGATTTTAGATCTCTTGGCGGCGCAGGGGATTTCCGCCATTCCGTTCAAAGGGCCGACGCTCGCCGCGCTGGCCTATGGTGATGTGGGGTGCCGCCAATTCGGCGATCTGGACATATTGGTTCACAAACAGGACGTGGGGAAGGCGAGCAATCTGCTCAAAGAGCGGGGTTACCGCACAAAATTGGATTGGGTTGCAACGCAAGACCAGACTTTTCTTGAGGTGACTTATACGCTGGAGTTCGAACACGAAAAGACCGGCGAGTTGGTTGAGCTACATTGGGAGTTATTTCCGAAGTTTTTAGCGTTCGGTTTTAGGTGTGAGTTATTGCGTCACCATCTTGTGCCGACCTGGCCTGGGGGCAAAAAAGTCATGACGCTCGCGCCCGAAAAGTTGCTGCTCTATTTGTGCGCGCACGGGGCCAAACACTGTTGGACCAGTTTAGGATGGATCGTTGATGTTGCGCGGCTGATCAATCAGTATCGGAGTTGGAATTGGGACTTGCTGCTCAAGCAGGCACGCGGACAGAAGATCGAGCGAGTACTATTGCTCGGTCTATTACTGGCTCACGATCTGCTGGGGGCTTCTGTGCCAGCCGAAATAGAGCTGCGGATGCGGGCCGATGCACCACTTCAAAGGCTTGCCGCAGAAGTGGGCGAGCCGTTACTTCTGGGCAGTGAGCCATCACATGGTATGGCTGCCCAGCTTGGCTTTTATTTCAAGCTACAGAGCCGATTGCGAGACAAGGTGACCTACATTGTCCGGCTAGTAACCAATCCTAACGTCGGGGATTGGGAATTAATATCGCTTCCCGTCCGGCTGTCGTTTCTCTACGCTCTGCTGCGTCCAGTCAGGCTCATCAAGAAATACGTCTGAATATCTTAGAGCCTGTTTGAAAGCCATGGTCAGCTGTGGAACCACCTCCAATGGAGATCGGGGCCTATGACGGAATTATCTCCCCAATCCGTGCTCCGGCGACGCTCAGACCTGAGGGTGCGCATTTGCCCCAACGATGAACTTCAGGTCTGCACGGACGGGCGGGAGATTATATGCAATGCGCACGGATTGACGATTCTGGATGCGTTTGCGAAACCGACGTCGCTGGCTGAAGCCTTAAAGCGATTGCACTCACGCTTGGCCGGTGCCCAGGACTGGGTCGATTTGACGAGCGCCATCGTTCAACTCCACAAGGCGGGGGTGTTACAAGCCGAAACTCCAATCAACCCGACCCTCCCCGTCGAGCCGTGGCGTTATGATTCGCTCGCCATTCACGTCAAGATGTTGAATGATCGCAGACGCACCTCACAGTTCCTGACCAGTATTCGGGAGGTGGTACGGCCCGGCGACGTGGTCGTGGATCTGGGGACAGGAACAGGGATCCTGGCCGTAGCCGCGGCGCGTGCTGGCGCGCGGCACGTCTACGCGATTGAAGCTGGCCGCATCGGCCAAACCGCGCGGACGCTGTTCGCGGCTAATGGCGTCGCCTCGCAGATCACATTGCTTGAAGGTTGGTCCTCACAAGTCAGCCTGCCCGAACGGGCGGACGTGTTGGTCAGTGAGATGATCGGCAATGAACCGCTCGGCGAACGCGTATTGGAAGTGACCGTCGATGCCGTGAAGCGCTGGCTCAAGCCTGAGGCGGCGTTGGTTCCGCGAAGACTCAAAATCTATGGCCTGGCGGTAACGATCCCGCCGGCGATGCTCAAGAAGCACACCGCAGAGCCGGCGACTTTGCGCCACTGGAGTGACTGGTATGAGATCGATTTAAGTCCGCTGGCCGAAGTCGCCCGGCCACAATCCGCCGTGTTTTATGTCGCGCCACAACGCGCGCGAAAGTGGCGGACGCTCGGCGATCCAATACTCCTGGCCGAGGTAGACTTCAAAACCGCGCAGGATCTCGTCATTGACCAGACCACAACCTTAACCGC
>WNGD01013059.1_pt1 | contig 11012 bp, 9 predicted proteins | sample 5400671 | NCBI WGS metagenome assembly WNGD01 (sample SAMN13153369, study PRJNA577476) | soil metagenome | isolation source: 40 cm soil or saprolite under grassland replicate 2 | place: USA:California | collected 2016-06-15
GCAAACGCTGCCTGATAATCGTAGGGTGTTGCTCAGCAAATACTACTTCGTCGACATCGCTCGCAAAGTGGTTGGAGTCGGCAGTGTGGGAACGCGCACCTGGGTCATGTTGCTGATGGCAGGAGGCGATGGAGACGACCCGCTGTTTCTTCAGATCAAGGAAGCAGATGCCTCGGTACTCGAGCCTTATTGGGGGAAAAGCGTTTACGCAAACCATGGAGAGCGGGTGGTGCAGGGTCAGCGCCTGATGCAGGAAGCCAGCGATTTGTTCCTGGGTTGGACCCATGGCGAGCAAGTCGATCTCTACGTGCGGCAGTTACGCGACATGAAGTTATCGGAAGATATTACGACCATGACGAAGAGTGAGTTCGATCAGTACGCGCAGTGGTGTGCCATGGCCCTGGCTCGATCACATGCTCGTTGTGGTGATCCTGCCCAAATCAGTGGCTATCTGGGCAATAGTGATTTGTTTGATCAGGCAATTGCTCTGTTCGCCGAGGCTTACGCAGATCAAACCGAACGCGATTACACGGCACTGGTAACGGCTATCAAAGACGGTCGAATCAAGGCTGAGGTTGATGTATGATTCATCCAGGTAGATGGTCACTACTGTAGAAAAGGATCAAGTCAATGCAACCAGTCATGATAACAGCAGCAATAGTCGGTGCAGAATTGACCAGGGATCAACAACCAAACTTACCCACATCGCCGCAAGAGATTATTTCAGCGGCTGTTGAGTGTTATGAAGCAGGCGCCGCGATCATACATATTCATGTGCGTGATGCTAAGGGGAACGCCACACAGGATGCAGATATTTTCCGCGAGGTTGTTGAAGGTATTCGTGCTCGTTGCGATGTCATTACCCAGGTCTCGACAGGTGGCGCCGTGTGGATGAGCGCGGACGAACGTCTGCAAAGTATTGAGTGTCGACCAGACATGGCAACACTTACAACCGGAACAGTGAATTTCGGTGATAGTGTCTTCGTAAACAATAGGAGCCTGGTAGAGACCTTTGCGCGCAGTCTGCGTGACTATGGCATTGTGCCAGAAATTGAAATATTTGACGCGGGAATGCTCAATGAGGCCATGCGTCTGCTCGACATGGGTTTGATTACCGAGCCACTACAATTCGATTTTGTAATGGGTGTTCCTGGAGGTATAGGGGCAGATCCGGCTCACCTTGTTCACCTTGTGCGCAGCCTTCCACCCGGCGGCACATGGAGTATAGCCGGAATTGGACGCCATCAATTGACCCTGGGCACTATTGCCCTTGCAATGGGAGGCAATGTACGTGTAGGCTTCGAAGACAATATTTACTATCGCAAAGGGCAACTGGCAAAAACCAATGCCGAATTAGTAGCTCGTATTGTACGGATTGCCCAGGAACTAGATCGACCTGTAGCAACACCTTCTCAAGCAAGAGAAATGTTACATCTGGACAGATATAAGTGATGATAAGGGACGAGGGCGGCCGCAAGGGCAAGGAACAAGGACGGGGCAAGCCCCGTCCCTACTATATACGATCGGAGGCCTTGCCAGGAGCTCTCATGTATGGTAGAGGCGTGCTGTTTAAATCACGGTAAGCAATTCTGGTTCTCCATCGGTAATAGCAATTGTATGCTCGAACTGTGCAGAACGAGAACCATCAGCCGTACAGACTGTCCATTTATCTGCTAACACTTTCGTCTGGTAGCCGCCTGCATTGATCATAGGCTCAATGGTAAAAACCATACCTGGCCGCAGTCTCAAGCCAGTACCAGGGTGTCCATGATGTGGTACCTGAGGATCCTCATGCAGCGAACGGCCAACACCATGGCCGACATACTCTCGTACTGTTGAAAAGCCTTGTGACTCGGCATATGTCTGAATAGCTGCACCTATATCACCTAGTTGCTTATTTGGTCTCGCCTGCTCGATACCCAGTTCCATGGAGCGTCGCGCCACCTTCATTAGTCGCTGTGACTCGCTGTCAAGCTCCCCAACTGCATACGTCATACACGAGTCACCGACCCAACCTTTATAGAGCACTCCAATATCGACACCAATGATATCTCCCTCGCGCAGAATCTGTTTGGGGCCAGGGATACCATGACAAATTATGTCGTTGACGGCCACGCAAATTGTGGCAGGGAAGGCCGGTATAGCGGGAAATCCACTCCTTGCTGGTCGAGCGCCGTAACCTTTATAGATCGGCTTTGCGCCTTTACCGCGAATGTAGTCCTCAGCAATCTGATCAAGTTCTGTTGTGGTAGTACCGGGTTTCACGTAGGGACGTAATATCTCATATGTTTCAGCAACAATACGTCCGGCCTCACGTAGTTGCGCGATCTCTTGCCGTGATTTTAATGTAACTGCCATGTTTTCCTCTCATACAATGAAACGGGGTACGTCCCCGATTCTCTTCATCTCTCTCTACCAAATGAAACGAGCTTGCTATCTTCCTCTAAATCCTGCTCCCAAGCCAGCAGATCGCTAGTTGTCACGGTAAAATAGGAACTCGACTTATGTAAAATGTCCAGACATCAAAAGATTTGTCCAGGACCTTACTGATATTTTATCATTGTAGTTGCTACAAATCAATACAATGTATTGAAATCTCGCTACATATCTGGTAAGTTACTTTATAAGAAAACTTTTGTGAAAAACCAAAAAGCTCCTAGAGGAGGAACTTACATGACTATTACTTGCCATCTTCGCATACTTCTGGCCAAGGCAAATGTCGAAAGGGCTAAACAGGGAAAACCCACACTTAGTTTGCGCAGCCTAGCACGGGAAAGCGGTGTTTCTTTAAGCGTGCTCGCATCTCTCCATACTGGACGTAGCCAACGGGTTGATTATACCACCATCGATAGACTCCTTAATTACTTCAGCCATTACTTCGATGTCAGTGTAGATGATTTGTTTGTCTGGGAAAAACAAGGTCAAGCAGCAACATTAGTAGAGATGAGTCAGGAATTACAAACTTGAGAACTGAGTAAAGATAATAACAACTATACTGATAAGCATATAAAGTTTTTAGAAAATATATGTAAGATTTGTATCAGAAACTCTAGCTCTCGTCAAGGATGAGATTATGATACTTAAGACAGTGGGACACAAAATGTGTCCCATCCAATGGGGTCAGTACAATCAACTTCGGTATGTTGAACACGAACTCTCCAATGATCCTGTTGCAGCAAAACTTATTCTCTACAATAAAGTATTTGCTCTCACTGAAGTCTTTTTTGATCTTAGAGGGCAGTGGACTCCCGCACCGAAGCAACGACTTTCTAAAATAAAGAATGTAAGCATGGAATTTTATGCTTTGCTAGAACAGTTTTACAGAGACGATGTGACGATTGAGGATAAACTTCACATTGCACGGAAGATGATCCCGGTCGTTTTTAATAATGGTTGATTAATCTGCATGGAGAGGCTACTACCCAACAAAGATAACACACAGGGCTTTGGGTCCTTGCACTCCAATCGTCAAGGTACGCTCAATATCGGCTGTACGGCTGGGACCTGTCACGAGTGATATATAGTGCCGTTGGTTTGACCCAGACTTAGTAAGCTCTACTAACAATTTTCCAGCATCTTCCAACATGGGAAACAGCGTCTCTTTGCGCACAAGCACAAAATGGGTCAGTGTTAACATACCAACTATGCGTGCTTCAAGCGCATTTTCTGCCAGAAGCACACTGCCGGTTTCAGCAATTGCCAGTTCTGCCACGGAAAGTCCGGCAGGCGCATCAGCAACACTTGCCGGACTTCCTGCCTCACGAATTCACGCAAAAGTGGAAGAATTGCCGCCCAGGATTGGGATGTAGCAAAGTCAGGGGCAACAATGATTTCTCTTTGTACCAGTGCTGGATGAGCAACAATAATCTCCGTCGCTTGCTCAAGGCGATCGACGGAATGCGCTTCGCCTCCAACCGAGGCAAGTCGCTCTTTAAATCGTACAAAGAGATCGTTTGTCGTTAGCATATTTCATTACTAAAAATAATGTGACGTGATACCTCCATCAACAACGAGCCAGGCCCCGGTTGTCCAGGATGACTCATCAGAGGCGAGGTAGAGAGCCATATAGATAATGTCGTTCAGTTCTCCAAAGCGGCCCAGAGGGATACGGTTAAGACGCAGATTTCGTGCCTCTTCACTTGTCCAGAGCATACGCAGCAGTGGTGTTTCGATAGGCCCTGGGCAAATGGCATTGCAGCGTATACCGTCTTTGCCATATTGTACTGCAAAAGATTTTGTCAGGGAGAGCATACCGCCTTTGGAAGCAGTATACGCGTCTTGTGGCACGGTGCATCCCATAAAGGCTACAAATGAGGCAACATTAATAATAGAGCCTTTGCCTTGCTTTACCATATGTGGAATTGTGTGCTTTGAACAAAGAAAAGCACTCTTCAGGTTCACATCGAGTACCCTATCCCATGTCTCCTCAGTGATATCGGTGACACTTCCATCATCAGAGGGCATTATACCAGCATTATTGTAGAGCACATCAACATGACCAAAGGCATCGATGGCAGTGTCAACCATGATTTTGACATCGTTTTCTTTCGCGGCATTAGCTGCTACAAATATGGCCTTGTTGCCGGAATCACGGATCTTTCGAGCCGTTTCTTCACCCGCATCTGTAGCAATGTCAGTAACTACAATACTTGCTCCTTCCCGTGCGAAGAGTTCTGCTGCTGCCTGTCCCATACCACTCGCGGAGCCTGTGATGATGGCTACTTTGTCTTTGAGTCTCATAAAATTCCTGTCCCCTTTCGACAAGCCTGAGCACTCGCATTAGCTGTCAATTGTTTTGTTTTACCGCGAAGCAGCTTTGGTGAGACAGATGCGTGCCAGCCCAACGCGTTAGCAAAGCCAGTAAGTGGAAATTAAAAATGCCTTACGAGGTCAAGGTACCAGAACGGCATACGTTTGCGCAACAACGGCTTGCTGCGTACCACATTGCCAGGAATGCTATCACGAATATCGTAAGCAAGCTCACCAGTCAGCGATCCGGCCATTTCGCCAGGAGCATATTGCAGCGGGGTCGTCGTCGAACGTCTACCTGTGCGCTGTTCGCGAGTGTCGATAGTCATCATCGTCAGCGTGAGTTCTTCGTCATCTGCAATGACTTCTACCCATGGGTAGTAAGGAAAAGAAGGCGAGTAAATGCCACTATACCCATTGGCGCGTATCTCACCTGACTTTCCGCCCCAGTTCGCCACAGCTAAATATACCTGGTGTTCAGCGGCCCGTACCCTCCAGATCAAAGAGTGAGTTGGATCATATTCATCGGGCGCAACAGGACGTTCAAACTTGATACTCGAAGGACCCAGGCCAATGGGATCGGGAAAGTTCAGAAACGTTGGCGCACATACCAGGTCTGCCCCTTTACCAGCAAGTACGCGTAGAGTTTCTGGAAAAAGTACATCGTACCCGGTTGCCAAACCGATACGACCAGTAGGAGTATCGAACGTCGGTAATCCCAGGTTACCAGGATTTGCCCAAAGTTTGTCACTGCGCGTTAAATGTATCTTTCGATACTTACCATATACGCCTTCTGGGTCAATAAGCAAGACTGTATTGTAGTATGTGTTGGTGGGATTGCTCGCGTCGCTCTTTGTCAGGTCTTTCGCTCCCTTTTCTGTGACCTTCTCCGCAATTCCCAATACAAGGCTTATCTGATATTCGTTCGCCAGTACAATCAGTTCATCAATTTCTGGTCCCGGAATCTCAATTGCTCCAGTTTGAATGCGGGCTGCAATTTCAGGAGTTAACTCATGTGTACCTGAGGGACCTGGTAACATCAGTTCTGGGAGAACCAGGATATCTGGACGCGCTGGTGCGTGATCATTCAGCAGGGTCTTGAGCGTATCTCGCAATAATGCAATTGGACTGGCTCGATCAGAGCTTATATTTTCTAGCTCAGTTTCACGTCCTCTAAGGAATACTTGCAAATCAACTTGCATTATGCCAACACATGAAAGTTGTCCAGGAGGAAGCTCTCCCATTTCATAGAGACCATGATAACGTAGTGGTTCCCATAGGTAGGTATTATTAGCTAATGTAATATACTCAGTTGGCTGACGATCAGCTAACCTATCACCAATGATTTCTCCCTGGCTGTTTCCCCAACTCTTATTGCGACTACGGTTTAAATCCACTTCGCCGTAGACAATACCCTCACCACTGTCGAGGTAGTCCTGAATAGCTCCATCCGGATCAATTACGCAACTTCCGCCACTGAACTGAACGCCGCGTTCGATACCATAGCGGTCAGCAGCAATAAGATACACCCCATTCTCAAATGCACGTGCCATCCACCAGCTACCAGGGCATTTTTCTTCCAGCCAATTCGTCGGGAAAAGTAATACATCTGCTTTGCGTAATGCTGGGATACGTGCTGCCTCGAAGAATGAAGCGTCCTGACAAATGAGACCTGAAAGTCGGCCCAGTGGCGTTTCCCACACTGGCATATCCAGGTCACCATCTCGTGCCCAACGTGGTTCAGAGATGTACGAGTGTATTTTACGATATGTCCCGATCAAGCCATATGGGCCGATCAAGGCCAGAGAGTTATAGTAAACATCTGTAGTAGGGTCAACCTCAGCAAGGCCAATGGTGATGTAACAGTCATATTGGGCTGCAAGTTGCTGAAAACGGTCTGTAGTTGGGCCGGGAATAGGTTCAACATAAGGAGCAATTTCTGTACGAGATTCCCAACAATAGCCCGTTGTCGCCATTTCCGGTAAGACGATCAAACGCGTATTATGCTGTGCAGCCTCCTCCACGAGATGGAGAAGGTCAGTCACGTTCTTCTCTTTTTCGCCAAACGTTGGCTCATATTGAATTGCAGCAACCCGATATCGAGTATATGTGGGCGCAGGTGCATTCATGGTAATTCCCCTCAGTATCCTGTTTTTTGAAGGTGGATCATTTTGAGGACGAATTAACCATACCATTTGACTCAATAAGCGTCAATAGCCAAATTTACGTTATTCTCCTTATCCGCATAGCTACTTTACCTATTTCATTTGGGATACATAGTACTGAAGCGTTGTGCTATCTCATTCCAGGTGGCGTGGTGAGCACTGCGCGGTGAGAATATCTGCGTAGGCTCGTGCTGTGCGACGGCCCGCACCTCTTCCAGATTGTGCAGTTCGCCAAGGCCTACCAACTGCATGAGCGCGTTACCTCGTGCTGTCGCCTCAGTTGGCCCAGCGATAACTGGGATATCGAGCGCATCCGCCAGCCATTGGTTGAGACGCGTATTACGCGCTCCTCCACCAAGCACATACACACCATTCATTGTGATGCCAGTTAGCAAGCTGATTTGTTGGAACACTTCGCAATAGCGCAGCACGAGGCTTTCCATAATGCAGCGTCCAAAAGCCGCTGATGTCTGAAGCGGTGCGTGTCCATGTTCTAAGAGATACGTGTTGATCGCCATCGGCATGTTCTCTGGAGCCAGGAAACGCGGATCGTCTGGATCGATGAGAGTTGCAAATGCCGGAACACTATCCACTTCTGCTAACAATGTGTCGTAATCCATGACATTACTATCACGTGCCCACCATCGCTGGCATTCCTGTAACAGCCACAATCCCATCACGTTCTTGAGGAAGCGGGTCGTGCCGAAAACTCCTCCCTCGTTCGTACAGTTAGCGGCTAGTGCCTCCGGCGTCATGATCGGCCGTGAGAGTTCCACTCCTACCAGAGACCAGGTGCCTGAGCTGATATAACCCCAGCCGTCCGCCAGCGATACAGGTGTAGCGACAATCGCTGAGCCAGTATCATGTGTTGCCGGCGCAATTACTCGCGCTTTGCCTACATCGCTCTGTAATTCCGATAAAACCTCGCCTAACGGCGTACCAGCATTGACTACGGGCGCGAGCATGGAAGTAGGAATTGCGAGTTGATCGAGCAGGTCAGTCACCCACGCTCCAGCAATGGGGTCCAAGCACTGTGTCGTGGTCGCGTTGGTGTACTCAGTCACGAGCGACCCACAGAGCCAATTGTGCAGCAGGTCAGGAATCATGAGCAGACGTTGGGATCGGGCTAATTCACCTGGCTGCATGTGTTGGTGCGCATAAAGCTGGAAGAGCGTGTTGAATGGCAGGAACTGGATGCCCGTGCGCCTATATAACACATCTCGGGGAACGCTTACGAAAACCTGCTCCATTATGCCGTTCGTACGGTGGTCGCGATATTGGTAAGGTTGACCGAGCAGGAATCCATGGCTATCCACCAGACCGTAATCGACCCCCCATGTATCGACGCCGATGCTGTCAAGGGTTCCCGCGAGCTTCCGCGCTTTACGAAGCCCGGAGAGCATCTCGTCCCATAAGCCCAGCACATTCCAGAAGCGATGCCCGTGTAGCATCACCGGCCGGTTAGGAAAGCGATGTACCTCTTCCAGGCCCATGCGCTGGCCATCGAAGCGTGCCAGGATGATGCGCCCACTCTCCGCACCAAGATCGACAGCTGCTATATTCCGTGTCGCCATAAGATGTTCCTTTCCCTTAGCGCGGATAAGCAGCAGCGACACCACCGTCGACGTTGAGGATATTGCCGGTACTCTTGCTGGAGCGCGTCGGTGAAGCGAAGAATGCTACCGCTTCGGCGACATCCTCCGGTAGTATGTTCACCCCCAGCGTCGTGCGCTTGCGGTACACTTCCTCCAGCTGATCGGGGGCCACGCCGTATGTCGCCGCGCGTTCCTGCCGCCAGGTGCTGTCCCAGATACGAGATCCGGCCAGCACAGCGTCCGGATTCACGGTGTTCACGCGAATGCCGTACTGGCCGCCCTCCTCTGCCAGGCAGCGCGCCAGGTGTGCTTCAGCAGCCTTGGCCGTCGAATATGCAGCAGCGTTCTTGCCGGCGACCAGCGCATTCTTGCTGGCGACAAAGACCAGGTTACCCCCGCGTCCCTGCGCCTGCAAGAGCCGGAAGCCTTCGCGTGCCACCAGGAAATAACCGGTGGCCAATACATTCCAGTTCTTGTTCCACTCTGCCAGGCTTGTCTCGGTGATGGGCGCGCTGGAGGCCAGCCCGGCATTGTTAACAATGATATTGAGACCACCGAAAGCCAGAGCAGCTTGCTCAAAGGCCTCGCGTACGCTCTGTTCATTTGTAACGTCCATTTTGACTGCCACTGCTCGCCCTACACCGTAGTTTTGGTTGAGAGACGCAGCTAGTTGTTCTGCACCGGCCAGATCGATATCAGTAGCGATAACATGTGCGCCATCCTGCGCCATACGCAGGCAGATAGCCGAACCGATACCGCCCGCGGCGCCAGTCACCAGCACCACATGGCGCGCAAACTCACGCTCTGGTGGTGCCAATTTGAGCTTGTATTGTTCCAGCGGCCAATATTCGACGGCGTAGCTCTCGGCATCGTTCAAAGAGATGAAGCCACCACACGCTTCTGCGCCACGCATGACCGCAATTGCACGATGGTAGAGTTGAGCGGAGACATCGGCCATTGCAGCGTCTTTACCGGTGGTGAACATCCCCACGCCAGGGATCAGGATCACGCGTGGGTGCGGATTAGATGCGGCATCGTTCGCGCGTTGGACGGGCACAGCGGCATCGGGATCAAGGTTTTGCCGCTCGTTTGCCTTAAGATAGCTACGATATTTTGCAACATACGCCTTCATACCTGCGCGCAAGGAGGCTACAAATTTCTCACTACCCTGTTCTGGCTCCCAATCGACGAGCAAGGGCCAGGGTTTGGTGTGAACCAGGTGATCGGGACAGGCCGCTCCAATCTTGGTCAGGCGTAATGCATCCTGGCTGTTCGAGAAGGTAAGAATGTCCTCGCCATCTTCAAAGCGCAGAACCTGCCATTTTTCATCTGAGATCAGCCCACGCAGGACAGGCGCGACCTGTGCTGCGAAAGCTCGACGCTTCTGTGCTGAGAGCGTAGTGATACGAGCGCTGCCAAAGACCGCCCTGCCTAAGTGGGCGATACGCGCCTCAACATAGTTGCGCGCCCGAGTGATTGTTTCCAACGTCGAGGCATAGCAGGCCTCGTCGGTCTCGCCCCAGGTAATTAAGCCATGTTTCGCGAGAATGACAAGCTTCGCATCTGGTTTGGCACGTAGTGCTAGCGCAACCTCGTGTGCCAGTCCAAAGCCTGGGCGGCGGTACGGAATCCAGATCAGGTGGTCGCCGAAGCATTCCCATGCCAGCGTCTCGCCATCTGCTGCACAGGCAAAGTAATTCGTCGCATCTGCATGCGTATGATCGACATGCGCGAACGGCAGAAACCCATGCAAGAGAGTCTCAATTGAGGGACGTGGGCGGCCTGGCTCATAGAAGCAGTGCGCGAGGTAGTCCACCATCTCGCTGTCACTCATGCGCTCGCGTTCCAATAAAGGAAGCACATCATCCAGATACAGTCCAGTAAAGGAGGCTTGCGTGACAGTTGCCAGATCAGATCCGGAGCCTTTCACCCATAGAATACGCGCAGGACGATCGCGAAAATCAACCTCATCAGCCTTGGCAGAGGTGTTGCCGCCCCCCCAATTGCAGATTGAACGGTCCGCTCCCAGCTTGCGTGAGCGCGCGACTAATTGCATTAATGTCGTTGGAGGAGATATATTTGTCATTGTATGAAATCCTTCATCATCAACAAGAACCTTCTTTAGCTATGCAGGTGGAGGAGAGGCGCGATAAAACAGGCCCCTACGCACCCGGATAACCGCTTGACGTTGCAGCAGCAATCCGTTCGCGTGCGATGCGCTCAGCGTAGCCACTCGCGCGGAACGCCGCAATTGGATCGGGGTCAAGTCCCTGGCGGACACGGACCTCTGAGAGCAAAGGGCGCACATCTGTCTCATACGCTATCTGTAACACGCGATACGCTCCCAGCACATCACCAACTTCCTGGGCTTCTCGTAGCGAGGGTCGATCTACCAGCAGCGCTTTAGCATAGGCCATCTGGATATTGAGGACGCTCTGGAGCATGGCCTCGATCTTCGGCTCGATATTATGAGACTGATCGATCATGTAGGCGATTCGACTGG
>WNGD01006663.1_pt1 | contig 11011 bp, 6 predicted proteins | sample 5400671 | NCBI WGS metagenome assembly WNGD01 (sample SAMN13153369, study PRJNA577476) | soil metagenome | isolation source: 40 cm soil or saprolite under grassland replicate 2 | place: USA:California | collected 2016-06-15
GAGCGGATCAACCCCACCGGTCGCAAGATCTTCCAGCAGCAGCTGCGCGACGGCGACCTGTCCCGGGTGGAGATCGACGTGGCCGACCAGGTGACCGGCGGCGCCATGGTGCTCGACGTCAACATGGGCGCGCCGCTGGTGGACGAGACCGAGCTCATGGTCCGGGCGGTCAAGCTCATCCAGGGCCTCACCGACATGCCGCTGTGCCTCGACTCTTCCATCGTCGAGGTGCTCGACGCGGGGCTCGCCGCATACGAGGGCAAGGCCCTGGTCAACTCCGTCACCGCCGAGGACGAGCGGCTGGAGGCGATCCTGCCGCTAGTCGCGAGGCACGGCGCGGCGGTCATCGCCCTCCCCAACGACGAGGAGGAGATCCCCGAGGACCCGCGGCGCCGGGTCGAGCTGGCACGCAAGGTCATCGACGTGGCGACCGGCCGGTACGGCATCGCCATTGAGGACATCGTCATCGACCCGCTCGCCATGCCGGTCGGCGCGGACACGACGCTGGGGCTCAAGACGCTCGAGACGATCGCGGCGCTGCGCGAGGAGTTCGGCGTGAACATGACGCTGGGTGCGTCCAACGTCTCGTTCGGCATGCCGGACCGGCACACCATCGGTGCCGCGTTCCTGCCGATGGCGATCTCGGCGGGCCTGACCAGCGCCATCATGGACGCCCGGTCGCCGCAGATCGTGCGCTCGGTCAAAGCGGCCGACCTGCTGCTCGACCGGGACGCCTGGGGCGCGGCCTGGATCGCGGCCCACCGTGCCCAGCAGGCCGCGCAGGCACAGCAGGCCGCGACGTGAGCGGCACCCGCGGCGCCCGGGTCGACCGGGACGGTGCCCGCGGCGGCGGTGCACGGCCTGGGCCGGACGTGGCCGGCGTGGCAGACCCCGGCGCGCCCGCCGGCCCGGTCCGCGTCGACCTCATTTTCGAGCCCGGCGCGCGGCGGGTGCGGGTGCCGCACGGGGTGACGATGTTCGACGCCGCCAGCTGGAACGGCATCGCCATCGACTCGACCTGCGGCGGCCACGGCACCTGCAAGAAGTGCAAGGTCAAGGTGCTCGATAGACCGGCGGAGCCGTCGGAGCTGGACGTACGGGCGTTCACCCACGAAGAGCTGCGCGGCGGCTGGCGGCTCGCCTGCCGGGCGCTGGCCGTCACCGACGCCACGGTCGAGGTGCCACCGCTGGTCACCCGGCCGAAGGCGGCGACCGTCGGGGTCGGCCGGCAGGTCATCCTGCGCCCGGCCGTGCAGAAGCGCTACCTGGAGCTGGCCGAGCCCTCCCTGGCGGATCAGGCGACCGACCTCGAGCGTGTGCTGGCCGCCATGGACGACCTCGAGCTGCGGGTGGACCTGCCGGTGCTCCGCTCGCTGGGCCGGGTGCTGCGCACGGCCGACTACAAGATCACCGCGGTCGTCGTGGACGACGTGCTGATCGCGGTTGAGCCCGGGGACACCTCGGCGCGGCGGTTCGGCATCGCGTACGACCTGGGCACCACCACGGTCGTCGCCACGCTGCTCGACCTGTCCACCGGCACCCCCGTCGCGGTGGACTCGGTGCTCAACGCGCAGCAGCCGTTCGGCGCCGACGTCATCACCCGGATCAGCGCCACCATGCTGGACCCGGCCGCCCTTGACCGGCTGACCGGGCTCGCCCAGCAGACCCTCGCCGAGCTGGCCGCGGCCGTCTGCGAGCGGGGCGGGGTGGATCCGGCCGAGGTCTACGAGGTAGCCCTGGCCGGCAACGCGACCATGACCCACCTGGCGCTCGGCATCGACCCGGAACCGCTCGGGGTGGCGCCGTTCATCATGTCCACCCGCCTGTACCCCGAGGTGCTCGCCGCCGATCTGGGCATCGGCGCGCACCCGCGGGCCCGCGCGGTGGTCTTCCCCGCCTTCGGCGCCTACGTCGGCGGCGACATCACCGCGGGCCTGCTCGCTTCGGGCATGGACCGCGACTCGCGCACCCGGCTGTTCGTGGACATCGGGACCAACTGCGAGATCGTCCTCGGCAACGACGAATGGCTGCTCGCCACCGCGGCACCGGCCGGCCCGGCGTTCGAGGGGGCCGCCATCCGGTGCGGCATGCGGGCCGCCGACGGCGCGATCGAAGTGGTCACGATGACGCCGGACACGCTGGAGCTGAAGGTCATCGGGGACGCCGAGCCGGCCGGCCTGTGCGGGTCCGGCCTGGTCGACGCCGTGACCGGGCTCGTCCGGACGGGGCTGCTCGACCACTCCGGCCGGCTCGTCGCCGAGGACGAGGCCGCCGCGCGCGCTCCCGGGCTCGCGGACCGGCTGACCATGATCGGCGACGAGCGGGTGTTCGTGCTGCACTGGCTCGGCGAGGCCGGTGACGCGGCGCACTCGGTCTACCTGTCCCAGCGTGACATCAGAGAGCTCCAGTTCGCCAAGGCGGCGATCGCCACCGGCTGGCAGATCCTGCTGGAGGAGGCCGGACTGGAGGCCGCCGACATCCAGCAGGTCCTGCTGGCAGGGTCGTTCGGCAGCTATCTGTCGCCTGCGAACGCGATCCGGCTCGGCCTGGTACCCAAGCTCGGCGTGCTGCGGGTCGTGAGCGCCGGGAACGTGGCAGGCGAAGGTGCGAAGATGGCGCTGCTCTCGCTGCGCGAGCGGGCCGCCGGGCTGGCGCTGCTGGAGGAGGTGAGGTATGTCGAGCTGTCGGACCGCGCCGACTTCAACGACCGCTTCGTCGGCCAGCTCGCCTTCCCGGACTAGGGAGCCACGCCCGCACCCAGCGCCGGTGGTGATCGCGTGCGGGGCGCTCGGCGGGCACCTGCGGGAGATCATCGCCCGCCGGGGCTGGCGGGTCGAGCTGCACTGCTTGCCCGCCCTGCTGCACAACCGGCCCAGTCAGATCATCCCGGATGCAGAACGGATAGCACGGCGTGCTCTCGCCCGCGGGCAGCGGGTCGCCCTCGCCTATGCCGACTGCGGGACCTACGGGGCGCTGGACGGCCTGTGCGCGCGGCTCGGGCTGCGGCGGCTGCCCGGGCTGCACTGTTATGACGTGCTGGCCGGGCCGTCCCGGGTCCGGGCGCTGTTCGACGCCGAACCCGGCACGTACGTGCTCACCGACTTCCTGGTGCGCAGCTTCCGCCGCACGGTCCTGGCCGAGCTGGGACTCGACCGCCATCCGCAGCTATGGCCCGACTATTTCGGGCACTACCGGCGGGTGGTGTGGCTCGCGCAGCACCCGGACCCGGCGCTGACGGCGGAGGCCGAGCGGGTGGCAGCCATGTTCGGCCTGCCGCTCACGATCATGGAGACGGGCACCGCCCGGCTGGAGCGGGAGCTGGCGCGCCTGGTCGGCCCGGCGGCCGCCAGCCCGGCGGCGGCCGGGGAAGCGGTTGCCCGGGAAACAGTGGCCGGGGAAGCGGCGGCCGGGGAAACGGTGGCCAGCGAAGGCGGCGCGGGCTGATGGCGCGGAGCCTGCGGGGGACGGGGCTGCTCGGCGGCGGGGGCGCGGGGCTGGCCGGTGTCGCGCCGTTGCTGCGCAGCCCCCGCTTCGAGGTGTTCCCGGCGGCAGGCGTCGAGGATGCCGTCGCCGAGTGGCTACCGCCCGGAACGACGGTGACCGTGACCGCCTCGCCGGCCAAGGGGCTTGACGCCACGCTCGACCTGACCGAGCTGCTGGCCGGCCGCGGGTACCGGGTGGTGCCGCACGTTTCGGCCCGGCTGGTGGCCGGCGATGCCCACCTGGCCGACATCGTCGCCAGGCTGACCGCATGCGGCGTGGACGACGTCTTCGTCCCGGCTGGCGACGCCGACCCGCCGGCCGGCCGGTTCGACAGCGCCCTGTCGCTGCTGGAACGGCTCGCGGAGATGGGGAACCCGTTCGCGCGGATCGGGATCACCGGCTACCCGGAGACTCATCCGCGGATCGATGACGACATCACCGTGCAGGCCATGTGGGACAAGCGCCGCCACGCCACCTACATCGTCAGCAACCTGTGCTTCGACCCGGCCACGATGCGCCGGTGGATCGGCCGCGTGCGGGCCAGGGGCGTCACGCTGCCGCTGTACGTCGGGCTGGCCGGGCCGGTGGAGCGGGCCAGGCTGCTCCGGATGGCCGCCAAGGCGGGCGCGGCGGAGTCCGCGCGGTTCCTGGCCGGCCACACCGAATGGTTCCTGCGGCTGGGCACCCCGGGCGGCTACAGCCCGGAGCGGCTTCTGTCCCGGCTGGCGCCCACCCTCTCCTCCCCGGCCGCCGGCGTCGAGGGCCTGCATCTGTTCACCTTCAACCAGGTTCAGCAAACCGAACAGTGGCGCAGGGCGTTGCTCGCCCGGGCGGATGGATGAACGTCACTGGCTCACCATACGCAACACATATCCCACGCAGAGCGACTGCACGTTAACCCGCACGAGCACCCTCACGGTCGTTCGCACAGTGCATCCGCACAAACCGCAATCGGATGCATTAGGCTCCGGGCGTGGTTCTGCCGCGAAAAGCCCCAAGAGGTGCGATAAGGCGTGTTATAACCAGGCTGAGGAACCTGCCTGCGCGCCATCAAGGCTCCCCCCGCCAGACGGCGCCGATGATCCCCGGCATCGGCGGTCCCCGGCGTCCGTCAGCCTGCGGCGCCCGGCGCACGCGGCATCCGGCCGGCCAGGCACCTGGTGGTCCGGCATCCGCGGACGCTGGGCCGCTGCTCCAAGGCACCGCAGACGAAGACGGAAACGCCGGGCAGCCCCGGCCTAGCGCACATGGGTTGGTGACCATAAGACGATGAGTGGCCAGGCCAGCCACGGGGATATCCAGCAGTCCGGGGGGATAGCGTGGCCGGTGCTCTCGGGCCTGATGCCACCGCTCGCCGACTCATACACGCCGCGGTCCGAGAGCGGGCTGGCGCTTGCCAGCAGCCTGAACTCCGGCGAGACGGTCGTGCTGATCGCCGCCGACGACGCTGGTGACCCGGGCGCCATGGGCGCGATGGGCGGCACCGGCAAGACGCAGCTCGCGGTCGCGATCGCCCATACGCTGTGGAACCAGCGGGCCGTGGACCTGCTGGTCTGGGTGACCGCGTCAGGCCGGGATGCGATCCTGACCGGGTACGCGCAGGCGCTGCGCGACGTGGGCGCACCGGACCCGGGTGAGGGGCCCCAAGTGGCCGCCTCGCATTTGCTGGCCTGGCTGTCCGAGACCGGCCTGCCGTGGCTGGTGGTGCTCGACGATCTCAACGACGCCGCGGTACTCGAGGGGCTCTGGCCCTGGGGCGTCAACGGGCGGGTCGTGGACACCACCAGCCGCCCGGACACGGCGGTCAAGGCGCCCAGCCCGCGCGTCGTGGAGGTCGGCCCGTTCAGCCGCCGCGAGAGCCTGAACTACCTGTCCACCAAGCTGCACGAAGACCCGGACCAGTGGATCGGTGCGCTCGATCTGGCCCTCGACCTCGGGTTCCTGCCGATCGCCCTGGCCCAGGCCGGAGCGCTGATGGCCGACGCCGGGATCGACTGCCGCCAGTACCGCGCCTGGATCGCCGAGCGGAGGCAGCAGCTGGGCACTCAGGCCGGTGCCAAGTCGAAGGTGGCTGCGACCGGTGCATTAGCGCTTGAGCTCGCCAACCAGCGCCAGCCCGCCGCCCTCGCACGGCCGATGCTCGCGCTGATCTCCATGCTGGACCCCAACGGCATCCCCGGCGCGGTGCTCACCAGCCCGGCTTCCTGCGCGTTCCTGACGCGGGCCCGGGGGGCGACGCCCGTCGACGAGGCGCAGGCCCGCGCCGCGGTGCATACCCTGGGGCGGCTGGGCCTGGTCACCATCGACACCAGCAGTGCCGCCCGCACGGTGCGGGTTCACGAGCTGGTCCAGGAGGCCGTCCGGGAGAGCCTCTCCACCGCCGAGTGCGACCAGGCCGCCCGGGCCGCCGCCGACGCCGTGCTCCAGGCCTGGCCGCTGCGGGCCGTGCCGCCCGCGTTCGATCAGGCCCTCCGCGACTGCACGGCCAAGCTCCGCCAGGTAGCTGGGGTGCTGCTCTGGACCCCGGAGTGCCACCCGGTCCTGATGCGGGCCGGCCGGAGCCTGGACGACGCCGGGCTGACCGAACCGGCCATCGCCTACTGGCAGGCGATGATCGATATCGGCCGGCCGACGCTGGGCACCGCGCACCCGCACACGCTCCTCGCCTGTGACCGCCTCGCCGCCGCGTGCGAAGCCACCGGGCGGCACGCGGACGCGATCCCCATGTACGAGCGGGTGCTCGCCGAGCGCGAGCGCGGCCTGGGCCCGGCTCACCCGGACACGCTGAACGCGCGGAACAGCCTGGCCCGCGCCTACAGCGCGACCGGGCGCGCCGGCGATGCGATCCGGCTGGCCGAACGCGCGCTGGCCGAGTGCGAGCGCGTGCAGGGACCGGGGCACCCGGACACCCTGGCCGCACGCTCGGAGCTCGCCCAGGTCTATCTCAGCGCCGGGCTGCGCAACGAGGCCATCGCCGTTTACGAGCGCACCCTCGCCGGGCGGGAGCAGGTCTTCGGCCCACGCCATCCGGAGACCCTGGACGCGCGGGCGAACCTCGCCCAGGCGTACCGGGCGGCGGGCCGGCTCACCGCCGCGCTGCCGCTGCTCGAGCGGACCCTCGCCGACCGGGAGAAGGTGCAGGGCCGTGACCATCCCGACACGCTCACCGCCCGTGGCAACCTCGCCGCCGCCTACCGTGCGGCCGACCGGCTGCGGGATGCGATCGGCGCCTACAAGCGCGTGCTCGCCGACCGGGAACGGGTGCAGGGCCCCGACCACCCGGACACGCTGGCCGCCCGCGGCAACCTCGCGGACACGTATCACCTGGCACGCAAGCTCAGGGACGCGCTGCCACTCTACGAGCGCACGCTCGCGGACCGGGAACGGGTGCAGAGCCCGGACCACCCGGACACGATCACCGCCCGCGGGAACCTGGCCTCCGCTTACCATTCGGCGCGCAGGCTGACCGCGGCGCTCCCGCTCTACGAGCGCACGCTCGCCGACTGCGAACGGGTCCTCGGCCCGGACCACCCGGACACGCTGGCCTCGCGGGGTAATCTCGCCCACGCCTACCACACGGCGGGCCGGCTGACGGAGGCGCTCGCCGTGTTCGAGCGCACACTCGCCGACTGCGAACGCGTGCTGGGCCCCGACGATCCGATGACCCGGACGGCGCGCGAGAACTACGAGGCCGCCGCGCGAACCTGAGGCGGCACCCGGGCCGCGGCGTCAGCGGGCAGCGCTGGCCACCGGGTCAGGCAGAGGCGCCGCGGGCCTTGATCGCGGCCACCAGCGCGGGGATCACCTCGTGCAGGTCGCCGATCACCGCGTACTCGGCGTGGCTGAGGATCGGCGCGCCGGCATCGGAGTTGACCGCGATAATGTGCTTGGCGCTGGCGCAGCCGGCGATGTGCTGGATCGCCCCGCTGATACCGCAGGCGAGGTACAGCTCTGGGGTGATCTTGGTGCCGGTCTGGCCGACCTGCTGCTTGTGCGGGCGCCAGCCCTCGCTGGTGACCACGCGTGACACGCCGACCACCCCGCCCAGCAGGCCGGCCAGCTCCTCCAGCGGAGCGAACCCCTCCGGTCCCCCGACCCCGCGGCCGCCCCCGACCACCACCCGCGCAGTGGCCAGCGAGATCCCGCCGCTGCGCTCGGCCGATTCGGTGGCCATGACCGCCAGATCGGCATCGTCGAGCGCCGGCTCGTGACGGTGGACCGTGAGGGCGCCCCGCCCGGCGGCTGGGGTGGGCGCGATCGCGTCGGTGGCCACCGTCAGCAGCGCGGTCGGCGCCTCCAGTACCGCGTCTTCCAGGAGCAGGCCCGCCCAGCGCTGCCGCGTGATCCGCCATCCGCCCTCACCGGACGGAGCGGCGGACACGCAGTTGGCCGCCATCGGCGCGCCGGCCAGCGCGCCGAGGTGCGCCATCACCTCGGCGCCACGGTCGGTCCCGGCGGCCAGCACCGCGGTCGCTCCCGTCGCTTCGATCAGCCCGGTCAGGACGCGCGCCCACGCCAGCGGGGCATACCCAGGCAGCTGGCCGGGCTTGATGAGGTAGGCGTCGGACACGCCGTAGCCGGCCAGCTCCTGCCCGGCAGGCGCCTCGCTCGCCAGGGCGTCGGCGCCGGCGAACAGCACCGCCGCTAGCCTCCCGCCGGCCTGGCTGACGCCGCCCGGGTCCGCGCTGCCCAGGTCCGCGCCGCCCAGGTCTACGCCACCTTGGTCTACGCCACCTTGGTCCGCGCCACCCGGCCCGGCCAGCCCCCTGGCGAAGGTCAGGGCGCGCAGGGAGGCGTCGGCGACGCCGGCGCCGTCCCGCTCGACCAGGCACAGCACGGTCATGGCAGCACTCCCAGCTCATCCAGCAGCGCGACCAGGGCCGGCACCGCGTCCGCCCCGGTGCCGAGCACGGTCGCGTGTTTCCGCTCCGTCTCGGGCACCCGCAGCGCCACCTTGCGCAGGCCGTCGGGCCGCCATTGCGGCCGGTGCTCCTCGATGACCGCCCGCTTGGCCCGCAGCCGGCCCGGCAGGGACGGGTAGCGGGGCAGGTTGATGCCTTCCTTGACGGTGATCACCGCGGGCAGGCCGAACTCGAAAAGCTCCTCGTTGCCGCGGTACTCCCGGCGGGCCCGGACGCCGCCGTCGTCGATCTCGATGCCCTTGATGCCGGTGACGCACGGCCAGCCGAGCGCGTGTGCCACCCGGACCCCCACCTGGTAGTCACCGGTGTCCGCCGCCTCGTTGCCGAGCAGCAGCAGGTCGTAGCCCTGGCCGGCCTCGGCGCGCCGGCGGGCCTCGGCCACGATCTCTTCGGCGGTGGCGACCGGGCCCCACTCCCGGCCATCGGTCTCCAGCAGCACCGCCCGGCCGGCGCCCAGGGAGAGGGCGTCGCGCAGCTGCTCGGCGGCGTCCGGCGGCCCGAGCGTGAGCACCGACACGTTGCCGCCGAGCCGCTCGGTGATCTGGATCGCCTCCTCGACCGCGCACTCCTCGTGCGGGCTCATGGCGAACCCCGACATCCGGGTGTCCACATCCTGCCCGTCGCCGGTCACCACGATCTTGCCGCCGACCATCGGGACGCGCTTGACACAGACGAGGACCTCCACTGCAGTCAGCTCCGGATCCGCTCGTTCTCCGGGTCGAACAGCGGCGTCGAGCCGGCGACGGCGACCGTGACCGGATAGCGCTCACCGAGATACTCCACGAAGAGGCGCGCCCCCTGGCGGGCATCCGCGGCGGGCAGGTAGGCCATGAGCAGGTGCTTGCCGGTGGAGGGCCCCGAGCCCGCGCTGGTCACGTACGACGGGCGGCCCTTGGAGTCCACCAGCGGCTCGCCGTCCGCGGCGAGGACCGGCTCGCCGCCGAGCATGTAGCGCAGCTGACCGCCGGCCGACCGGTGATCGTCCACGGTCAGGGTGCACAGCACCGCCGCCGGCGGGGCCTCCCGCTGCGCGAGGTAGGCGTCCTTGCCGATGAACGCGTGCTGCTTCACCTTGGGGCGGGTCATCCCGGCCTCGACCAGGGTGTAGTCGGGGGTCAGCTCGTTGCCGAACGCGCGGTACCCCTTCTCCAGCCGCCCGGTGGTCCCGTAGACGCCGATGCCGACGGGCGCCAGCCCGTGCGGGCCGCCCGCGTCCCACAGCGCGTCCCACAGCCTGGCGCCCTGCTCCATCGGCACGTACAGCTCCCAGCCGAGCTCACCCACGTAGGAGATGCGCGACGCGAGGACGGTGAGGCCGTCGACCTCAACCTCGCGGCAGGTGCCGAACGGGAATCCGGGGTGGCTGTAGTCGTCCGCGCTGACCGCCTGCATTACGTCCCTGGCCCGCGGGCCCCACAGCCCCAGGGTCGTCCACGCCGAGGTCAGGTCCGCCAGAGCGGCGGTCCCATCGGCGGGCAGGTGGCCGGTGAACCACTTCTTCTCGGACATGCCGGTGGCGCCGCCGGTCACCACCCGGAAGTGGTCGGGTCCCAGCCGCATGATGGTCAGGTCGGCCAGGAACCCGCCCCGCTCGTCCAGCAGCGAGGTGTAGACGACGCGGCCGAGCGCCACGTCCAGCTGTGCGACCGCCAGCGGCTGCACCGTCTCCAGCGCGGCCGGCCCGGTGATGTCGAAAACCGCGAACGCCGACAGGTCCACGAGGCCGCACGAGTCCCGCATGGCCAGGTGCTCGGCGTTGATGATGGGCGACCACCACCGCGCCTCCCACTCGGCCTCCCGGGGCATCAGCCGGCCGGCGTAGCGCTCCAGAAGGGCCTCGTTGCTGGCATACCAGTGCGGACGCTCCCACCCGGCGGCCTCGAAGAAGACCGCGCCCAGCTCACGCTCCCTGGTGTACACGGGGCTGACCCGGACCGGCCGGCCGGACTCCCACTGCTCGCCCGGGTGGACGATCCCGTACATCTTGTTGAAGGCTTCCCGCGCCCGCGCCTGCACGTGGGCGGCCGTGCGCTGGCACGGGTAGAAGCGGGCGATGTCGGCCTCGTGGACGTCGATCTCCGGCACCTGGCCGCTCATCCACTCGGCCACCGCGCGGCCGACGCCGGGACCCTCCTTGATCCAGCTGGCCGCGGCCGACCACAGCCCGCTCACCTCCGGCGTCTCCCCCAGCAGCGGGTGGCCGTCCGGGGTCATCGAGATCAGGCCGTTGATGGCGTAGCGGATGCCGACCCGCTCATCCCCCAGCAGCTCCGGCATGAGCTCCAGCGCCTCGGCGAGCTGCGGATCGAAATCGTCCTGGGTGAACGGCAGTTCCGTCGGCGACCGGGGCGACTCCTCGATGGAGGGGATGTCGTCCGGGCTGACGACGATCGGCCGGTGGGCGTAGGAGCCGACCTCCATGTCGCCGCCGTGCTGCCGCTCGTACATGTTGGTGTCCACGTCACGCACGATCGGGTAGGCGATCTCGCCGGAGGTGTCCGCGAACAGCGGCACCGGGCCGACGCTGATCATCTGGTGCACGACCGGGGTGAGCGGGATCCGCGCGCCCGCCATCCGCGCGATGCGCGGGCTCCAGACCCCGCAGC
>WNGD01006665.1_pt1 | contig 11010 bp, 7 predicted proteins | sample 5400671 | NCBI WGS metagenome assembly WNGD01 (sample SAMN13153369, study PRJNA577476) | soil metagenome | isolation source: 40 cm soil or saprolite under grassland replicate 2 | place: USA:California | collected 2016-06-15
TCACTGACCCCCACACCACAAATAGACAGCATAAATAAAACGTGCCACCGCCGAAGGTAACCATTTGAGCGGTGGCGCGATCTGTTTCAGCACAGACATATGATCGTACACTCCCTGCTGCTTCTGAATCAGGCCGTCACGCAGTGTAAAATAGCTCTTGCCATTGACCTGAAATGAGCGTGCGAACAAGGGAAGACCAAAAAGGCGCGGACCACGGCCATTTGCGATCCAGGAGACAACGATCTGATCGTTCTCAGCGCGAACCTGCTCAGTCGGCGTATAGGTAAGAGGTGTGCTGCGAAAACGCCAGCTAAACCAGTGCTCAATCTCTGTATACCCACGCCTCGGACGCCGCATGCCGGAGTCAAAGAGTTCCGCGCCATCGGCATAAAGGGCGATGATAGCCGCGACATTGCGCGTATTAAAGGATTCGACCCACTGGCTGATTGTTGGAGGCAAATTAGTGGGCATTTTTTCGTTGGTTTGCACGCAGAACCTTTCTTAGCAGTGTCATTTTTGCAATGATAATTATATCTCTAGAAATATAGCAAGCGGGAGTCATAATTACAATAAATGTCGTGGGCAAGATAATTTCAGCAGCAATCTGGTATTGGAAATGGCCGAGCGTGGTCCCAATGGAGTTTGATCTCAGGTGTACCCTTTGTCGTATAATAAACGAGACTCTAAATACCAGATGTCTGGCAGGCTCCCGTAGAGGCATGCCTTGCGTGTGCCGAATCTCGTCGGGGGGTGCCTCGTCGCTTGCCAGGATGCCCCCCGACGAGATTCGGCACACGCAAGGCATGCCTCTACGGGGTTTTCCATATTGCGGGAGGCCACTTTTGAGTTTTCACATTGATCCCTTTATCGACGCTACTACCTTTCATGAAGATGTCCACTATCTTGAAATGCTCTGGCAACGTACTCCTGTTGGCAACATAGACTTACCCGTAATCGATATAGGAGACAAAAACACCGATCCACTGGTCTTCGTGCCTATCCTCGAACACCTTGAGTTCGTCTATTCACGCCACGTGCGCAGCTTGAGTCAGTCGCGACGAGTAATCCTGTATAGAAGGAGAGAGGCGCGTAGCAAGACGTTCGGACTGGCGGAACGTGCTGAGGAGTTACGCCAGGTGCTTGATAGCCTGGAACTGGAACAGGTCGATCTACTGGGGCACGGTGACGCTGCAATGGTACTCTTTGAGTTCGCGCTGCGTTATCCACAGCGCTGCCGTTCGCTTATCATTATTGCGCAGGGCGCTGATTACCAGATTGCACCACATCCTTTTATCTGGCTACTGCATGAACTGTTTTTACGCCTGCCCGTAGAACACATATTACCGGCCTGGTTTCTGCGCCGTATTGTAATTAACTATATCATGGCCCATGATAGGGATAACGACAGCGCACCAGCGCTACCACGACAGCTTATCGAAGAGCAGTTTAAGAAAATCCAGGCATGGCCTTTCGTGTACAAGTTTTCAGTCCTGCCCATCATCCACTATTTCGATATTCGAGAGCGTGTCCAGCAACTGACAATGCCCGTTTTGCTTATCAACCGCGCAGACGATAGGCTCTCTCCAGAGAACAAAACGCGCTGGCTGGCCGAACACTTACCCGATTGCGTGGGCTACCACGTCGTTTCTGGTAAAGAGCGTTTCTTTATGTATGTTGTTTCAATCCCTCAAGCGGGCGGAAAAGAATAGGACCACTCCTGCTGAGGCGCAGTATACTGATCAAAACCGAAAAGGTCAAGTGGACACGCACTGAAAACGTTTTTGCAGGCAGGAAACACCCGGCATGGTCCGATACGGCAATCGACAACATAGGAGAATTTGATGAGTGGAGCAGAGCTTCGCCCATTGCGCAGAGTCGCAATCACAGGTCTTGGCGTCGTTGCCCCGAACGGGATTGGGAAAGAGGCATTCTGGCAGGCCTGCATCTCTGGTCTTTCAGGGGTGCGTCCGATCACACGCTTCGATGCCAGCGTACTGCCCACGCGGATAGCAGGCGAGGTGGTCGATTTTGACCCCGTACAGCTTGGTTTAACCTCAGACGAATATCAGCGTATGGATCGTGGAACTCAGTTCGCCATCGCAGCAGCTAATCTGGCGCTCATAGACGCTAGTTTCACAGACCCAATGAGTGAAGAGGAGCGCGAGCGCACAGGAGTCTATATAGGATCCGCGATGGCTTACGTGGAAGAAGGCGAACGCATCTGGCAGCAGTTAACAGATAATGGGACGAAGCTGCTTGCTACATTTAATAGTGGAGATCTCCCTGCAAGTTTGCTGATGACGAATGCCAGCGCTGCCTGTATTGCTGCACACCATCAGTTGCACGGTCCCTGCATGGTCATTGCCACCGGTTGTTCTGCGGGTGCGGATGCCATCGGGCAGGCGTTCTGGGCGATTCAAGAGGAACGCGTCGATCGGATGCTGGCTGGGGGAAGCGATTCCGCAATCAGCACAATCGGGCTGGATGTCTTCTGCGTCATGGGAGCCCTGAGCACTCATTTCAACGAAGAGCCACAGCGTGCATCGCGTCCCTACGATCAGAAGCGCGACGGTTTTGTGATGGCCGAGGGAGCAGCGGTACTACTACTGGAGGCACTTGAACTGGCTCGGGCACGCGGTGCACACATCTATGCGGAGATTATTGCATTTACCTCGAACAGCAATGCTCACCATATGACAGCTCTACCAGCGGACGGGGCACCCTTGCAACAGCTCCTGCTGCAAACAATGGCAGAAGCAGGTATCACCCAGCAACAACTCGGATATATCAACTCGCATGGTAGCTCGACGCAGCCAAACGAGCTGGCGGAGACAGCGGCCTACAAAGCTGTTTTCGGTGACTATGCCTACCAGATCCCGATCAGCGCCACAAAGTCGCTGATCGGGCATACGCAAGGTGCGGCCAGTGCTATCGAAGCGGCGGTAACCGCGCTCACCCTCGACCAACAGATTATCCCCCCTACCATCAATCAGGAAGAGAGCGATCCTCTATGCGACCTCGATTACGTACCCAATAGCGCCCGCCCGGTCCACATCGACGTAGCGGTCACGCATTCGAGCGGTTTTGGGGGAGTCAATAGCGCGCTTCTTCTTGCACGACCTGACTGGATAGAACAGCATGGTAGATGACAAAAAGCGCCGCATTGTCATTACAGGACTCGGAGTAGTGGCACCCAACGGCATTGGTAGAGAAGCATTCTGGCAGGCAACGAGTCGAGGAGTTTCCGGCATCAAACTTCTACAAGACAACACAGGCACTACATGGGCAGCAGGCTCCATCCCTGATTTTATAGCAGAGGAACATATCGAGCGCAAACTGGTGAACCGCACCGATCGTATGACCCACTTCACCTTTGCAGCCATGCAAGAGGCAATCGCCGATGCCCGACTGGTTATGGAGCAAGAAAAGCCACAGCGGATCGGCGCTGTAATCGCTAATGCTATGGGCGGCGTCGATTTTGTGCTCAAACAACTCCAGGCGCTTTACACAAAAGGACCGCGTTTTGTGAGCGCCTATACCGCCATCGCATGGCTCAGCGTTGCCAATGTAGGACAGGCAGCGATCCGTTACAATATCCAGGGCTATTGCAAGACCCCGGTCAACGACACAGTGAGCGGGTTGGATGCTATGAGTATGGCCTATAGCGCTATTCAGCGCGGAAGCGCCGATGTAGTCATCACAGGAGGCTGCGAGGCATTCTTACAGCCCCTCGTCTTGCAGGTGCTGTCTTACCAGGGCCAGTGCGCGGTCGGAGATAATCTCAACGCATACCGGCCTTTTGACGTGCGTGCTGCGGGTCTGATTCTGGCTGAAGGTGCGGGCATGTGTATCCTGGAGGATTACGAGCATGCATTACAACGTGGCGCACCCATTTACGGTGAGATCATCGGCAGCGGACAGACCAGCGATGCACACGGACTACACGTTCCTTCAACTAATGGAAAGCACTACGCCAGGGCCATGCAGCTTGCCATGCAGGAGGGGCACATTCGGCCCGAAGATATTGCCTATTTTCAACTGGATGGACGCGCCACGCCCTCGTCCGATCTGGGAGAAGTGGCAGCGTTACGCATGGCACTGGGGAACGAGCTTGCCGATATTCCGGTGAGCGTGCCGCGTACTGGCATCGGGCACAGTTATGCCGCTGCAGGTGCAATCGATATAATTACTGCACTGCTAGCACTTAAACATGGACTTGTTCCACCAACGATCAATTGCGAAGAACTGGATACGCGCTACGACCTGGATATGGTGCGTCGAGAGGCGAGAACGCTGGGAAAACGGCGCATCGTTCTTGTTGGTGGGCGCGGAATTGGTGGAGCGAACACAGTACTGGCGCTCAAAAAGGGGATATGACGTGGATGGAGAACGGGACAAGAGGGTTTCTGTAGTTATTGTTGGGGCGGGACCAACGGGTCTGACAGCAGCGAATCTGCTGGGCATGGCTGGAATTGAGACGCTGCTGATTGAACGCAACGAGGGTATATGTGATTTTCCCAGAGCGATTGCTATTGATGACGAGGGCCTGCGTGTTTGCCAGGCAATGGGGTTAGCGGATGAGGTGCTCGCGCATATACGTTTTGATGTGAAGGCACATTACGTTTCAGGAGGCCGTTTTCTTGCGCGGGTAGAGCCGACTGAGCGCAGAAATGGCTACCCCCTTATATCGACGTTTCACCAGCCGGCACTCGAAGGCATACTCCTGAGAGGGATTGAGCGTTTTTCCTGTGTTAGCGTGCTTTTCCAGCATATGCTCAATGCGTTTGAACAGGACGGGAAAAGGGTACATATCTCTATACATACTCCAGATGGTTCGTTAGTGCAGGTTGAGTGTGATTACCTGCTAGCCTGCGATGGAGGAAAAAGCGCGATCCGGCGCGCCCTCGACATTGCCATGCGCCCCCCCGTAGAGGCATCCCTCGCGGGTGCCGTGCGTCCGTGGAACCCCTCTCCCCAACAGGTTTTTCTCAACCTCGCAACTGAGGTAGGGACCAGCTTCAGCGCGTCCGCGATTTATCGCCCCCTACCCGTTGAACACGAGATATCTATTATGAAAGAAGAGGAAGCGATAAATCGCGGACGCGCTGAAGCTGGTCCCTACACCGGCGATTCAAAAAGTGTTGGGAAGAGGGGGTGGCTACGTGCCAGACGCATAAAACCCAACAGACGCACGGCACACGCGAGGCGTGCCTCTACGGGACAGAAGTGGCTGGTTGTCGATTGTATCAGTGATAGGGAGCCTTCGGATACGATCATCTTTTTTTGCAATCCGGGGCGTCCGGCTGTGAGCGTGCCTGGGCCGGGTCTGCAGCGCCGATGGGAGTTTATGCTCCTGCCGGGCGAACAGGAAGAGGATCTGTTACGAGATGATGTTATTCATGTATTGATCAGGCGAGCGCGGCGCAGCATGCCGCGTGGGCATTATGCAACAGGGACTCAACTGATACCAATGTTTCAGATTATACGAAAGGCTATCTATACATTTCATGCACTTACAGCCACTTCACTTGCTAAGGGACGCGTCTTCCTGCTAGGAGATGCAGCTCACCTTATGCCTCCCTTTGGGGGACAGGGGATGAATAGTGGCCTGCGCGATGCTCACAATCTGTGCTGGAAGCTGCAACTGGTGTTACAGAGGCAGGCCAATCCAGAATTGCTAGCAAGCTATCACGTAGAACGTCATTCACACGTCGCACAGATGATCCTCTTTTCGTGGCTGCTGGGCAAGGCTATTATGCCAACCGGACGCTTGATTGCATTCTTGCGTGATATCTTCTTGCGCAGTGTTGATAAGATACCACCTGTGCGCGAGGCCATCAAGGAGATGCGCGTGAAGCCACAACCTCGCTATAAGCACGGATTTTTGCTTGCGTGCAAGGGAGAGGGCAAGGAGTTAGTGGGTACAATGCTGCCTCAGCCGTACGTCTTGACCCGGCAGGGGAAACGGGTCCTGTTGGATGATGCGCTGGGGAACGGTTTTGCATTGCTGAGATTATATGAAGATCCGAGAGTGGCTTTTGAGGGGTTACGGCACGAGGTCTGGGACAGGTTGGGGGTGCGATTCGTATGTGTAGGGACCCGATTTATCGCGTCCGCCGATTTATCGTCTTTCCCCTCCTACCTTAATAACACCGCCACACGGGTCGATCAACTACATGATCGATGCATATATATAATAGATAGTGAGCAACAACTCGCCACTTTTCTACAGTACAGGCGCGATCTGTATGTGCTGGTGCGACCTGATCGCTACGTGATGGGTGTGTTTCGGATCGAGCAGGCTGATAAGTTTACAAAAGCACTTGAGAATACACTAACACAATTCAGCGGTCAAAATTGATCTGACCACTGAATTGCCTTAGATCCAATTACTCTTCTACTTGCTCTTCTAATACTTTAACATCGCTTGCCTCGACCATCGGCTCAACTACCCGGTTGTAGAGCTTGTTTCGATTGTAGGACTGATCTGGCTTAGACGTTGCGATTACAAGAATATCCATGCTATCAGTGTTTTCTTCACTGAGTGCTTGCAATGCCTTGATAACATCAAAAAACTGATCCATATTTGCCTGCACGCGCAGACGATAATGCTTCCCACCCTGTCCAGGAGCTACTGGTTGGGATGGAGGAGGTACAGGATCTCCAAAAAGCGGCTGAGAAGTGTAGCCACCTTCTTTCACGGTACCTGCTGGTCTGCCCGCTGAGGACTGATAGAGCGGCCTGTCTTGAGCAGGTGGGGTACTGGGACCAGATGATGCTGGCACTGCTTCGGCGATAGGAGTTGCCTGGGCTGCGGCAAACGTAGCAAGCAACTGTTCAGCATAGGCAGCCGAGAGCAAGAAAGCACCTTCACCCATATCCAGTTCAGACGCCAGAATATCCTTTCCGAACTGAATACTGTTAGCAGAATGACTACCGAGGATCAGGTTATCGTCCTGGTCTTTGCGCCCATTAGCGACATAGGCAAACGTGCGGTTCTTAACGCCTAGAACGATGGCCTGACGCACAACTTGTTCATTCCAGATGTGAGTCCATTTGTAATAACTGAAGAAACCTGCGACGATATCACTGACACGATAGAATTGCTTCTCGACGGGAGTATACTCGTTGAGGCGGGTTAACTCTACCACTTTAGTTGGATTGACACTATCGTATACAGCACGGTTGCTCAAAGCTTCCCTTATACGCGTGGGAAGTTCTGGTGTCTGGCTATAATTCATGACAGCCACGTCATCGAATGTGAAGATGGAATCCGATCTGTTACTGGTGATTGGAACGTAGACGTGTTGATAGAGCAAAAGGAATGCACTTCTCATTTCCTTTTCGACGCTCAATTTACGCTCGGAAAGTTCTGCCAACTGGTTTGGGGTCAGTTCTATCGCGTAGCGTCGGTTTTGCAATATCTCCAAGGTAATGAGCGAACGCACAGCATTTTTAGCCATTTCTGCGATACGTTTATCAGGAACTGCTAAGGCCAGGCTGTTATGGTAGTCACGTGGCCTGTTTCCACATTGCTCGACAAAACGGCGCATATCTCGCTCCTGTGAGAGAGGATCAGGATGCACATCTAGCCAGTCAGGCGAAAGATAGACAATCTGGAACTCGGAAATGCGGTCGCGTACAGCATCGGTATCCTGGGGCCAGGCGACAGGGACAGGCTCCATAGACTCGCGTTTGCTCTTCGCGGGTTTTGATGAAGGATTGAGCACCTTGCCGAATTCGAACAGCATGCGATCCTCAACCTCTTCGCTTGTGCGGCGCTGATTTTCATCCATAATCATCTTGTTGAGGTTGGCCTGCGTCTCAAAGAGGTACGCACCACTGCGTCGGTGGAGATATAGCAGGCGCTCATTGAGATCGTGCAGCGCCCTTTGTAAGACGTTGCGATCCAGGTCTGGCGGTATCAGGCAGACTCTGAGCAGATCGCTTTCTGTGACACCACGATATTGCTGGCTCCTGCCATCAAAACTATAGAGCATAGCAGCAGTGGCAAGGCGCGTTCCTGGCTCGTAGAGTTGTAAGCCAGAATTTTCACGGATTAAGAGCGCATCTACAATACGCGCACCTGCCTGTTCTCCCAGAAGATCTGCACGAATGACTGCATCATACTGTGATTGCGTTTGCTCGCCTACTTGAGCCAGAAAGTTAGTACGTACCTGTGAATTTTCCAGTGGGATATCACCAGGTCCTATTAAAGGCTGGTTATGCATGCTCACTTCTTGCCTCTTCCATAAGGCGTGGATGGCAGTTGCTAAGAATTGTAGAGCGCCCCGTGTCCGCTGATAGCCAGGGATAGAGTTCCAGCGTTCACTCATCAGATCAAGCAAAGCCGGGTGGAAAGGATAACTTCTGCGAATGCGCTCTCTCAATTGCTCCGCTTTATGATCGGCCTCTTGTGTTGAAAAGGTACCCAACAAGAAAGACCTGTAACTGGCGGAATAAGCGTTGGCGACTAATACGCGCTGTTGATCCTCTATGGCTTTTCTCTGTGGAGTAGGTTTAGCAAATAAACGCCTTTGTACCACGTTGAGCACTTCATCCCCGGTAACGGGCTCACGGATAGCATTGAGGCGTTGTCCAATTCTACTGAGAGTATCTAGCAATTCCAGGTTACCGCCAGCTTCTTGACCGCTGGCCTGCAAGGAGTAGACCATTGCGGCATTGGTAGATGCCGCCACGGCTTCAGTCAGACGCTGTAAGAAGATAATCGTCTGCCTACCCAGGTTAGATTCACCGACACCCACCGCCATAGCATTCTCGACATAGTTCAATATTTCATCTAATAGCAACAATGTAGGTTGCTTCGAGATCAACTGCATAATCACGGAGGCACCGGGCGCTACCATAGCACGATCTTGCTCTGCTACCAGACCATAGCCCTCCGCTTTACCGATCTGCCATGCCAGTTCACCCCATAAAGTCTTTATGCGCTGCTGGTCGCTTGATCCTGTCGCCAGGCCTGAGAAGACTGCTGTCTGTACCGTACCAGGATAGGGGATAGTGCTCAAATCAGGGATATCGTTCAGTTGTGCGCGCGCATTTGCCAGATGGTAGAGCGCGAGCAAGGTATGAGTTTTACCACCACCAAAGGGAGTACGCAGCAAGAAGACACGATCACCGCTCCCTCCACACAAGACGCGGAACACTTCTTTAAGCACACTATCCAGCGCCTTAGTAATATAGGTTGACTCAAAAAACATATGTGGATCGCGGTAGATCAGAGGCATTTGTGAGTCACCTTGCACGACCTGCCCCAGATTGACGGCATAAGTATCGATACGTAGCTGATCAGCCAGAATATCATCATTTGGCGTTACTACACTATTCCATGTCAGAATGCGACTCTGTGTCATCTACTCTTCTGCTCCTTCAGTCATACTTCTTCAAAATCCCATAATGTTCGTCCGCGCGTAATCTGTCCGATATTTTGCTCACTGAATACGATGCGCCAGCCAGATAAGAGTTTGCCCAGGGCATGTTGTTCTTCGGTACGTTCGTGCTTACTTGAACCATTATTACCATTAGAGGTGAGTGCCGGGCCTGCCAGCACTTCTGCTACATGTTGCAACAACTCTAATTGACGATCCGCCTGAGACTCTTTCAAAAATTCAGATACGTTATAAGGCTGCTCATCTTGCAACCAGAGCAAGCGCTGTAGAATATCGATCAGAGGTGCGGAGTTACCACCTTCTGTGAGGAGTCCCAGGTGCGGGTCGTCGCCTCTGTCATGATAGTTACGCAGAGAGACCGTATCTTTCTCTTTCTTTGCCAGGCCTTTCTTGCCCTGAGTCAGTCCGCGCTGCCCATCCAGTTCCAGACCCATACTTCTTGCCAGCAGGTTCATATCATCGAATGGCACACTTGCCTCGCTGTAGAAATAGCGGGCGATTACATACAGACGTGTCACCGCATCCACAGCCGCAACTTGCTTGCTTGCAGTCTCATCAGAAAGATCGTTCCCCGTTTTAAGCAGGCGCATCAGCATTTGCTGCGTCACTTCGCGTTCTACATCAACCAGGTACATCTCTGTAGGCAGTTCATCACCATTCGGCATCTCGACACGAGGGTATTGAGTATAGGCACGCAGGCCAGCACCGAGCGCAGCTATCATTAAGTCTGCACCCGTTACTTCCTCCTTAATCAAAGTATCAAGTCGCTCTTTGACGATGCTGACAAGTTCTGGCCGCACTTCACTTACATAATCGCCTTTATTCTTGTTCTCACGACGTCGGGCTACGAGAAAAACACTAGAGGCAAGTGCAGCAGAATCTATATCCCTGACCCTACCTGGACGTTCAGTATCTAAAGGCCATGCTTCAACGATAACAAAACCCGCACGCCGTAATGCATCAATCAATGTTGACCATCCCAATGTTGTCTTATGGGCATAAACACAAACAAGTGGTGCTCCTGGTTTCAGCACACGATGGGCTTCAGAGAATGCTTGTGCCATCATGTCTTCATAGGCTCTTCGTGCTTCTATCATGTTCCCCTTATGTCGAGAAGGCTCTGCTATTGCCTCTTGTCGCTTAGGTGTCAGCATCGCGCCTAAATGCTCTGGGTATAAAAAGCCAATTGATCTTTTGAACCATACATAAAAGAAATCGCTTAGATCAGCGTAAGGAACATTGTCATAATAAGGAGGGTCAGTAACCACAGCATCCATAAAAGCATTATCAAATGGAAGGCGCGTTGCTGATGTACGTGTAAGTTCGGAAAAACGATTATTTACAACACAATTCTCAATCGCTTCTAAAATACGTTTTAAACCATCTGTACTATTTCCTGATCCATTACCAAAGGGATTGATTTCTGCAAAATCCCATATCATCGGTAGAGCTTGACGAGCGTAACATGAGTCATCCCGAATTTTGAAGAAAGAAAAAGGAAAATGTTGGGCGATAGTCAAGCCATAAACGACTCATTGCCCAGCGAAGTCGATAGAGCGGTGCTGAAGTCGTTCGGCACCGTTTTCCTGTTCGATGGCAG
>WNGD01009278.1_pt1 | contig 11009 bp, 5 predicted proteins | sample 5400671 | NCBI WGS metagenome assembly WNGD01 (sample SAMN13153369, study PRJNA577476) | soil metagenome | isolation source: 40 cm soil or saprolite under grassland replicate 2 | place: USA:California | collected 2016-06-15
CTTCGGGCCTCTGATCGTCCGCGCGGCCCGGCCGACGTCAATCACGACTGAGTCTTTCAGCAGAACGCGCGTCACGCTGCAGTCGCAGGCCCAACGCTCCACCGTCTTGGACGAGATAGGAAGCGAAAACTCAGCCTCCGCGCCCGGTGCGCCTGTCAGGTCGAGCAGTGTCTCGATCGAGCTCGTGACCTGCATCTGGATCTTCTGCTTGTGGGCGGCCAACTCGACAAAAGCGTCAGCCATCCGCTGCGGTCGCAAGCGGTGGTCGTCTCTGCCAGCGCGTCGTGCCAGCGGCTCGAGCGCACTGCGCACCACGGCACCACCGATGGGGTCGAGAAATCCAGTAAAGAAGAGCGAGCCGTCGTCAGCGGTGCTCATGTGCATGGTCCGCGTCTGGACAGCCTCGGCCTGCTCTTCGGCGTAAGCCTTGGAGTTGACTGCGTGCCGGTAGTGCAGGCACTTATAGTGAAACTTGCCTGGCGAGTTTTCCAGTGCCTTGTCGAGCAGCTGCTTTTCGTTGAAGGCTTCACCGACGGCCTTGGCGGTGCGGGCCATCACCGTCAGGTGGGCGAAACCGATCTCGCCGGCCAGCATGGCGTCGCGGCTTCCCACCAGCGCGGCTGCTCGCTCGCCGACCGCGACCCTGTCAGCCGCGGCGTTGGAGGTCATGTGGCAGTGGAAGCGGATCCAGTCGATGGCGCTGTTCGAGCCCTGGTTTTCCCAAAGGTCGCTCTTGGCGAACTCTGCCGCCAGCTCAGAAAAGGCCAGCTCCATCTGATCGATGTGAGATCGAATTTCTCGCAGCCCGCAGGCCATCTCTGAATCGGATTGGACCATCTGGAGCATGCTCAAAGGCTATCAAACTAATGTTTGATTGGCTAGTAAATTTACATAAATTCTAATTCACGTAGCGGGCTCTGACTCGCCCAAACCCTTCCTTTCTACCCTCCACCGTCCCTCCTTTCGGCGCAGCTAGGTGTAGCCAGGACGTACAGGGACAGGCCAGTACTGGGTCGCGTGAATGATGTAGCGCTGGGTCGCGAAAGCGCCCGCCCACAGGGGCCAGCAAGTCGTCAGCGTCAGGTAGTAGCCGTTGGCGTCGGCGATCAGGGCGGTCCTGTTGTCGGGATTGACGATCGCGGTATCGGTGAGGCGGTACCGGTAGAGCCCGTATCGAGTCTGAATGTCGATCTCGTCACCGGGACGGAGCTGCGGAAAGTTGATCCAGTACACGTTGTGCGCGGCGACCCCGACCGTTCCAGGATCGCCCGGCCAGCGGGTCGTCGGGTAATGGCCAGGTCCCGAGTAGAGCACCCCGGTCTCGATCCCTTCCTTGACCGCGGCGACGTAGTGGAGCTTGGGGATCTCGATGGCAAAGTCAACCCCGTTGAGGGGACGCTTCAGCTTCGGGTCGATAACCGGGGGCGGGGCAACTGGCGGCCCAGCCTGGTATTGCCAGACCTGATTGAGGTGATTCTGCTCGGTGACGCCCCTCCACATGCCGTAGCCGAAGTCGGCGAGTAGGAGGAGTCCGACAACGACGCAGGTCGCCCAGACCACGGTGAGGAAATGGCCGAAGCGCACGCGCGGGACCGCGAAGGCATGCCTGAAAAAAGCACGGCGGGCGTGCATCTCGCAGATAGAACGCTCGGACTGGGCTAAAGGACGAAGTAGAAGGTCGCGCCTTCTCCCACGGCTCCCTCGGCCCAGATCCGGCCGCCGTGTCGGTTGACGATCCGGCGGGCGGTCGCCAGGCCGATGCCGGCGCCCGGGAAGTCGCTCTGGCTGTGCAGCCGCTGAAACGCCCCGAACAACCTGTGGGAATCGATCATGTCGAAGCCCACGCCGTTGTCCCGGACGAAAACGCGCGCCTCGCCGTCCACCATCTCGCGTCCGAGGGTGATCCGCGGCGACTTTTTGCCGCCCGTGAACTTGAGCGAGTTGTTGATGAGGTTGCTGACCAAGATGCGGACAAGCCTCTTGTCTGCGTTGACGGAAATCCCATCCGCGATGTCCACCTCGACGTTGCGGTCCGGGTATTCGGCCTGCTGCTCCTGGACGATCTGCGCCGCGAGCGCGCTGACGTCTGTCTGTTCGCGCCGGATCATGCGCTTGCTCGCCTCGCGCATCCGCTCCAGGTTCGCGGTCGCGTCCTGGTCGAGCTGCCCTCCGTAGCTCTCGAGCATCTTCTGGCTCATCGCGTCGAACGACACGAGCGGGCCGCGCAGGTCATGCGAGACCGAGTAGCTGAATGCCTCGAGCTCGCGGTTGATCGCGGTCAGCGCGATGGTCCGCTCCTCGACGAGCGTTTCGAGCTGGGTGCGATATCGCCTCAGCTCCTGCTGGGCGCGATACAGCTCGACGAAGACGCTGACCTTGGCGCGCATGATCGCCGGCACGACCGGCGCGAAGATGAAGTCCACCGCGCCAAGGTTGTAGCCGCGCCCCATGTCGGTCTCGGCCTGGTCCAGAGCCGTCACGAAGATGATCGGCGTGAGCTCCGAGCGTGGTCTCTGACGGATCAGCTGGGCTGTTTCGAAACCATCCATGATCGGCATTCGCACGTCGAGCAAAACCACAGCGAACTCGTTGCGGAGCAGCTGGCGCAAGGCGTCGGCGCCAGAGGACGCCTCCACGACGTTCTCATCTAGTGGCGCCAGGATCGTACGCAGCGCGAACCGCTTCGTCGCGTCGTCGTCGACGAGGAGCACGTTGACCTTTGCCTTGGCCGGCGGGGTCGGCGCGATCTCGTGCGCGTCGCGGGTGCGGGTCACCATCTCATCTTCCGAAAAATGTTGACGCCATCCGAGACCTGCTCGTAGTGATCGCGTTCCGGACACGACAGCAGCGACTCGCGCCTACCAAGCACCAGGTAGCCACCGCGGATGAGGCTGTCGTAGAAGAGCCGGTGCGCTCGCGCCTGGAGCGACTCGCGAAAGTAGATGAGAACGTTCGAGCAGGCGATCACATGAAAGTCGTTGAACGATCCATCGCTGACGAGGTTGTGCCGCGCCCACGTCACGCTGGCCCCCAGGCTCCGGTTGAAACTCGCGCTTTTGCCAACGACCGAGTAGTGGTCGGACAGGTTTCCCCGCCCGCCTGACTCGACGTAGGCTTCGTCGAAGCGGCGCACCCGGTCCAGCGGGTACGAACCCAGCTTGGCGATCGCAAGCATGTCTTCGTTGAGGTCGGTGGCGTAGATGGTGGACCGGCCGAGCAGGCCTTCCTCTTCGAGCACAACGGCCAGCGTGTAGACCTCTTCGCCGGAGGCGCAGCCGGCGACCCACAGCCGGCATGACGGGTAGGTTTTGAGCAGCGGCACGACCTCTTCGCGCAGGCACCGGATGGTCTCGGAGTCGCGGAACATCGTCGTCACGTTGACTCCGACCGTGCCGAGGAACTGCTGCATGAGCGCCGCGTCGTGCAGGACTCTGTCCTGGAATGCGGATATCGTCGCCACGCGTTCCCGTGCCATCGCCGCCGACAGACCGCGGCGGAGGGGGGTGAGCGCGTACTCGCGGAAGTCGTAGCCGTAGTAGAGGCGGATTCCCTCGAGCAGCAGGCGGATCTCGATGTCCTCGAGCTCGGTCTCCGCGCTTTCTAACCTTTGTGCTGCCCCCTCACCCGGCCTCACTGCACCAGCCACGACTTGAGCATGGACAGAAGGTGCGCGTTGTTGATCGGCTTCGCGATGTAATCGGATGCCCCCGCTTCGATGCATTTCTCGCGGTCTCCTTTCATGGCCTTGGCGGTCAGCGCGATGATCGGCCGATCCGCAAAAGCGCTGAGCTCACGCATCTTTGACATCGTCACGTAGCCATCCATCTCCGGCATCATCACGTCGACAAGAGCGATGTCGACATCGCTGTTCTCGGTCAGCAGATCGATGGCCTCGTGGCCTGAGTCAACCGAAACGACGTCCATCCTCTGACGCTCCAGCAACGCGGTCAGCGCAAAGATGTTCCTGATGTCGTCGTCCACGACGAGGACCTTCTTGCCGGCGAGTGCTGTGCCCATCGCCTCGGAGCCGTTGCTTCCCGATTCGAGCGCGGGCCCCACGTCTGCTTCAGCACCCTGCAGGGCGGCCGTGATCTCCTGCTTCAACCTTTCTGCCGAGCGCGCGTCCTTGATCACAATGCTCTTCGCCGCTTTCCCAAGCTTCACCTCTTCCTTGCGTGTCAGGTCGCGCGCGGTGTAGACGAGCAGCGGCGTCTCGCCGAGCACCTTGTTGATCTGCAGCTCCTCGATCACTCGCCAGCCGGACAGCCCGGGCAAGCCGAGGTCGAGCACGACGCAGTCGAACTTTTCTTGCGTCAGCAGCGCGAGCGCCTCGTCGCCGTTCGACACGGCGACCGTCCGCGTGTTGGTGGGCGCCATCAGGTCGGTGATGTATTGCCTCTGGACAGGATCGTCTTCGACGACCAGGAGGGACTTGGTGGGGACTGGCGCCCCGGAGGGTGAGGCGGATGCGACGGTCCCCATTTCCATCCCGTTGCTCCTGACCCCGACGAGCACCGGGCGCGGCCGGATATCATCGGCCTGGCCCTCGTCGACAGGCGTCGAGCGGCGGTGTCCCGGCCCGATCAGCGGGAGATAGACCGAGAAGATGCTGCCGACTCCCGGCTCGCTCTGCACTCGGATCTCGCCCCCCAGCAGTCGCGTGAGCTCGCGACAGATCGAGAGTCCCAACCCGGTTCCGCCGTACTTGCGGCTTGTCGACCCGTCGGCCTGGGCGAAGGACTCGAAGATTGACTGCTGCTTCTCGAACGGGATGCCGATCCCGGTGTCGATGACCCGGAACGCGACGACGTTAGATGCGCGGTTGAGCGTCTCGTTCGACGGGCTCCAGCCCGAGGTGGCCATCTCGGCGACGAATTCGACCCTGCCCTTCTCTGTGAACTTGAATGCGTTGCTCAGGAGGTTGTTCAAAATCTGCTGTACGCGCTGCGGGTCGGTCGGGATCGTCTCCGGAAGTCCGGTCCGGAGCTCGATGGCGAAGGCGAGCCTGGTCGCCTCCGCCACGTGGCGGAACGTGCGCTCCAGCATCGGCCTCAGCTCGGCGACCGGCCAGGGGCTGATGTCGAGGGCCACGGTGCCGGACTCGATCTTGGACAAATCGAGGATGTCATTGATGAGCTTTAGGAGGTCGGTGCCCGACGAGCGGATGATCGTCGCGTACTCGATCTGCTTGGGCATCAGGTTGCCATCGGGATTGGCGGCCAGCTCCTGGGCGAGGATCAAAAGGCTGTTGAGTGGCGTTCGCAGCTCGTGCGACATGTTGGCTAAGAACTCCGACTTGTACCGCGAGGTCAGGGCAAGCTGCTCCGCCTTCTCCTCGACGAGCGCCTTCGCGGATTCGACCTCGAGCCTCCTCTGCTCGACTTCCGCGTTTTGCTCGGCGAGCTGACGCGCCTTGCCCGCCAACTCCTCGTTCGTCCGCTGGAGCTGGTCCTGCTGGCTCTGCAGCTCGGTGGCGAGCGACTGCGACTGCTTGAGGAGATCCTCCGTGCGGCTATTGGCCTCGATCGTGTTCAGCACGATGCCGATGCTCTCGGCTAGCTGGTCCAGGAAGTCGATGTGCGTCAGGCTGAACGGCTGGAAGGAAGCCAGCTCGATGACGGCCCGCACGTCGCCTTCGAACAGGACGGGCAGGACCACGATGTTTGCTGGGGTCGACTCGCCGAGCGCTGAGCTGATCTTGATGTAATCCTTCGGGACCTCGGTGATGACGATCCGCTTCTTTTCGAGCGCGCATTGGCCGATGAGGCCCTCGCCGAGCGTGAACTCCATCGGGACGTTCTTCCGCGGCCGGTACGCGTAGCCGGCCTGGAGCGCGAGGTGCGTTGGTCTGCCGTTGGCGGGCACGATGCCGTAGAGCACCCCGTGCTCGGCGTGCACGAGAGGCGCCAGCTCGGAGAGGATCATCTTCGAGACCGTCATCAGGTCGCGCTGGCCTTGCAGCATCCGCGTGAAACGAGTGAGGTTGGTCTTCAACCAGTCTTGCTCGTTCGTTTTCTCGGTCGTGTCGCGGAGGTTGCGGATCATCTCGTTGATGTTGTCCTTGAGGTTGGCCACCTCACCGCTCGCGTCGACCCTGATGGACCGGGTCAGGTCGCCCTTGGTCACGGCGGTGGCGACCTCGGCGATGGCGCGGACCTGGGTGGTCAGCGTGGCGGAGAGCTGGTTCACGTTGTCGGTCAGGTCACGCCACGTTCCGGCGGCTCCGGGCACGTGCGCCTGGCCGCCCAGCCGTCCTTCGGCGCCGACCTCACGTGCCACGGTGGTCACCTGCTCGGCGAACACCGCGAGCGTGTCGGTCATGCTGTTGATGGTGTCGGCGAGCTCGGCGATCTCGCCTTTCGCCTCCAGGGTCAGTTTGCCATTGAGGTTTCCGTTGGCGACCGCCGTCACCACGCGCGCAATGCCTCGCACCTGGTCGGTCAGGTTGCTCGCCATGGTGTTCACGTTGTCCGTGAGGTCTTTCCAGGTGCCGGCGACGCCCTCCACGTTCGCCTGGCCGCCGAGGTTGCCTTCCGTGCCGACCTCGCGCGCGACGCGCGTCACCTCCTTGGCGAAGGCGTTGAGCTGATCGACCATCGTGTTGATCGTGTTCTTGAGCTCGAGGATCTCGCCTCGCACATCGACGGTGATCTTCTTGGAGAGGTCGCCCTGCTGGACCGCGGTGGTGACCTCGGCGATGTTGCGGACCTGGCTGGTCAGGTTGCCGGCCATGATGTTCACGTTGTCGGTCAGGTCTTTCCAGACGCCGCCGACTCCCTTGACCTCGGCCTGACCACCCAGTCGGCCTTCGGTACCGACCTCGCGCGCGACACGTGTGACCTCGTTGGCGAAAGCGTTGAGCTGATCGACCATCGTGTTGATCGTCTGCTTGAGCTCGAGGATCTCTCCTCGCACATCGACGGTGATCTTCTTGGACAGGTCACCCTGCTGGACCGCGGTGGTGACCTCGGCGATGTTGCGGACCTGGCTGGTCAGGTTGCCGGCCATGAAGTTCACGTTCTCAGTCAGATCTTTCCAGACGCCGCCGACTCCCTTGACGTCGGCCTGACCACCCAGCCGGCCTTCAGTACCCACCTCGCGGGCGACACGCGTGACCTCGCCCGCGAAGCCGTTGAGCTGGTCGACCATCGTGTTGATGGTGTTCTTGAGCTCGAGGATCTCGCCCCGGACGTCGACCGTGATCTTCTTGGAGAGGTCACCGTTCGCGATGCCTGTGGTGACCTCGGCGATGTTGCGGACTTGGCTGGTCAGGTTGCCGGCCATGATGTTCACGTTGTCGGTCAGGTCTTTCCAGACGCCGCCGACTCCCTTGACCTCGGCCTGACCACCCAGCCGGCCTTCGGTACCGACCTCGCGCGCGACACGTGTGACCTCGTTGGCGAAAGCGTTGAGCTGGTCGACCATCGTGTTGATCGTCTGCTTGAGCTCGAGGATCTCGCCCCGGACGTCGACCGTGATCTTCTTGGAGAGGTCACCCTGCTGGACCGCGGTGGTGACCTCGGCGATGTTGCGGACCTGGCTGGTCAGGTTGCCGGCCATCAAGTTCACGTTATCCGTGAGGTCTTTCCAAACACCGCCGACGCCACGCACATCGGCCTGACCGCCGAGCTTTCCCTCGGTGCCGACCTCGCGCGCCACACGCGTGACCTCGCTTGCGAATGCGTTGAGCTGCCCGACCATCGTGTTGACGGTCTTGGCTGTGGTGAGGAACTGGCCCTGGAGCGGCCGCCCGTCGATCTCGAGCGCCATGGTTTGCGAGAGGTCGCCGTTGGCGACCGCGCCGATGACGCGTGCGATCTCGGTGTTCGGCTGTGCGAGGTCTTCAACGAGGTCGTTGACCGCGTGGAGCGTCGCTGCCCACGCACCGCCAGAGTGGCCGACCGCTGCGCGCTTGACCTGGCCCTCCTTGCCGACGTTCCGGCTCAGGCGGCGGATCTCGCGCTCGAGGCGCTGGTTCGACTCGATGATGTCGTTGATCGCCGCGGCCAGCTTGCCGGCCGCTCCCGACCACTCGGTCGGCATGCGGACCGAAAAGTCTCCGCGCTGGACTGAGGCCAGGACGCGGAGCGCGACCTTGCTGTCGATCGCGTCTCCGCCGTTCCCCTGGTGGCTCCTGATCCTGGTTGCCGCCTTGGTCGCCATCTATCCCTTCCTTCCTTGCCTATCGGTTCGTTGTTTTCGTCACAGGCTCATCGGTACCCAGAACTCGATCTTCGAGCCGGTCCCCGGCTCGCTTTCGATGTGAAACCAGCCGCCGGCCAGCTGCGCCCGTTCGCGCACAGCGACCAGCCCGATGTGGCCGGGCAGACGCGCGGATTCGGCGACCACGAAACCCTTGCCATCGTCTCTGACTTCGACACGAATGCCGTTCTCGACGCTTTCGGTGACGACCGTGACCCTGGTCGCACGGGCGTGCTTCTCGACGTTGTTGAGCGCCTCCTGCACGTTTTTCAAGACGATTGCCTGGATCGCAGGCGGGAGGCCGTCTGGCAACCTGCTTTCGTTGTGGGGCTCGATGCCCGCGCGGATCCGCATCGACTCGAGACGCTCGCCGATGGCCTCGCGGATGTCGCTCGGAAGCTGCAGCGGCTCCGGGCTTACGTTCGTGAGCAGACGGCGCAACGAGTCCTCGACCTTGCGGAGCGTCGTCCGCAGCTCCTCGAGGTGTTGATCGACGTGGTTGCCGCTCGAGGCCGTGCGGATACGTTCGAGCTGCAGCTCGGCTCCGGTCAGCAGCTGGAGCGAATCATCGTGAAGCGCGCTCGCGAAACGCCGCCGCGCCTCGTCGCCACCCGCCGCGATGTTGTTGAGCAGATGGCGGCGTGCCGACATTGCCTCCTCCAGGCGGACCGCGATGCGTCCGAGCTCGTCTTCGGATTCCTTGTACTGCCAGACCAGGCCGGCGGCCATGCCGACGAGCCGGAGGGCCCACAGGTCGTGGGCGGTGAAGCCATGAGGGGAGTCATAGACGGCGACCGCGCCGATTCGCCGTTCGCCGGCGCGCCACGCAGCTGCGATCGAGTTCTTGACGTCGGTCAGGCCGGATCCGTGCCACAGCGCGTCGAGGCGCGGGGATGTCCCTTTGACCAACGTGAGGTCGTCGGCGAAGACGAGCCGGTCGAGGACCCCCTCGCCCTTCGCTCCGAGAGCCAGTCGAACTTGGTACACGGGTGAGTCATCCGCGAAGCCGTGTGGCGCTGGCTGGAGGCTCAGCGTGCCCCGAGGTCCGAGGCGCCAGAAGGCGGCTCGGCGCGCGCCGATCTGCTCGGCGATCGTGGCGCTCAGGCGGCCGAAGAAGGTCGGAAGGTCTTCGTCTGAATCCAGGTAGGAGGAAACGGCTGCCAGCGCGGCGAGGGCTGATGCCTGGGATCGCTCGAGTTGCTGGCCAGTGCGTTTCGATCTCGCGCCGCCGTCGGCCTCGAGCGTCACCTTGTCGCCGATCCGCAGCGCGGCTGCTTCCACTTTTTCCCCCCGGGCGCGATTTTTCGATCTACATCAAATCGTCTGGGGGGTGGCTTCGTCACCGTACAACTGAGGTAGAAATGGCCATCGCTTGTCTGCCGAAAAACTGGTGAGCCCGCCTCTTGCGAGGCAGGCTCGTCTAAGAAACGCATCTGAGGGGCGCCGTACTGGGGGCCGCGAGGGATAAAAAGACCGGGCCCGCGATTTGCGGGCCCGGCCGGTCGACTGTCGATTAGCGCCGTCGGTTGCGAAGTCCGAGGGCGCCGAGCACGAAGAGGATGCCGCCGAGGATGCCGCCCGCGATGGGGGCCCCCGTCGCGGCAAGGACTGTGCCCTGGCTGCCGCTTGCTCCAAGCGCGCCGCCGGTGGGCGTGCCGCCCGTGTTGCCGCCACCGCCGCCGGTGACGGTCGGGGTGGAGACCTGGTTGCTGTTGGCGCTGGGCGCGCTGTTCTGGGTCTGGTTGATGGTCGGCGTCGAGGCCTGGTTGCTGTTGGCGCTCGGCGCGCTGTTCTGGGTCTGGTTGATGGTCGGCGTCGAGGCCTGGTTGCTGTTGGCGCTGGGCGCGCTGTTCTGGGTCTGGTTGATGGTCGGCGTCGAGGCTTGGTTGCTGTTGGCGCTCGGCGCGCTGTTCTGGGTCTGGTTGATGGTCGGCGTCGAGGCCTGGTTGCTGTTGGCGCTCGGCGCGCTGTTCTGGGTCTGGTTGATGGTCGGGGTGGTGCCGTTGGCCGAACCCGCGCTGTTGGCGCTGTTGGCGCTGTTCTTCACCGTGGGCGTAGTGCCATTGGCCGAACCCGCGCTGTTGGCGCTGTTGGCGCTGTTCTTCACCGTGGGCGTTGTGCCATTGGCCGAACCGGCGCTGGCGTTCGCGGAACCAGCCGAGTTCTTCACCGTCGGAGTGGTGCCGTTGGCCGAACCGGCGCTGGCGTTCGCGGAACCAGCTGAGTTCTTGACCGTCGGCGTGGTGCCGTTGGCTGAGCCCGAGCTGGCGTTGGCCGAGCCGGAGCTGTTCTTGACCGTCGGCGTGGTGCCGTTGGCCGAGCCCGAGCTGGCGTTAGCCGAGCCGGAGCTGTTCTTCACCGTCGGCGTGGTGCCGTTGGCCGAACCTGCGCTGGCATTCGCGGAACCAGCTGAGTTCTTGACCGTCGGCGTGGTGCCGTTGGCCGAACCTGCGCTGGCGTTCGCGGAACCAGCCGAGTTCTTCACCGTCGGGGTGGTCCCGGTGGCTGAACCTGCGCTGGCGCTGACGCTGCCCTCGCTGTTCTTCACCGTCGGTGTGGTCCCGTTGGCCGAACCGGCGCTGGCGTTCGCGGAACCAGATGAGTTCTTGACCGTCGGCGTGGTGCCGTTGGCCGAGCCTGCGCTGGCGTTGGCCGAACCGGCTGAGTTCTTCACGGTCGGGGTCGTCCCGTTGGCCGAACCGGCGCTGGCGCTGACGCTGCCCGCGCTGTTCTTGACCGTGGGCGTGGTGCCGTTGGCCGAACCGGCGCTGGCGTTGGCGCTGCCCGCGCTGTTCTTGACCGTGGGC
>WNGD01045591.1_pt1 | contig 11007 bp, 13 predicted proteins | sample 5400671 | NCBI WGS metagenome assembly WNGD01 (sample SAMN13153369, study PRJNA577476) | soil metagenome | isolation source: 40 cm soil or saprolite under grassland replicate 2 | place: USA:California | collected 2016-06-15
CCGTAAGGTCTCCCGAGACGGCTTCGAGAAGCAGTCGCGACCCGCGGGGAACCGACACCTCGTAACGCGCGTCACCAACGTCGTTGTGCCTGTTGTGGCCTCTTCGACCATCATTATTGTCTTCCACGCTCAGGCTGACTCTAGACGAGTTGGCGCTGAAGCGCAGATACCCGCTTTCGATCGAAGCCGAAACTTTGACGTCGGCGCGGTCCCATCCCGTGACGCGGATACGTCCCGAGATGAGTGAAAGATCGACCGCACCGCCGCGGTCCAATCTGACCGTGGTGTCGATCTGTCTGAAGCCACGGTCGTCCTGTGCTCTTGCCGGCAGCGCAAGTATAGCCATTGCCATTCCCGCGACCACCAACCGAAAGAGCGTGGATGCTGTTTTCATTTTATGTGCTTGCCGGCAGCATTACCGCCGTCCGTAGGAGCTCGACTTTCTTGTCGAGTGCATGTGTCAGCTGCTGGCCGAGCAGTTGGCTGGCTGGATCTCTGGCGAGCGCAGCCCTGCTCTGCTCGATAGCAGCATCAATTATTTGAAGGTTCTTTTCGATAATTGCAATGGTCGCCGAGTCGAGCTGAGTCTTTCGCTGCCTCACGATCTTCTGGAGCATGTCGATCTCTTTACCGTAGACAGCCTCCGACTGCTCACGATCAGCAATTGCCTGACTCGCCAGACTCGCGGCGGGACTGGCGCGGCGAATCCGAGTGTCACTATGTGGGACACGCGAGTTGCTAGCGCTGCGCGGCGCGCTGACGCCTCCGACATTTACTGACTCGGTTGTGCTCGGGGCGGCACCTGAATCCGTTGTGGTGCCAGATTGCGCCTGACTGTCGGGCGATACGATCTGGCCGAGCTGCCAGTGGAATCACCGGCGCCGCGATCCGGGCTTCGATTCCCTGCCACAAGTCACGCGACGGAACCAGATCGGGCAGCATGCTGGCGTTCTTTCGAATGTTCTCGAGATCTCTCACCAGAGCACTGCAGCGCAGACACTCACTCAAATGACGCTCGACCGAAGCGCGAGCAGAATCGTCCAGCGTGCCCTCGAGGTAATCCGAGAGCGCTGCATCGAATGCTTCGCAAGTCATTTTGGAAGTCGTCATCTTTCCAGTGCCTCTCTCAAAAGAAGTCTCGCGCGGTGGAGCTGCGCCTTACTTCCGCCCGAAGTGATACCAAGCATCTCGCCAATCTCCTCGTGCTTGTAGCCTTCCACGTCGTGGAGCACGAAAACTTTTCGGGCTCCTGCTGGCAGCTTTGATATCGCTTCCGTCAGGTCCATCCTCTCGATGTAAAGTGGAGCACGCGCTACTTCGTCCCACCGCTCGTCATCCACATCGCTTTGATCCGTCCGCGAGGCCTGCTTGCCCTCGCTCTTCCGCGCATTCAGTACCACGTTCACCGCCAGACGGTGCAGCCAGGTCGAAAATGCGCTCTCGCCCCTGAACTGCGGCAGCTTCTCCCAGGTCCGCACGAACACATCCTGAGTCAGCTCCTCGCCCTTTGCCCTGCTACCGGACATCCGCGCGCAAAGCGAGAACACCCTGTTGGCGTGCGTCCGGTAAAGCCGCTCGAAGGCCTGGCGATCCCCGCCCGCGGCAAGCGCCACGTCCGTGGTGTCAGCCATTTCTACGCGTACCACGTTCGAGACCGCCATTCGTTCGTTGTCCGGGCCTTGTTGCGTGATTGGATAGCTTGGAAGGCTCAAAGGTTTGAATACGCGGCAATAGGTCTTTCCCGTGGCTGCAAATATGACAGCCGCTGGCAATCGATAGTTTGAACCGGCTTCGGGGACGCTTCGGCGGGGCTAGCCTTTACGACCTGCCGCCCTCCTACAGCCCGAGGGCGAGCCGAATTTCTTTGCTTCCGTGGTCCAGACCGCTCGGTGTCTGGGTTACGAGGGTCACGTGACCCACCTTTCGCCTCTCCGTCGCTGCCTTGCCGTATAGGTGCAGGTGAGCCCCCTCCACCGCCATTACGCGCTCAATAGGCGGAATGTGTCCGATGATGTTGAACATCACCGACCTCCCTCGGGACGTCGTGACGCCCAGAGGAAGGGCTGACACCGCGCGCAAATGATTCTCGAACTGGCTCGTCTCCGCACCTTCTATCGTCCAGTGACCCGAATTATGGACCCGGGGCGCCATCTCGTTTGCGAGCAGGGATCCATCGACGGAGAAAAGCTCCAGCGCCAGCACACCCACGTACTCGAGCCGGTCCATCAACCGCCTCGAGTAATCGATCGCCAGCGCCGCCACCTCTGGAGTCACGCTGGGAGCCGGTGCGGTCGACATTCGCAGAATGCCTTCGCGGTGGATGTTCTCAACCGGCGGATAAAAAACTTCTCTTCCCGCTTTATCGCGAACCCCGATTACCGAAAGCTCGTGCTGGAAGGGTATGAACTTCTCTACCAGTAACGGCGATTTGCCCAAAAGCTTCCACGCATCTTCGAGAGATGTCATATCGCGGATCGCGACCTGACCCTTGCCGTCATAGCCCATTGTTCTCGTCTTGAGAACAACGGGTAAGCCTATCCTTGGTAACGCGGAGCGAAGATCCTCGAAGCAGTCGACAGACGCGAAAGCAGGTGTCGGAATCCCGAGCTCCTCGAACAGTCGCTTCTCGAGCAAGCGGTCCTGCGCGACCTGTAGCGCCACGACTGGGGGATAGACCTTCGCTCGCTCAGCGACAAACTGCACCGTCGAAAGCGGTATGCTTTCGAATTCGTAAGTGACCACATCGACGCCGTCGAGAAAGCGCTCGAGTGCGGCTCGGTCGCCGTAGTCAGCGGCGATTAACTGCCCGATTTGGCCGACCGGAGCGCCTGAATTGGGATCGAAGAACCTGAATTCCAGCCCGAGCTGGTAACCGGCGAGGGCGAGCATTCTTCCCAGCTGCCCGCCGCCGAGTACTCCGATTCTCACTCGCTGCCAGCCGGGTCAGGCTGAGAGAGCACCGCGTTCGTCTGCTCCGCCCTGAATGCGCGCAATCGCTCTCTTACTTCCGGTCGATTCCGCGCCACGATGGAGGCAGCAAGTAGAGCTGCGTTGATGGCGCCGGGCTTGCCGATGGCCAGCGTTCCGACTGGAACTCCGGCCGGCATTTGTACGATCGAGAGCAGGGAGTCGATTCCCTGCAGCGCTTTGGACTCGACCGGCACGCCCAACACCGGAAGCGTAGTCTTGGCCGCCGTCATCCCCGGCAGATGCGCAGAGCCGCCCGCTCCGGCAATGATCACTTCGATTCCGCGCTGCTCGGCCGACTCGGCGTACTCGAAGAGCAGGTCCGGAGTGCGATGCGCGGACACGATTTTTGTCTCGTGCGGGACGCCGAGGGCATCGAGAATCTGGGCGGCGTGCTGCATCGTGTCCCAATCGGACTTGGATCCCATTATCAGTCCGACGAGAGCTTCCGCCACTTTGATTCCTCTCGGTGCTTCGATCGGTACGGTTAAAGCTCGCGTTCCAGCTTCTGCTCGAGATCATCGAGATCGAGGTCAGCGTCGGCCATCATCTCGTCGTCGAGATCATCCTCGTCAGGTATTCCGATGTCGTCCAGCGCCCGCTCGTCCAGATCATCCAGCTCGCTCTGATGCTGAAGCTCCAGGAGCAGGTCGCTGATTCGGCAAAAGCTCTTTCGATGGTGCGGAGTGATTCCGTACGAAGTGAGCCCGGCAACGTGCTCACGCGTAGTGTAGCCGGCGTTGTGCTCCCAAATATAGTGCGGATAGCGCATGCTGAGTCGCGTCATGAGGAGATCGCGTGTGACTTTGGCGAGGATCGATGCACAAGCGATGCTGAAGCACCGGGCGTCGCCGTGCACAATCGCGGTGTGTGGAATCTGGAGCGTGCGCATCGATCGCCCATCGATCACGACGTGATCAGGCGTGACCTTGAGCCGGCTCACCGCGCGCTGCATTGCGAGGACGCTGGCCTGGTAGATGTTGATGCGATCTATCTCACGCACTGACGCGGCGCCGAGGGCGAATGCGACGGCGCGCTCTCGAATCTTGGCGGCGAGCCGGACGCGTTGATCGTGCGTCAACCGCTTGGAGTCGTCGACCCCCGCAATCGCCCGATTCTCGGGGGGCATTATCACGGCGCAGGCCAGAACGGGTCCGGCAATCGGACCTCTACCTACTTCGTCGACACCCGCCAGTAGGGGACCTTTTTCCCGGCGCAACTCGCGCTCGATGGTTGTCCAACGCGTCCATCGAAACTTGCGACGCTTCTTATTGGCGGTCGGACTCGAAGGCTCCGGGGTCGATTGGGGTACGCCCGGTTCGACCTCGTCCTGCATGCTGCTCTACGCTCGCTGCGCGGGTAAAACCCTAGGCCTCGACGCCAGCGCGACGCACACGTCCGCGGCGGACTACGGTAATGTCCGAGATCATCGGGCTGTGCACCGGGAAGATCCTTTCGACACCGACGCCGTTGGAGATCTTCCTGACCGTGAAGGTCGCGCTGACTCCGCTACCGCGCTTGGCAATGCAGACGCCCTCGAAAGCCTGGAGTCTTTCCTTATCGCCCTCGCGCACGCGAACATTCACGCGAAGCGTGTCTCCCGCGCGGAACGGCGGGATGTTGTCGCGAAGCCATTCTTTTTGGGTGTCGATGAAGGGATGCATATGACGCTCGGGGCTGGAGTTACAGCCTGGTAAGGACTTGTTTTGGGGTTCCTGACTAGCCACGAAAAGTAAACCGATAACCGCGGTTATGCCAGCGCTCTGGATAACGCGGGGCACGCGCTGCAAGGTACACAGAGGGTCAGGTCAAACCAACGCGGAGGATCCATGCACAGCTCTGTCAGACCGGTGTTTGTGGTTGGTCTGGTGGCTCTTGCTTCATGCAATCACGCCACCGCACCAACAACTGTGGCAGAAGCAAAGACACTATGGCAGTCGCAGAATCTTTCTTCGTATAGCTACACGGCTTCACATAGTTGTTACTGCGTTTTCGGAAGCGGCCCGGTTACGGTCGATGTCGCTCAGGGTAGAGTTACCCGCGTGACTGACATCGCGACTGGCGCCGAGATCCCGGTTACTGGATGGTATACAATCGACGAATTGTTCGATCAGCTGCTCTTCATCGAGGGACAAGTCCCGTCCGTCCAGTTCGACGCCACGCTCGGGTATCCGAGGAGAATCGAGCGCTGCTGCATAGCGAATGATTCAGGAAGCATTTACACCGCTAGCGGTCTTTCCCCGACGAATTGAACTGCTAACGACCTGCCTCATCACGCTGGCGGGTGAGGCGACGGCTCTCCTCTTCCCGCCATTTTCCGATGCGAGCGTGATCGCCGGACAACAGAATCTCGGGCACAGAATGGCCACGAAACTCCGGCGGTCTCGTGTAGCTCGGCGCGCTCAGGCCGCGTCCGAAGAAGGAATCCGTGCGCGCGCTCTCGAGGTCTGACATCGCACCTGGAAGCAGCCGCACGGTGGCGTCGATGATCGCTAGCGCTGCCGCTTCACCGCCACTCAAAACGAAATCGCCGAGCGAAACCTCCTCCGTCGCTAAATGGTCGGCGACGCGCTGGTCGATGTCCTTGTAGTGACCGCATAAGAGGGTTAGCTCCTCGCAGGCGGCGAACCTTTCTGCATCCGCGTGCGCGAAAACGCGGCCGCGCGGCGACAGGAGTACGACCGGTGGCTGGGTATTCAACGACTCCACGGCCTCGAAGAACGGCTGCGGCTTCATCACCATCCCCGCCCCTCCGCCGTACGGATAATCATCGACAGTGCGGTGTTTGTCGTGGGTGAAATCGCGTAGATCGACGATGTTGTATTGAACGCTTCCAGCGGCGGCAGCGCGAGAAGGAATGCTCAGGCCGAGCGGACCAGCGAAAAATTCCGGGAAGATGGTGACGACGTTTATTCTGAGCGGCATTTCAGCTCTCGTTCGCCGAAAAATCGTCCATAAAGCCAAGCTTCTCGTTTATGACGATGCTGCGCGTCTCCAGATCGGTCCGGACCACCACTTCCGGTCTATAAGGGACAAGAACGCTGCCGCGTTTCGTCTTGATGTCGAGAACCAGGCCTTGCGGCAGCTCGTAGAAGGTCGTCACGGTGCCGAGCTGCTCGCCCGCCGTGCTCACTGCGCGCATGCCGACGAGGTCGTGGAGATAGACTTCATCTCCGTCGAGTGGTGGCAGCTCGCTGAACGGCGCGAGCAGGTAGCGGCCTCGCCAAAGGTCAGCGCTGTCGCGATCAGCGAACTCCTCGAATTTGACGATGAGTCCCTTCTTGAACGGCTTGGATTCCGCGACCGTGAGCGTCGGGACCTCTTCGACGCCCCTGACATCGCGGGCGGGCGCCAAATCTCCGCTCGGCGTGCCCGCAAAAACACGACTGCCGGACGCGAAGATCACGTCCGGCTTGTCGGTGAGAGGTTCGACGATGACCTCTCCGCGAATTCCCTGTGCTTTGCGGATCAGCCCGACGATCGCATACTCGGGCTCGGACATTGGCGAGCTGTCGACCCTAGACGCTGGCGCTTGCTTCTTCGGACTTTTCGGCGACCGGAACAGCGTCGGCTTTGCGCTCGATGCCGAGCCTCTGCTCGTGGCGTCGTTTGAGTACTCCGGCCCGTCGAAGGAGCGACCGGACCGTATCCGTTGGCTGGGCACCGAGATTGAGCCAGTAATTGGCTCTCGCCTCGTCGACCTGGAGCGAACCCTCACTCTTCCGCGGTGCGTACTGGCCGATGATCTCGATGAACTTCCCATCGCGCGGACTCTGCGAGTCAGCAACGAGAATACGGTAGAACGGCGCATTTTTCCGCCCAACGCGGCGGAGACGAATCTTTACCATGTCTGTACTGTTCCCTTTGAGTGAGGGTGGTTGGCGGGATGCTGCTTCGCATCCCAGTCCGGGCTCCTCGCGACACCGGTGATTCCGGTGCGCACCCGGGGGAAACTTGGTCCTACAATGTAATTGGTCTGCATCTCGGCATACAGTTCTCGACGCGAGCTAACATCCACAGAACCGAAGCAGGGAGCTGAAAGCCTTGCAGCCTGTTAGGTGGAAGCTTTTCCGGGCGGCGTAAGGAATCCGCAAAACCAGTTTCGCGCGCATCTCGAACGCCCGTATGAAAGCTTGTAGCTAAACGGCTTCATTACAGTAGCTTGCAGCTCCCTGCTTTGGTTCTGTGGATGCTGGTTCACTTCGCGCCGCTCGACGCCGAGGGTCTTCGTGGGGCACGTGCCGCTCTGGCTTAAGCTCGCATACACCGTGTACGCCGCCGTACTCCTGCCGGCTTACGCACGGAAGGCGGATGCTGGACCGCTGAATTTTCTGTGGTTCTCCGACATCGCGCTGTTCACGACCGGCGCTGCGCTATGGCTGGAGAGCTCGCTACTCGCCAGCGCGACAGCGGTCGGCGTCCTGGCTCCGGAACTGTTCTGGAATCAGGCGCTCCCGGTTCATGCGAGCGCTCTCACTGTATCACGTCGTGCTTCCATTCACGCTCATTTGGCTCGTCGCCACACTCGGCTACGACGCGCGGGCTTTGCTTGTAATGACGATCGTCGCGTGGATCGTATTGCCCACCACATACGTGCTGACAAAGCCGGAACACAACATCAACTGGGTGTTTGGATTTGGAACGCCCCCGCGACGACCGCTGTCACCGAGACTATGGCTGCTGGCACTGATGATCGGATTTCCCGTCGCGATTTATCTACCGACCCACTTGCTCCTACGCGCGATTTTCTGACGGTCCGGGTCGTTGTAAGCGAGCGGCTACATGCCTTGATCTTACTATTCACGAAATTGGCGTACCGCCCGCGGAACCAGCGAGATGCAAATCATGAGGAGCGTCACTGCGCCCGCAATCCAAAAAGCACGCAGTCGCGCCTGTCCGGATTGCGCCAGACCCGCCACGATCTCCGCGCCCGCGTAGCTGTAAGCCACCACCGTCGGCAACGCACCAATCGCCGTAGCAAGCAACAGCACGCGAAGCGAAATCCCGACGAGTCCGGCCAGGTAGTCGAGCACCGCAAACGGTGCGACAGGCAAAACGCGCAGGCGGAGCAGCTCCCAGAAGTCCGAGCGCTTCCGCAGTCGACCGAGCAGGTGATGGCGTCCGAGGAATCGACGTACCGAGCCCTGTCCGATTGACCGCGCCAAAAGGTAGGCAGTTACAGTCCCGACCATCGCGGCAGTCCAGGCCAATGCCAGGCCTCGGATCGTTCCGAAGAGTGCGCCCCCCACGATTGACAGCACGGTAATCGGCAGGCCCAGTGTGGCGATTACCACATAAGCAATCACATAGATCGGTCCGGCCCACGGGTTGTGCCTGGCTTGCTGAACGTATCGCATTCCGAACATTCCGGGCATCGACGGCATGCCCATTCGTCCGCCGCCCGCCATCTTCTTCATCATCTTCTGCATCTCGCGGAATTGATCCAGCAGGCGGTTCACATCGCTGATCGGGCGGCCAGCGCCTTTCGCGATCCGGGCGCGCCGAGAGCCGTTGATGATTCCTGGATTCTTGCGCTCCTCTGGCGTCATCGATAGCACGATCGCTTCGACGTGCTTCATGCGCCTGGGGTCCGCCTTCATTTGCTTGAGCGCTTTTGTGTTCACGCCCGGCAGCATTTTCAGGATTCCTTCCAGCGGTCCCATCTTCTGGATCTGCCGCATGCTGTTGAGGAAATCGTTGAGATCCATTCCCTCTTTGCGGACTTTTTTCTCCAGGCGCTTCGCTTCGGCTTCGTCGAATGACGCCTGGGCCTTCTCGACGAGAGTGACGATGTCGCCCATCTGTAGGATGCGGCCCGCCATCCTCTCCGGGTGAAACTCCTCCAGCGCATCGGGCTTCTCGCCGACTCCGATGTACTTGATCGGTTTCTTCGTGACACCGTAGATCGAGAGCGCTGCGCCACCACGGGCATCGCCGTCCATTTTGGTCAGGACCACGCCGGTGATGTCGAGCGCCTGATCGAAGCCCTGTGCAATCTTGACGGCGTCCTGCCCGGTCATTCCGTCAGCGACGAGCAATATTTCGGAGGGACGTAATGCGTCTTTGAGCGTGCGTAGCTCCTGCATCATCGCTTCATCGATCTGCAGGCGGCCGGCGGTATCGACGATCACTACACGGTCACGTTCGCGCAACGCTTCGGCGACGCCTGCCCGCGCAATTTTAACGACGTCGGTGGTGGTGCGATCAGCGTACACGGGAATCGATAAATCGCGACCGAGCGTCTCCAGCTGATCGATCGCTGCTGGTCTATAGACATCGGCGGCGACGAGTCGCGCCGAGCGACCCTCGGCCTTGAGCTTTCGCGCCAGCTTGGCAGCGGTAGTGGTTTTGCCAGACCCCTGCAGACCCACCATCATCACGACTGATGGCGGCACCGTACCCAGCTTTAGCCCCTCACGACGCTCGCCAAGCATTGCAGCCAGCTCTTCGTGGACGATCTTGACGAGCTGCTGCCCCGGCGAGACCGTACTGAGCGCATTGACGCCTGTCGCCCTTTTCTCGACACGTTCCAGGAACTCGCGCGTCAATTGAAAGTTGACGTCGGCCTCGAGCAGAACCCGACGAACTTCACGCAGCCCTTCCTTGATGTCGGCTTCGGTCAGAACACCGCGGCCACGCAGGCGGGCGAACGTGGCTTCGAGCTTTTCGCTCAGGTCTTCGAACATAGCCTTTAAACTTAGGCGCCGTTAACTTCTGAAACAACTGAAGCAATAAGTCGCTCTAGAGGAATTGAATGCCGCCTGCCCAGCGTAAAGACGACATCCTGCAGTCTGATCTACCCTCGACGCTGCCACTCATGGCGCTTCGATCGACGATCGTATACCCACTCGGGACCATTGCCGTGCAGATGGGCGCACCTGAGAATCTCTCGCTGCTCAAGGCCAACGAGCAGGCGGGCCTGATCGTCGGACTGGTGGTGGCAAGTGGCGATCACGACGACGTGCTCGACCCGGAGCGCTTCGTCGGACGTGTCGGCGTTGCAGCCCGTGTGCACGAGCGGATCAACCTGCCCGGCGAGACCGTTCAGATCACACTCCAGGGATTGCGCCGCCTCATCGTCGAAGGAGTAGTACAGACAGAGCCGTTCCCCATCGTGCGGATCAAACCGGCGAAAGAGATCCCACCCGACCCAAACGAGGTGGATGATCTCATCTCCCGTATCGTCACCGGCGCCGAAACGCTGGCCGAGCTGATCGAGCGAATCCCCGACGAAGTGCCGGCAATTCTGAAGATGAACATCTCCGATCCCGGCCGTTTCGCAGACCTCGCCGCGACCAATCTCAACTTCAAGGTCTCCGACAAGGACGAGATCTTACAACGCCTTAACATCGGCCAACGACTCAAGTTCCTGCTCGGTCGGGTCGAGCGCGAGGTTGGGCGGGCCCGCGTCGCCGAGGACGTTAAGCGGCAAACGGAGATAAAAATCGAGCAGCACCAGCGCGAGTTTTACCTGCGCCAGCAGCTGCGTGCGATTCAGTCGGAGCTTGGCGAGGGAGATCCAGGCGAGAAAGAGTCGATCGAGACTCTCAAGAAGCTCGAGGAGGCGAATCTTCCGGAGAAAGCGGCGCAGGAAGGACGGCGTGAAATCGAGCGCATGCGCAATCTCTCGCCCGCATCGAGCGAGTATCAGGTCATTCGCACCTATCTCGACTGGATGCTCGCTCTTCCCTGGAACAAGCGATCCGTCACCGACGAGATCATCGACCTGAAGAAAGTCGAAGACTCGCTCGATAGCCGGCACTACGGACTGAAGGAGGCGAAGGAACGCATCACGGAGTATCTGGCGGTGCGAAAGCTTCGCGGGGGAGATCCGCATGGTCCGATTCTTTGTTTTGTCGGCCCTCCTGGAACTGGCAAGACGTCTCTAGGTGAAGCGATCGCCACGTCGATCACACGCGCGTTCTATCGCATCTCGGTTGGCGGAGTTCGCGACGAGGCCGAGATTCGCGGTCATCGCCGCACCTACGTTGGAGCGATGCCGGGTCTGATTCTGCAGTCGCTTCGTCGTGTGCAGGTGAG
>WNGD01006669.1_pt1 | contig 11003 bp, 8 predicted proteins | sample 5400671 | NCBI WGS metagenome assembly WNGD01 (sample SAMN13153369, study PRJNA577476) | soil metagenome | isolation source: 40 cm soil or saprolite under grassland replicate 2 | place: USA:California | collected 2016-06-15
AGGACCCGGAGAGCGCGGAGCTGCCGCAGCTCGAGAAGGGCCAGTCCGTCAAGGTCGTCTCGGCCGAGAGCGAGGCGAAGGAGACGAGGCCGCCCGCACGCTACTCGGAGGCAACCCTCCTCTCCGCGATGGAGACCGCCGGCAAGCTCGTCGACGACGAGGAGCTGCGCGAGGCGATGAAGGAGAGCGGCCTCGGTACTCCGGCCACCCGTGCCGAGACGATCGAGACGCTGATCCGCCGCGAGTACATCGAGCGCGTGGGCAAGGATCTCGCGCCGACGCCGAAGGGCCTGCAGGTGATCACGATGCTCGAGGAGCACCCACTCACCTCGCCCGAGCTGACCGGCGACTGGGAGAAACGGCTGACCGACGTCGAGCACGGGAAGGGCGACAAGAGCGACTTCATCCAGGGGATCGCCGACTTCACGAAGTCGACGGTCGAGGCGATCGCCGCGCTCGACAAGGAGAAGCTCCGCCCGGAGCGCGTCGAGCTCGGCCTCTGCCCGCGCTGCGGGGCCGAAACCGGGGAAATCATCAAGGAAAACTCGAAGGCGTACGGCTGTACGAGTTGGAAGTCGCGCGAGGAGACGGGCTGCGGCTTCGTCATCTGGAAGCGCGTTGCGAGCCGGACGCTGACGCCCGAGATCGCGCGTCAGCTGCTCGAGGAGGGGAAGACGAAGGAAGTGCTCTCCGGCTTCCGCTCCAAGGCCGGCAAACCTTTTCGGGCGCGCCTCGTCTTGAATGATGAGGGCAAGGTCGAGTTCGAGTTTCCCGCTCGGGCGAGATCCAAAGAGCCCGCCGCAACGGAATAAGACGAAAAGAGCGCTCGTTTTAGTACCGGAAGCCGCAGTGGAAGGCCGGTCAGGCCTGGTTACACCAGGAAACCCGGCCTACAGTGAGAAAGTTCGATGACCGAGCGTCGTCTTACAGTGCAGAAAACCGCAAAGACAGGAAAGGACGAGGACGCACAGTTGACGCAACACCAGATTTCTGAGCTACTTGAAACCGAGGGGGCCCGCTCCCTTGTCGAGGCTGCCGAGGAGCGCGGCTTCGTCGAGCCGACCGAGCTCGAGGCGTTCGCGCTCGAGCACGACCTCGACGACGCCGACGTCGAGCAGCTGACCCGCGAGCTCGAGGCGATCGGCCTCGAGGTGGGCGAGCCGCGGTCCGAGGAGGACGCGAAGCCCGTTCCCGAGACCCGCACGCCCGATCCCGATGCGTCCGTCGGCTCGGCCGACTCGCTGCAGCTCTTCCTCGCCGATGTCGGCCGCCACAAGCTGCTGACGGCGTCTGAGGAGGTCACGCTGGCGAAGGCGCTCGAGCGCGGCGACGAGCGGGCCAAGCAGCGCATGATCGAGTCGAACCTGCGCTTGGTCGTATCGATCGCCAAGGGCTACCGCGGCCTCGGCGTGCCGTTCCTCGACCTGATCCAGGAGGGCACGCTCGGCCTCAACCGCGCGGTCGAGAAGTTCGACTGGCGCCGCGGCTTCAAGTTCTCGACCTACGCGACCTGGTGGATCCGCCAGTCGGTGCAGCGCGCCGTGGCCAACCACGCGCGCACGATCCGCGTGCCCGTGCACGTGGTCGAGCGCCAGCAGAAGCTCTCGCGCGCCGCGCGCCGGCTCGAGGTCGAGCTCGGCCGCGAGGCGACGAAGGACGAGCTCGCCGAGGCGACCGGGCTGCCGATGCAGCACGTCGACGAGGCGCTCGGGGCCGCTCAGGCGTCGGTCTCGTTGAACCAGACGGTCGGCGCTGACGACGAAGGCGAGCTCGGCGATCTCTTCGCCGACCGCGAGGCTGCCGACCCGTTCGACGAGGCGGAGGAGTCGCTCCGCCGCCAGGGCGTGCGCAAGGCGCTCGACGCTCTCCCCGAGCGCGAGCGGCGCATCCTCGAACTGCGCTTCGGGTTCGAGGGCGAGCCGTGGACGCTAGAGGCGATCGGCCACGAGCTCGACCTGACGCGAGAGCGCGTCCGGCAGCTCGAGGCGCAGGCCCTCGCGCGCCTCTCCGCGTTGCGTGAGCTCAGCTCCGTCGCTGTGGCTTAACGCCTGGACGCTCCGCCGATCCGCGACGCTCGCGACCGTCTCGCTTAACGAATAGCTAACCAAACGCGGCGCCGGTGTGGCGGTGCCGCTGCACGAGGCTCAATTAGACTCGCTTCGGCTCGTGTTGCGGGGCGAGTTGCGCTGTCTCATACTCCGTTGTTCTGCGAGGAAGGAGCTTCGTTATGCGCATTGCCAGTATTAGGCTCGTACTCGCACTCGGTGCGGTCGTCGTTTTTGCGGCGCTCGGGACGAGCGTGAGCGCTCGAGTCAACCAGGAGAGGGCGGTGAGCGCCGCCACGCTCGTCGTCGGAACCGAGGGAGATCCGGTCGCGCTCGACGGCGCGCTCGTCTCGGACGGCACGTCCCTGCGCGTGCTTGACCAGGTCTCCGAGGGGTTGGTCGACCTGAAGCCGGGGACGCTGAAGGTCATTCCCTCACTGGCGACGAGCTGGAAGGGAACGAAACAGGGATCGGTCTGGACGTTCCAGCTGCGTCACGGCGTGAAGTTCCAGGACGGAACGCCCTTCAACGCCAAGGCCGTTTGCTACAACTTCAACCGCTGGTACGGGTTCAAGGGGTCGTTCCAGAATCCGGATGCCTCGTACTACTGGCAGCAGGTCTTCGGGGGCTTCAAGGACACCGTCGGGAATCCGAGTCAGCCCGAGGGTCTCCGCACGAGTCTCTATCGGAACTGCCAGCTGCGGGGCAAGTACGCGGTTCGCCTGAACCTGACTCGCAAGTCTGCGTCGTTCCTTGGTGCTCTCGCCTTGCGGAACTTCGCGATCATGAGCCCGACTGCGCTCGTGAAGTACGGCGCCAACAAGGGCACGGTGGACTCGAACGGCGTCTTCCATCCAACCGGGACGTTCTCGACGAAGCATCCCATCGGGACTGGTCCATTCAAGCTTCAGACCTGGACTCTGGGCGAGCGGATCGTGCTCGACCGGAACCCGTCGTACTGGGGGCCCAAGGCGAAGGTGTCCCGGCTGATCTTCCAGCCGATCGCGGACAACGCCGCCCGGCTTCAGGCGCTCCAGACAGGCGAGGTGCAGGCGTACGACCTCGTCGCGCCGCAAGACGTGCCGACGATTCGCAAGAACTCGAACCTCAAGGTGCTCGACCGCTCGCCGTTCAACGTGGCTTACGTCGGGATCAACCAGGCCAAGCCGCCGATGAACAAGCTCGCCGTCCGGAAGGCGATCGCCTATGGCCTCGACCGAGTGGCGGTCGTCAAAGCCTTCTATCTCGGGCGCGGTACGGTCGCGAAAGAGTTCATGCCGCCGGGGCTGTTCGGATACGCGAACAACGTCGCCAAGTACCCGTACAACCCGACCAAGGCGAAAGCCCTTCTGCGCCAAGCGGGCCTGAGCCTCCCGGTCCCACTCGACTTCTACTACTTCACCCGAGCGCGGGCGTATATGCCGGACCCGAAGGACACGTTCGAGGCGTTCAAGGCGAGCCTCGAGAACTCGGGCTTCAGCATTACGCCGCATGTCCTGCCCTTCCGGCCGGACTTCTTGAGCGCCGTCAACCGCGGTGAAGCGGGTCATCTCTACTTGGTGGGATGGAACGGCGACTGGGGCGATCCCGACGACTGGGTGGGGATCTTCTTCCAGAGCTACCAGAAGGCGTGGGGCTTCAAGAACCCCAAGCTCTTCAAGCTGCTGACGCGAGCCGAGGGTGAGCCCAACTTCAAGAAGCGGGTTGTGCTCTACCAGCAGGCAAACCGCGACATCATGAAGTTCCTGCCAGGCGTCCCGTTTGCCCACAACAAATCAGCGATGGCGGCCCAGCGCCGCGTCAAGAATCTGCTCCCGAGCCCGGTCCAGATCGAGCGGTACTCGCTCGTGTCGCTCGGCTGACGATGGTCTGAGAGCACGCAGCCGGCGGCGAAGTTGGTTCGTTTCATCGTCCGCCGGCTGCTGCTCCTCGTGCCGATCCTGATCGGCGTCTCGTTCCTCGTCTTCATCTGGATCCGCGCCCTCCCGGGGAGCCCGGCGGAGTCGCTGCTCGGCGAGCGTGCGACGCCGGCGACGATTGAGCGGCTGAAGCACCAGTACGGTCTCGACCGGTCGATCTTCGTCCAGTACGAGAAGTACGCGAGTACGACCCTGAAGGGCGACATGGGGTACAGCATCGCCTCGCGCCGCCCCGTGACCGAGGAGCTCAGACACCGGTTCCCGGCCACCGTCGAGCTCGCCCTCGCCGCGATGATCTTCGCGATCATGTTCGGCGTCCCGCTCGGGTTCTTCGCGGCGAAGCGGTACGGGACGCTGTTCGACCACGCGAGCCTCTTCGCTTCCCTGATCGGAATCTCGATCCCGATCTTCTTCCTCGGCCTGATCCTGAAGTACATCTTCGCCGTCCGGCTCGGCTGGCTTCCGAGCGTCGGACAGATCGACGTGACGAGGGACGTCAAGCACCCGACGAACTTCTACGTCCTCGACGCGATCATCACGCACGACTGGGGCACGCTCGTCGACGTGCTCAAGCACCTCGTTCTCCCCGCGATGGCGCTCGGCACGATCCCGCTGGCGATCGTCGCCAGGATCACCCGCGCGGCGGTCCTCGACGTTCAGAACGAGGACTATGTGCGGACGGCCCGTGCCAAGGGGCTCTCGCCTCGAGTCGTCGACCGCCGTCACATCTTCCGTAACGCGCTGCTGCCCGTCTCGACGGTGATCGGCCTCCAGACCGGTCTGTTGCTCTCCGGGGCGATCCTGACCGAGACGGTGTTCGCCTGGCCCGGCGTCGGTATCTGGCTCGCCGACGCCATCTCGGCCCGCGACTATCCGGTCCTCCAGGCGGGGATCCTCTTCCTCGCCACCGTGTTCGTGCTCGTCAACCTGGTCGTGGACATCTCGTACGCGATCATCAATCCCCGGATCCGGTACTCGTGAGCACGATACGCGTCCGGTTTGGCCGAAGACGCGCCGCCTCCGGTCCGCCTCCGTTTCCGCATTCGCCGCAAGGGGAGGTGGTCACATCTCCGTAGCCGAGCTCGAAGCCGCCGCGGTAGCGCTCGAGTCGCCGACCGGCGGCCTCTGGCGGGACGCGTGGCGGCGGCTGCGCCGAAACCCGGCGGCGATCGTCGGCTTCGTTCTCGTGTCGACCTTCGTCGTCGTCGCGATCTTCGCGCCGCTGATCGCTCCCTCCAACCCGCGTGAGCCGAACCTCCTCGCGCTGGCTCAGGCCGGCGGTTGCTGCCCTGGGCCGTCGTGGCACCATCTGTTCGGTCTCGACCAGCTCGGCCGGGACGAGTTCTCGCGCATCGTCTACGGCGCGCGCGATTCGCTGATCGTCGGGCTCGTGGCCGTCTCGGTCGGCCTCTCGGCCGGGCTCGTCATCGGCGCGGTTGCGGGCTACGCCGGCGGCTTCGTGGACTCGGTCCTGATGCGGTGCATGGACATCATGCTCGCCATCCCGGGCCTGCTGATGGCGATCGGAATCGTCGCGGCGCTCGGGCCGGGGCTGTGGCAGATCATGGTCGCGGTCGGGGTGGTCAACGTGCCGATCTTCGCGCGTCTCCTACGGGGGTCCGTGTTGGCTCAGAAGGAGAATGACTTCATCCTCGCGGCGAGGGCGATCGGCGTGCCTCGGCGAAAAATCCTCGTCTCGCACATCATCCCGAACGCGATCGCGCCGGTGATCGTGCAGGGAACGCTTGCGATGGCGACGGCGATCATCGACGTTGCCGGGCTCGGCTTCCTCGGCCTCGGCGCGTCGGATCCGTCGACGCCCGAGTGGGGGACGATGCTGACCGACGTCGAGCGTTATTTCCAGTCGGCGGTTCACCTCGCGATCTTCCCCGGCGCCGCGATCGTCATCTCCGTGCTGGGCTTCAACCTGATCGGCGACGGCCTGCGCGAGGCGCTCGACCCGAAGCTCCGCGGCCGCATCGAGCGATACCGCGAGCGGAGGGCGTTCTGGTTCCTGGGCTTGCGGCGGCGGGCGGACGTCGGTGGCTTCTAGGGAGCCGCTCCTCGCCGTCGAGGATCTGCGCGTCCAGTTCCGGACGGGCAGTGGCACCGTCTACGCCGTGAACGGGATCTCGTTCGAGGTCGCCGCCGGGGAGACGCTGGGGATCGTCGGCGAATCCGGCTGCGGCAAGAGCGTCACCGCGCTGGCCCTCCTCGGGCTGCTGCCCCGGGCAGGCCGCGTCAAGTCGGGCACGGCTCGCTTCGACGGTCAGGATCTCCTGCAACTCAACGACCGCGAGCTTCGCCGCCTCCGCGGGCGGCAGATCGCGATGATCTTTCAGGACCCGATGACGAGCCTGAACCCGGTGCTCACGATCGGCCGGCAGCTCCGGGAGGGGCTCGAGACGCACTTCGGCATGAACAAGAAGGAGGCGACCGAGCGGGCGGCCGAGCTCATCGACCGCGTCGGCATCCCGAACGCGAGGGCGCGCATCCGCGACTACCCGCACCAGTTCTCGGGCGGCATGCGCCAGCGGGCGATGATCGCCATGGCGCTCGCCTGCAAGCCGAAGCTGCTGATCGCGGACGAGCCGACGACGGCGCTCGACGTCACCATCCAGGCGCAGATCCTCAACCTGCTGCGGGAGCTCGTCGCCGAGGAGAACGCCGCGCTGATCCTGATCACGCACGACCTCGGCGTCGTCGCCGGCATGTGCGAGCGCGTGAACGTGATGTACGCCGGCATGTTCATGGAGACCGGCCCGGCCCAGCAGCTCTATTCGTGCCCGCGTCACCCGTACACGCTCGGGTTGCTCCAGTCGATCCCGCGGCTCGACGCGGTGCGGAAGGCGCGGCTCGAGCCGATCGAGGGCGCGCCGCGCGACATGCTCGCGCCGCCCGCGGCGTGTCCGTTCCAGCCACGCTGCCGCTACGAGGTCGAGGCCTCGAGCCAGGAGGTGCCGCCGCTCGTCGAGATCGAGCGCGGGCACCTGGTCGCCTGCTTCAACCCGGTGCCCGAGGACGAGTGGCAGAAGCTGCGCCGGGCCGTGGTCGCCTCGTGAGCTCGGACGGCTCCCTTGTCGAGCTCCAGCACCTGAAGGTCTGGTTCCCGATCAAGAGCGGGATCGTCCTCGACCGCCACGTCGGCGACATCAAGGCCGTCGACGGAGTCTCGCTCGAGATCCGCCGCGGCGAGACGCTCGGGCTCGTCGGCGAGTCGGGCTGCGGCAAGTCGACCGTCGGCCGCACGATCCTCCGTCTCTACAAGCCGACCGAGGGAAGGATCATTTTCGACGGCCAGGACATCACCCGTCTCGGCCAGGGAGAGCTGCGGCCGCTGCGGCGGCGGATGCAGATGGTCTTCCAGGATCCTTTCGCGTCGCTGAACCCGCGCCACAGCGTCGGCCGCATCGTCGGCGAGCCGCTGCGCACGCACGGCCTCGCGGGCCGGCGAGGGGCAGCCGCGCGCGTACGCGAGCTGCTCGGAATCGTCGGCCTGCCCGCCGACGCGGCGAGCCGCTACCCGCACGAGTTCTCCGGCGGCCAGCGCCAGCGGATCGGCCTCGCCCGATCGCTTGCCCTCAACCCCGACTTCGTCGTCGCCGACGAGCCCGTCTCGGCCCTCGACGTCTCGATCCAGGCGCAGATCATCAACCTGCTCGAGAACCTCCAGGACGAGTTCGACCTCACGTACCTCTTCATCGCCCACGACCTGGCCGTCGTCCGCCACATCTCCGACCGGATCGCGGTCATGTACCTGGGCGTGATCGTCGAGGTCTCGCCCGCCGACGAGCTCTACGACAACCCCCTCCACCCGTACACGATCTCGCTCCTCTCGGCAATCCCGATCCCCGACCCCGAAGTCGAGTCCAAGCGCGAGACGATCCTCCTCGCCGGCGACCTCCCGAGCCCCGCGAACCCGCCGCCCGCCTGCCGCTTCCACACGCGTTGCCCCTACGTGCAGGAGACCCGCTGCAAGACCGAGGTGCCGCCGCTGCGGAAGCTCGGCGAGGGCCATTTCGTCGCCTGCCACTGGGCCGAGGAGATCAAGGAGGGCCGGATCAAGCCCCACGAGGTCGAGGCCGTCTTCGAACCCGGCATTCAGCCGGTTGCGGGACAAGGCATCCCCGATTTGACGTAGGCAGAGGCCTTGCGATCCCTGGAAGGGGTGACCACGGCTCCTAAAGCAGGCTCTATGGCAGGCCGATACGCGGATTGTCGTGGACGCTGCAGAGCGCAAGGAGATCCTGTCCCGCTACGTGAACCACTCTCGTCGCTTCGACGAGGTGGCTGCGAAGCGCGGCCAGGGCAACGCCGAGGTGATCCCGTTCGCCGCTCCCCTCCGGGAGCTCGAGCAGGAGCCGACGGCGCGCGAGATCGAGGTTCTCCAGCTGATCTCGGAAGGCCTGGTCAACCGCGAGATCGGCCATCGGCTGTTTCTCTCAGAGGAGACGGTCAAATCGCATGTGCGACATCTCCTCGCCAAGCTGCAGGCGCGGTCACGAGCGCATGCAGTCGCCGTTGGCTTTCGCCGCGGCTTGATCGCCTAGTAGCTGCCTAGTTTCCTTTTGTTTTCCACACCTTGTGGATATCCCTCAACAGGGGGATGCCCGTTGCCTGTGGAAAACAGAAGCTTCGACGGGCTACCAGACGTTGATATTGCCCGGGCTAGCTGCCCGAGAAATGAGGCGAAGCACCGCTTTGCGCACCACTCTCACTCCTTTGGTAGGGACTGACGGCTCCACGAGGGTATCCCCCTTCTGGGGGAGAATCAAGGGCTTTCCTGAAGCTTTGCTGAAGTTTGGGAACCCACCTGTTACCAGGCCTGTTTCTGTGTACGCCGCAAGCTTGTCGGGTGCGGCTTCCCTGTTGGCACTAATTCTTGCGCTGGTTGGCTACTCGTTAGGGAACTTTTGGGCGGTTGTGGCTCTCGCCTGCACCGCTGCTATCGCCCAACGAGGCAAGATCGAACTCAGTAGAAACGCGACTGCGTCAATTTCGCTGTTTCCCCAACTGATTGCCGCTGTTCTCTTTGGGCCGCTGGCGGCGATGGTCGTATCAGCGGCGTCAATGCTGGGAGACTTTCCGCGCCCCTACGTTCGTTGGCTTTCGTACGCTTCCGCACGTGCTATTGGGGGTGCATGTGCTGGTCTCGTTGCGTTTCACATCGTCGGCGGACGAAGCGAGGTCCCGGCAATAGTTGCCGGGACTGCGGGTGCGGTTGTAACCGCTCAGTCGCTTGACGTGGCGTTCGGCGCTCTGCTTTACCGGCTCCGTGGTCACGGCAATCCGGTCGCTCTCGTTCGAACCCTAGGACCCCTTCTTTTAGCCTCTCTTCCTCTCTACGCTCCGGTTGTCGCCCTTCTAGTGGTTGGTTACGAGCAGGTGTCGCCCTGGACCTTGCCTCTTTTCTTGGCTCCGGCACTCGCTGCACAGCGTTCCTTTCTCCTCTACCAGGATCAGAGGCGATTCGCAGAAGGCCTCGCGGACGCCAATCTTCGCCTTGAAAACGCGAACCTGTCGTTTGCGACGGCGCTGGTCGCGACGCTCGATGCTCGAGATCGGTACACCGCTGGTCATTCCGCAGCTGTCGCGATTTACGCACGCGATATTGCCGAGCGCCTGGCTCTGAGCCCTCCACAACAGCAACTGGCTCATTTGTGCGGCCTAGTCCACGACATCGGAAAGATTGGGCTACCTCCTGGACTTCTTGAGAAGCCCGGGGCGCTTACGCTCGAAGAGCGCCGACAGATGGAGGAGCACCCGGTAATTGGACAGCGCATCTTGGCTAAGGTCGACGACTACTCAGAAATCGCAGAAATCGTCCGACATCACCATGAGCGAGTTGATGGGCAGGGTTATCCAGATGGCCTACTCGGCCCCGAGATTCCTTTGATAGCCCGGATCATCTCGGTTGCGGACGCATACAACGCGATGACTTCGGATCGCCCATACCGTGACGCAATGCCGAGTCAGGTTGCACGACTGCGTCTCGCCCAAGCTGTGGAAAGTCAGTTCGACACCGGAGTAGTGGCTGCGTTTGAGGCGATCCTCGCAGGTGCCGGTGAGGACTACCGCAGGGGTCTTCGAATGGACTTCAAGCTTGAAATTGAGGAATGGACGGCTCCTCCGCTTCGCGCGGTGAGCGTCGCTTAGTCCATCTGGCGTGCCAACGAGGCGGCGTGCGTTCTGGACCGCGCCCCGAGCTTTCTAAGAATGTTCCTGACGTGAGCCTTGACAGTCTTTTCACTGATAAAGAGTTTCTGGGCGATCTCGCGGTTTCTGAGTCCTTGAGAAACCAACGCGAGGACTTCCCTTTCTCGCGTTGAGAGAAGAGGTTTCCCCGAAAATTCGAACGAGAGTGGCTCGGGGAGCACCTGTCCTGCGAGTTGTAGGTCCCCGGCACGGGTCAGAATAGCTCCGATGCGCGGGTGCCAGTGATCATTCGCGGCTAGTTCGCTCAGCAGTCGAGGGAAACCGCGGTAGGCAGTTACGAAGCCATCAACATTTCCTGAACTGATGACATCCTGAAACGCGTCGCCAATGAGTTCGTGAGCATTTGGCAAGCCCGAACTTGTCGCGGCCACGGCAACGGCGAACTTGGAGAGAAGGCGAGCCTCGGCTGCCGAGCTCATTGTGATCGCTCGCTGGGCAGAGTCCCGTGCTTCCTCATGTCGCTGCGCACATGCCAGCGCCAGAGCTCGAGTCGCGAGCAACTCGGCGACTGCATGCGCTGCGGCTGAAGTCGGAACATCTGGCTCGCGAATGGCCAGCGCCCCTTCGAGCCTTCCCGTTGCGAGGTAGACCCCCATGCGAATTGAATCAACCGATAGAGCGACATAGTCATCCTGGCCAGCACGATCACGTTGCGCCTGAGCTAGGGAGTTCATCGCTTCGCGGAATTGCCTCAGGCCGCGAAATGCAACCGCACGTCTGATGTGAACGTGTGGTAGGACGAAGGCCAGCCGATATTGCTCCACCTCTCGAAGCTGTTGTTCGGTTGCTTCAAGGGCCTCCCGATATTGGCCTGCGAACGTAA
>WNGD01006670.1_pt1 | contig 11003 bp, 9 predicted proteins | sample 5400671 | NCBI WGS metagenome assembly WNGD01 (sample SAMN13153369, study PRJNA577476) | soil metagenome | isolation source: 40 cm soil or saprolite under grassland replicate 2 | place: USA:California | collected 2016-06-15
GAAGTCCTACGTGAAGATATGGGTTTGATTGGCACCAAGCATGGCTGCGAATTGGGAGAATGTGGAGCGTGCACGGTCTTGATCGATGGCTTACCCGTTCTCTCGTGCCTGACCTTACCACTGGAAGTGCAGGAGAGCGAAATCACGACCATCGAAGGACTGGAACAGAACGGCAAGCTGCATCCTTTGCAAGAAACTTTCGCTGAATCAGGCGCCGCCCAGTGTGGCTACTGCACGCCGGGCATCTTGCTTGCTGGCGTTGCTCTCTTGCGCGAGAATCCACGGCCTACGCGCGAGCAAATCGAAGAGGCGCTGGCCGGAAACCTCTGTCGCTGCACTGGTTATACAAAAATCTACGAGGCTGTGGAAGCAGCCACGCAGCGGCTGGCACGAAGTGGAGACGCACTATGAACGAGCAGCAACCTTTGAACGAACGCCAGGTTCGTCCCGCGTACACAGTGATTGGCACTCCCCGGCCCAAAGTTGATGCCTATACTAAAGTGACCGGCCGTGCCCTCTATGCCGACGATATCATGCTGCCGCGCATGGTTTATGGGCGGCTGTTGCGCTCGCCTCACGCGCACGCGCGCATACTCTCCATTGATACGAGCCGGGCGCTGGCCTTACCGGGCGTGCTGGCTGTGATTACTGGCGAGGACCTCCCGCAGAAGTTTGGTATCCTGCCATCCAGCCAGGACGAATACGCCCTGGCAGCTGACAAGGTGCGCTATGTAGGTGACCCTGTGGCCGCGGTTGCCGCGCTTGATCCCGATATCCTGGACGAAGCACTTAAACTGATCCATGTCGAATATGAGATACTGCCCGCGCTGATGAGTATCGATGAGGCGCTAGCGCATCCTGAGATCAAGATCAACGACGAGGCGCGTATTGGCAATATTCACAAGACCGTTTCATTTGAGTTTGGCGAAGTTGATGCAGGTTTTGCTACAGCGGACTACGTGCGCGAGGACTGGTTTTTCTATGAGGGCAACAATCACGCGCCAATCGAGGCGCACGCCTGCGTTGCAAGCTGGGAACCCAATCCTAGTGACCCGGTTGGCGGCAAACTCACGCTATGGTCCTCGACGCAGACGCCGCACTATGTCCACCGCGAGTTGAGCAAAGTATTGGGCTTGCCGCAATCGCATGTTCGGGTGATGGCCCACAATGTCGGCGGGGGCTTCGGCGGAAAAACCGACCCATTCTCCCACGAAATCTGCGCCAGCGAGTTGTCGCGCCGCACCGGCAGGCCCGTCAAGATCACCTGCACGCGTGAGGAGGTCTTTTTAATTCACCGGGGGCGCCATCCTGTCAAAATGTGGGTCAAGACCGGCGTGAAACGCGACGGTACGCTTACAGCGATGCACTTTCGTTCGTACCTGGATGGCGGAGCGTATGGGTCCTATGGGATCGCCACAACGTACTACACGGGAGCCTTGCAGACCGTGACCTACAAACTGCCATGTTACAAATTCGAGGGCATGCGCCTGTTCACCAACAAGCCGCCGTGTGGTCCCAAACGCGGGCATGGGACGACACAGCCACGCTACGCGGTGGAGGTGCATCTCGACAAGATTGCTCATGATCTCGGCATGGACCCGGTAGAACTGCGACGCCGTAACCTGGTTGAGCCAAATACGCGCACGGTCAATGGCTTGCGCATCACCAGTTGCGCTCTCGGCGAGTGCCTGGATGCCGTCGTTGAACGCTCGGGTTGGGACAGGTTCCAGGCTGCATCGTTCAATGGAAAAGGCGCGATGAATGGTAGCGATGGGGCGGCAGAGGATGCTTTTATCAAGCGCGGCATGGGTATAGCCGCATCTGCCTATCTCTGTGGCGCCGGCAAACCCATTTACTGGAACGACCTGCCCCATTCAGCCGTGCAGATTCGCCTGGACCGAGGAGGCGGCATCACCGTCTACTGTGGCGCGACAGATATTGGCCAGGGATCAACCTCCGTGCTTGCCTATATCGTCGCGGAAGAGCTAGGCGTAGAGCCTGGGCACATTCACCTGGAAACAGCTGACACCACGCTCACCCCGGTTGATCTCGGCTCCTATTCCAGCCGCGTCACCTTCATGGCCGGGAATGCCGCCATCGCTGCCGCGCGCAAACTGAAAGCGCAGCTGTTCGAGCTGGCGTCTGAACAGTTACACGTTCCTGGAGAGCGCCTGAACGCTGCCGATGGCATCATTTTCGACGAGGACGATCCGGGAGTAGCCTTGCCCTTTGCGCAAGCGGTGCAGTTGGCGGAGGCGCGCTATGGTGCGCTGGTGGCGTCAGGGTCTTACGTTCCACCTGAAGGAATTCATGGTGATTACAAAGGCGCGGGCGTCGGACCTTCGCCTGCCTACTCTTACTCGACGTGTGTGGCGCAGGTGGCGGTCGATGTAGAGACCGGTGAGGTGGTCGTCGATAAACTGTGGATGGCACATGATGTAGGGCAGTCCATCAATCCCTTGCTGGTCGCAGGACAGGTCGAGGGTGGCGCGTACATGGGCTATGGCGAAGCGCTGATGGAGCAACAGGTCTTCCGCAAAGGGCGGCATAAAATCCCGTCGCTGCTGGATTATAAACTTCCTACGACGCTGGATACGCCCGAAATTGAAAGCATACTGATCGAGATTCCTGACCAGGAAGGTCCTTTTGGAGGCAAAGAGGCCGGACAGGGGCCACTTAACCCGGTCATTCCCGCCATTGCTAATGCCGTCTATGATGCGATAGGTGTGCGCATCGACGAGGTTCCCATGACACCGGATAAAGTGCTCAAGGCTCTGAAAGCTGAAGCTGGGACGGCTCGTTCGACACCGCGCTTACAGGTTGTGCCTATCGAGGCGCCGTCTCCGTGGCCCACGCGCCTCATCAAATGGAAGCCTGAGGAGATGAAAGGAGGCGAAAGGGGCGACGAGGGCGACGCAAGCGTCCCCACCCAGTCCCACGCCACTCCCGCCCCTACGGTTGCGGAAGGGGGGATGTCCTGATGCTACGGCTTCCGCCATTTCGCTACCTGGCTCCTCGTGGCCTCAATGAAGCTGTATGGATGCTGGCGCAGGAAGGTGAGCAGGCTATGCTGGTCGCGGGTGGTACCGATCTTTACCCGAACATGAAACGGCGCCAGTTTACACCGCAGGTTTTGATCGGGCTGCGGGCCATTCCGGCATTGCATAGCATCAGTGGCTCTCCGGAGCAGGGGATGCGCGTTGGCGCGGGTGTGACGCTCTCCACGCTGGCCGCTCATGCTTTCATACTGCAACACTATTCCGCGCTTGCCACTGCTGCTGGCTCCGTATCAACGCCTCAACTGCGAAACGTAGGGACTATTGGCGGCAATCTTTTGCTGGACACTCGCTGTAACTATTACAATCAGACCGAGTTCTGGCGTCACTCTATTGGCTATTGCATGAAGAAAGATGGCGATGTATGCCTGGTTGCTCCTGGGAGCGCGCGATGCTGGGCAATTTCTTCGGCAGATACAGCTCCTGTATTGGTCAGCCTGGGTGCGCAGGTGCGCCTGGTGAGCGTACGTGGCGAGCGCGTATTGCCTGTACGCGAATTGTTTCGTGATGATGGCATGGACCCCTATACGAAGGCTCCGGACGAAATACTTACCGAGGTGATTTTACCGCCGGCTGATGGCTGGCGCAGTGCCTACCTGAAATTGCGCCGTCGAGGCTCGTTCGACTTCCCGCTGCTGGGGGTAGCGGTGGCGCTGCGCTTTGCTGCTGACAAGACGGTGGATGATGCGCGCATTACGCTGGGAGCCGTGGCATCTCACCCGGTGGAGGCAAGCGAGGCTGCCGCACAACTGGTCGGCCGGTCGCTCAGCCCTGAATTGATCGATGCGGTGGCGGTTACTGCCTCCAGGCGGTCCAAGCCGCTGGACAATGCCGACCTGACGATCAATTATCGCAAACAGGTCACGCCCGTTTTTGTGCGTCGTGCACTCAGCCAGCTTGCACCATCGTGAATATGTCACAACCCGCGCACTACGTTTGGTGGCTGGCGGTCATGGGCGGAGGTGGCAAGATAGAAGATGATGATCTTGTAGCTATATAACATATCCTTCGTGTTGCAACAGCCAGCGCTTGCGCTCGATCCCCCCGCCGTAGCCGGTCAAGGAGGCGTCCGCGCCGATAACGCGATGACACGGCAACACAATTGGAATGGGATTGAGGGCGTTCGCTCCACCGACGGCACGGTACGCGGCAGGCTTGCCAAGTTTCGCCGCAATTTCACCATAGTTGATCGTCGTTCCCGGTGGAATGGTGCGTAACGTGGACCAGACCTGCTGCTGGAAGGCCGTACCACCGGTGCTTACAGGGATTGCGTCCAGACAGCGATAGTCACCCGCGAAATAGTCACGAATGCGGCTGCTGAAGCCACAAGGGTCGATTATCTGCGCCAGGCGGATTGGTCCGTAGCGGCGCAGGAGCAATATCATCATGCGTTGTTCGTAGTCCGCAAAGTCAAGCGAACACAATTGCTCTCCATCAACGACGATTAGAATGGTGCCAATAGGAGAGTCTATATGGTCAAGCTGTAGTTCTTTCACCTGTAGTTCCTTCACATAGCAAACCTATACAAAATCTGCAGGGCCTTCTGGTCCCCAGAGGTTTACCCATCTTTTTTGCGAATCCCAGACTTTGGGTTCATACGTTGCATCATCCCAGATTTGCTGGATGTTGCTCATGAATTCGATCAAGTTGCTTTCGGGGTCTCTAAAGTACTCAAAATGATTTTCTCCGGGGCCGTGCCGACCAGGGCCATAGAGCAGTACATAGCCATTGTGCATGAGGTGATCAGCCTGGCGGGCAAGGTAGGAGAAGTCCTTCAACTCGAAGGCGAAATGATGCATCTTGATAGTACCAGTTTTGGCAAACGCCAGGCCATGATGATCAGGATTGCAGCGCATCCAGAGGAAGATATCATCTACCCAGTCGGAGACGCGGAAGCCCAGTACCTCGCTATAGAACTCAGCGCTGCGTTTGCAATCATCCACGAGTAAGGTGACGTGGCCCAGTTTGCGGGGTTGGACTGCCCGTGGGCCATAGGTTGGGGCGACTTGCGCCATCTCGCCGATTAACTCGACGACATAATCGTCAGGGTCGCGCAAACGCAATGAAGTTCCCTGGCCAAGTTCAGCTGGCCCTTCTGTTTTGAAGGGAATGCCAGCTTTTGACAATGCCCCGGCGGCAGCCTCCAGAGCTGCTGGACTGCCCACGTCGAGCGCATAGTGGTCGAACCCTGTCTCAGAGGAGGGAATGAGCACAACCGAGTGGTGGTTTGTATTGCAGCGCAGGTAGACCTGATCGGCGTTATCGCGCTCTGTCTCACCAAGACCCACCATCTGAGTATAAAAGTATGTTTGTTGCTCTACGTTGCGCGTCTTCAAAGCGATGTGCGAGATACTTCTGACATCCACGACAGGCATGAGGAATCTCCTTATCCTTTCTTAGGAACATTAACGCTTATACCTCCAACAATCACAATTCGTGTGCTCTGCTACATCTTTTGCTAGAGCAGCTCTCATGATTCAAGAGCGCTCTGACCTTCACAAACCCATCCATCCTAAAATCTCTGCGGGATGCTGGTTGGTCATCTGCCCATAGGAGCCTGCATAGAACAACAATGGGCTGCCATGACCAACGTGCAAGTACTCGACCTCTCCAAGAAAGAGCGTATGGTCGCCTGCTTGACGCACGTCTACTACGCGAGCAACAATGTGAGCAATGGCCCCCTTCAGGAGTGGGACACCCTTCTCCATGATAAAGGCGATCTCAAGTCTGTCCATTGGGCGACCGCCAAAGTGACGGCTCAACCCCTCCTGGTCGTCAGAGAGCATACTGATGCCAAAGCGAGCGTCAAGGGCAAGCAGATTGTACATCTGGGCATTTTGCCCGACGGAGATCAACACCAACGGTGGATGTAACGAGACCGACATGAAGGCATTCGCGGTCATACCATGTACGTGTTCCTCGTGAGCAACGGTGATTACGGTCACACCGGTGGCGAAACGACCGAGCGTCTTACGAAACAATTGAGTATCAATTGCTGGGCGCTGCTCCATATGACAGCCCTCCTTCGCTGCGCTCGCCCCTCGATAAATCGCGGGTCTACACGTGCACAGTTTTAAGCATATGCGACTGCGCAACGGGATGTTTTCACCCAATGCGCCACCGGTTGAGAAAAAGGATCGGCGATACGTGGGTCCCCGACAAGAAAGAGCCTGGCATCCCCCGCTTCGCTCGCCCCGCGCTAAAGCGGGGTTTATTGGTGTCGGAGTAAGCCTCCCGCTTATTTGTTCAACTGTGCCAGCACGTAATTCACATCCACAGGGTTGATCAGATCAGGGGCAGTCCAGCCGTCAATGTTATACTCCGCCATGCAGGTGTCGGCAAGGCCCTTCATCCGGTCGCTCAACCCGGAAGCAGAGGCGACATTGAGTGCGATGAGGCGGTTTTCTTCGGTCGAACCGGCATAATTGATTTCGTAGAGTTCGTGGCGACTGCCGAACTCGGAGCCAATGGAGTCCCAGAGCAGCTTCATCAGTTTGATGCGGTCCTCTGCACTGTACCCGTTCGAGCCACGGACATACTTATCAAGATATGGACGGAGTTCGGGATTCTTGAAGTCGACGGCACTGGAGTTGAGGTAGATCATGCTGCTCGCCAGGGTTTGTTCGATGAGGTTCTTAACGATGGGGTAGAAGGTCGATCCAAACACCTGGTAAGCCGAGGCTGCCTCCATATTGGGCAGAACGGCCCCATTCGTCCACGGCTCAGCGTTACGCGCCATCGCCTCTGTCAGGCTCCAGAACAGGTTGCGATAGGAAATGATTTCCCCAACGCGAGTCTGCACGCCGCGGTAATCCTTCGTGCCGGTCGCTTCAACGGCCTTGAGCACGAGCCCTGCGATAAACTCAAGCTTGATGGCCAGGCGAGTGCATCCTTGCAGGAGCGCTCGTGGCAGGAAGCCGGTCTTGGGGAAAAAGTTGTTGGCCCTTTCGATGTCGCCACAGACGAACACGTCCTCCCACGGGATGAACGCATTATCGAGTACAAAAATGGCATCGTTCTCGTCGAGGCGACTCGACAGGGGGTAGTCGAACGGGCTTCCCATCACAGCCGCAGTATTCTCGTATGATGCACGTGAAATCAACTTGACACCTGGTGTGTTCATCGGCACCATGAAGACGACGGCGTAGCGGCGGTCCTGCACCGGGATCAGTCCGTGATGCGCCACAAACGTGGCATTCGTGAGCGCTGAGCCTGTGGCAACCACCTTCGCGCCACTGACGTAGATACCGCCATCGGTTTCTTTCTCGATATGGACGGTTACCTCGGCTCGTTCATGGATCCCGCGATCACGGTCAACGGGGGGATGGATGATAGCGTGGTTGAGATATAGTACCCGCTCCTGCGCTTTTTTGTACCACGCGCGCGCGTTCGCCTCGTACGGCTGGTAAAATTCGGCGTTGGCGCCGAGCGTTGCGAGGAACGAGGCTTTATAGTCAGGTGAGCGGCCCAGCCAGCCGTACGTCAGGCGTGCCCAGGCGGCAATTGCGTCGCGAGCTGCGAGCTGCTCTTCCCAGCTTTTTGGCGCCCTGAAATACCTGTGGGTACGACCACCTGAGCCGGTGTCAGTCTCTATGGTCAGGACGTCCTGCAACGCCGGGTTGTACAGAGCATCGTATAAACGAGCGATCATGCGAGCGGTGTTACGGAAGCCTGGATGGGTGGTCACGTCTTTGACGCGCTCTCCGTAGATCCAAATCTCTCGTCCATCACGCAGGCTTTCCAGGTATTCCTTGCCGGTCATGGGATGCGTCGTCGCTCCCTGGGGGTCTACAGCATCGATAGTCATGGTTTTCTCCTGTTCTCGGGTCTCCATGTTGTCAACAGGATGCTTTTCAGAAAAGGTGTACACAATTAAACATCTGGAAAGCAAACTGTATACAGGACTTATCCTTGAGCCAGTATACACGATATAAATGAGTTTTTTCAATGCTCATCACCGTAAGTGAGCTGAGACAGAAATTTCTGAAAGTCATATAATGTGATCAGAAATGCTGTTGATATACGACCGGAGGAGAGAAACTCGACATGCTACAAGGCTCTGTTAATCTTCGAGACTATACAGAGCGATGTAATAGAGGCAGAAGCTTGTATTGGAAATTATCAAGAAAAGGAGCATAGAGTTTGGCAACACAGTTACCTACGCAGCAAGATATTCTGGATTCCCTTCAGGACGATCACGAATGCTATCTGAAGCTGATCAATCGGCTGAATGATGAGGAGCAACAGACACCTTTCACGCCCGAAGGTTGGTCGGTCAAGGATTTCCTGTCACACATGAGCTATTATAAGGCGGCGACACGGATGTTAATTGTCGCCTATACGCATGATCAGCCACTGCCACCCGTTATGCTGTCGGGGGACGAGGGCAATGAAGAGGCGCGCGAAATGGATAAAGGCCTTTCACTGCCGCAGGTGCGCAACTACTGGGAAGAGACCCACATGCACCTGACTCACGTGGTCGCCGACGAGCTCGATGACGAGACACTCAAGGAAGAAGTGCGTACGCCGTGGGACGAAGACATTACTGAGCCGCTCTGTACAATCGTTGCCTCAATCTGCGAACACGACGCGGAACATTTTGAGTTGATCGATCAGTACTTCGAGGTTGGCAAATGAAGATATTGGTCGCCGGGGTGGGTTCAGGTGGCTTCGCTTTTGCTGCTTATCAATAGAGAGATGGGCTTGCTGTAACCATCGTTGAAAAAATGCGGCACATCCTCCCCCTATTAAAGAAGGGGAGGATGTGCCGTGTGTTTAAGCTTTCGATATGCCTCTCACGCGAAGTGATGAGGTCATTGGGAAGCACGAATGCTATTGCTGGCTCGGTCCACTTGAAGACTCCAGCCGCTCGCGCATCTGATCGAATGTTGTGGCATCGATCTCGCCACGCGCATAACGCTGCCGGAGGATCTCCATCGCCGAGTGTTGAGTTGGCGGCGTACCAGGATGCATGCCTGGATTGTAGAAAGGCTCCTGCCTGTAGTATGCCCATGGTCTCCTTGAACTGAACCGGCGTATCAAGGCCCAGATGAGCAGTCCCAGAATGATTAGCCAAAAGAATTTGCCTAGTAGAAACAAAGGCATCAGTAGCCATAAACCGTGAAAGCCCCAAAACATGGGAATTCCTTCTTTCTTTCCTAATGTATTACTTTTATTACCATTGTCGTGGAAATATCTTTGCTCCTCCACCGACAATGTTTTCTCTCTTCGCATGGTGCCTTTTTCCAGGTCACCATTGCTCATTTCCATATGTATATACGGAGACCTTGTGATCAGGGTTGTACGTGTTAGAGTGTCCTTCTCCTGCCTCTTCCCGTACGACTTGCGGAAACAGATGGGGTCGTGAGGATCGAAAGCCATACAGTTCGAACCAATGAAGCTTTTGCTGGCGTATGATGTATAGACGAGAGAAAAACAGTATCAAGTATCAAGCAAAGGAGAAAGAGAATAGATGAGCGAACAGATTGGGTTTATTGGCCTTGGTAATATGGGACAGCCAATGGCAGGCAGCCTTCTTAAGGCGGGCTACACGCTCACGGTCTATAATCGTACTGCGAGCAAAGCGGAGCCACTTATAGCGAAGGGAGCGAAACTGGCGCGCCAGCCAAGCGAGGCCGTTCAGCCTGGAGGTATCGTGGTGAGCATGGTGGCGAACGACCAGGCTCTTGAAGAGATCGTTATGAGCCCGGGCTTTCTCGAGCGTTTGGGGCCAAACGGCATTCATCTCTCGATGAGCACGGTGTCGCCTTTCACATCGCGCAAGCTGGCGGAACTGCATGCGCAACACGGCAGTATCTATCTCGCGGCCCCTGTTTTCGGGCGACCCGAGGCGGCAGCCGCTCAAAAGCTGTGGATCTGCGTTGCAGGGCCTCTGGCTGGCAAAGAGCGTGTGCGTCCTGTACTCGAGGCTATGGGACAGGGCATCTTCGACTTTGGTGATGATCCCGGCGCGGCCAATATCGTCAAGCTCTGTGGCAACTTCATGATCGTTTCGGCGATGGAGGCCATGGCCGAGGCGTTGACCCTGGCGGAGAAAAGTGGCCTTGATCGTTCAGCCGTGATCGAGATGTTCACACAAACCATGTTCGCGGCTCCCATCTACCAGAACTATGGCAAGATGATTGCCGAGAAACGCTACACTCCTGTCGGGTTTCAGCAGAAATTAGGCTTAAAGGATGTCAACCTGGTCAGGGAGGTGGCGGAATATGCTATCATGCCAATGCCCCTGGCAAGCTTAATGCACGACCGCTTGCTTGCAGGTGTGGCGAAAGGAAGGGGTGAGATGGATTGGACGGCGCTCTCGCTCGATGTGTTGGAGAACGCAGGGCTGGAGCTTCCGCACAATTCAAAACCGTAGGATTAAAGCTCGATCAGGAATTTCCCACGCCTCTTGACTCATTCTGTTTGCTATGCGAGACTTCCTCATAGAAGAAAAATAGAAAGCTGAGGAGGAAGTATTGTGATGCAGAATGGGCAACGCTTCAAAGACAAGGTGGTGATTGTCACAGGCGCTGCAAAGGGCATAGGGCGTGCTATAGCTCTACGTTTCGGCAGCGAAGGCGCACATGTCATCGTTAATGATGTCGACACTGTGAGCGCGGAGGCTACCACGCAGAGCATCATCGCCAACGGTGGGTCGGCTCTGGCTGGCATTGCCGATGTTTCGGACAAGAGCCAGGTCGACCGCTTATTCGATACCACGCTCGAGCGATTTGGGACGATGGATGTGCTGGTGAATAACGCGAGTTTAACCAACACCGCGCGCCACTTTCTCGAAGCCGATGAGACCTGGTGGGACAAAATCTTGGCAGTGAACCTCAAGGCTGCCTTCCTCTGCTCACAGCGAGCAGCGCAGGTGATGGCCCGTCGTCGCAAGGGCGTCATTATCAACCTTTCTAGCGGTGGCGCGTCCCACGCTCACCGGGG
>WNGD01019271.1_pt1 | contig 11002 bp, 10 predicted proteins | sample 5400671 | NCBI WGS metagenome assembly WNGD01 (sample SAMN13153369, study PRJNA577476) | soil metagenome | isolation source: 40 cm soil or saprolite under grassland replicate 2 | place: USA:California | collected 2016-06-15
GACGTGCTGGATGATATTTGTAGAATTGTTTGTCGTTTTAATCTCATTTCTCTCTTGTGCTCTGTGTCTCTGTTTCTCTGTGGCTTTTCTTTTCTTCACTCCACTCTTCTTCGGTGACGGCAATCTTTTCTTCTTCGGCGATACGATCGAGCAACATCGAACCGCGCACATCGTCTTCGGCCTGGACCTTCAACTCTTCGCGCGCGCCTTCCCAGTTGAGTTCATTGCTGCGAGGATCGATGCCCCGGCCCACCATGTCGCGCACTACTGTTTCAAGCCGGTGGTTTGTTTGGTGCTCGACCAGAGTTTGCGGCACTTCGAACCGGTGCTTCTCCGCCAGCTTTCTCATCAGCTCGCTCCGCAAGCGATGATCGGCCTCGGTGGCCGCGCGCCGCTCGAGGTCTTCGCGAATCTTTGCGCGCAACGTCGCGACCGAGTCAAACTCATCGCTCAGGCTGCTGGCCCATTCATCATCGATTTCCGGTAGCTCCTTGATCCGGACGGACGTCACCTTCGCCAGGTACTCGACGCGTTTTCCGGCGAGGCCCTTCGAAGAAAAGTCCGCTGGATAGCTGACGATGAACGATTTTTCATCATCCTCTCTGGCACCGAGAAGATTCTCCGTGAACTCCTGCTGCACGCCTTCGCCGCCCAGCGTTACTTCAACCTCTTCTACCTTGATGTCTTCCTCGTCGGGTGCGTCGATGAACTTGCCGAGGAAATTCACGGTTAGGATGTCGCCGAGCTGCGCGCCCCGCTCTTCGACGGGCAGCAGCGAGGCTGAAGTTTCGCGCAAGCCGTCGATGACCCGGTCAATGTCCGTCTCCGTTACCGGCCGGACGCGGCGTACCGCTTCAAGGCCTTTGTATTCGGCGAGATCGATTTTCGGCAGCACTTCGACGTTGACGTGAAACGCGATTGGTTCCTCGCCGAATTTCTCCAGCGCTTCGGTGTTGTCAAGCTGAACATCCGGCTCGCCGATGGTTGCCAGCTCGTGCTTGTCGATGGCCGCGGTTATCGTGTCGGGCACGAGCTCCCGCAGGACTTCACCGCGAATTTCACTCTTAAAGCGCGTGCGAATTACCGAACGCGGCGCATGCCCGCGCCGAAAGCCGGGCACATTTGCGAGCTTCGCATAGCGGTCACTGATGCGGTCGTAAGCAGCGCGCACCACCGCCGGCTCGATCTCTATTTTGATCTCCTTGCGGGTTGGGGAGAGGTCAACTAACTCAGTCTTCATCAAACATAAGGCCCGTCGCGACGCGCTGCATCGAACGGGCGCCTTTCTTTCGAAATGATCATCCTGGGAACGCAGGCACGTTGCCCGCTGTTTTCTGCCGCCTGCCTATTGCTTACTGCCTACTGATTTTGGTGCGAAAGGGGGGACTCGAACCCCCACACCTTGCGGTACCAGATCCTAAGTCTGGCGCGTCTGCCAATTCCGCCACTTTCGCATTGGCTTCTTTCAAACGCGCTAGGCGCACTTTCAAGGATATCACGCGGTTGTTGTTTTCGTCACAGCGAGGCAATTCTCACTTTACTCGATATGTAGTCTTGAGTTTGCCGAGGAAGTCCTTTGCGCTTTCTCGTCTCACGAGCCCCGTGTGTTCCAATTCAAAATAGGCTCGCTGAATTTCGCCCGCATCAACTGAAAGCTCACGGGCGAGCGACGCGGGAGAGGCAAGAACTTCGCCGGAACTTACCTGGCCGGCGCGGATCTGACCTTCGATTTGCTCGCGCACCTGTGCGTAGACGGGACCGTGTGACGGATCTTTCAGCTCGATTTTCATCGTTCAATCATCAATCGGCAAATGTCTCCAGCGGTCAAAGAGTACGCGTTACTTTCGACAACGATCGCGGCGAATCAGGATCAAGGCCCTTCGCTTCGGCCAGCAGCGCGGCGAAGAGCTGTCCGGGGACGATGTAAGGTATCGGCGCGAGAAATTCGTCCACCTCGCGCGGCATGATAATCGAGCGCGAGCACGTCGAGGCCGCGTCGAGATCGCTCGTGAGGCAGAGCGTGTCCGCGCGCAGCTCGCTGAGTCTCCCTATCAAATCCTTAACTCCGGGCAGCATCACACCAGGTGGCGCAAATAGAATGACCGGGAAGTGACGTTCGACCATTGCCAGCGGCCCGTGCAAAAAATCGGCTGAAGAGAAACGCTCCGCGACTACGTAACACGTCTCCATCAGCTTCAGCGCCAGCTCGTACGCATTTGCGTAGGCGAGACCGCGGCCGACAACGACGCAGTTTTCCATGAAGACGTAACGCTGCACGAGTTCAAGGATCGCAGGCTGTTGCTCCAGAGAGCGTGCGGCGAAGTCGGGTATCAACTCATAAGATAAGGTTGTGCCGGCGTCGCCGAGTTCCTGCGCCAGCATATAAAAAAGCATCATCTGCCCGGTAAAAGTTTTCGTTGCCGCGACCGATCGCTCGCGGCCACCATGCATCAACAACGTTTCGTCCACCAGATTTGTCATCGACGCATTGGGTTCGTTGGTGATGCCGACCGTGTAGGCTCCACCCACGCGCGCTTTATCGAGGACGCGATTGATGTCCTCGCCCTCGCCGGATTGCGATACGCCGATCACCAGTGCGTGCTGTAGCTTCAGCTTCGCGCCATAGAGCGTGTGCACGGAGGGAGCAGATAGCGAGACGGGAATGCCCGTCGTGATTTCCAGCAGATAACGTCCAAAAAGCGCAGCGTTGTCCGAGCTGCCACGCGCAACGATCACGATCAGATCGATATCGCGCTGCTTGAGAAATCGACCGAGGCGCGCGATCTTCACGCGCTCTTCGCGAATTGTCTGCGCCAGCGCGGTCGGTTGCTCCGCGATTTCCTGAAGCATTAACGACAAGCCCGATTCCTCCGTCAGCCGAGTAGTGTCCTAATTTCTGTTTTCTCTGCGCGGTCTCTGCGACCTCGGCGTCTCGGCGGTGAATAATGGGTTCCACTACACTCACCGCGGAGACGCAGAGAACGCAGAGGTGGCGCAGAGAATTTCAAATCAGGACACTACGGTCAGCCGCTCTGGGTTGTAATCCCTTTCGATTTCAGGTAAATACTCGTCCGTTCTTTCCCTGGCGTCACACTATTAACAGGACAGTCGGCGGCTTCTTTCAAATGCCAAACACTCTAACACGAACCTTCATTCTCCGTCTGGGCATTCTTTTCCTGGTGTCGCTTCTGGCTGGCTCGTCGGACGCGCAAGAGACGGCGCCGTCACCAAAGGTCCAGATCATCCCGCAGCCCAGACAGTGGACTATTACTCAAGACAAATTCCGTTTTGGATCAGGCGCGAGTATTGCCCTCGCCGATCCGCATTCGGAAGACGATCTCTTTGCAGCGCGGGATTTCATCGACGATGTAAAACAAACCGCGGGTGTCGTGCTGAAGATCGGTAAGGGCCGCGCCCGTCAAGTCATCGTGATTGGCAACGTTGACTTGCCGTTGGTGCAGACGGCGCTGAAGCGCGCCGGCATTGAATCGCCTGCCGATCTCGACGCGGAGGGCTACGTGCTGAGCGTGGCCGCTCAAGAAATAGTAATCGGCGGCAAAACGTCGGCTGGTGTTTTTTATGGCCTGCAGACATTGAAGCAACTGGTACGCGGTGACTCAAATGAAGCGTTCATTCAGGGAATCAAGATCACCGACTGGCCAGCGATGCGTTGGCGCGGCGTGTCCGACGACATCAGCCGCGGTCCGGTGCCGACCGTTGATTACATCAAGCGTCAGTTGCGAACCTTCGCGGCGTTCAAGCTCAACATGCACTCGTTCTACATGGAGCATACGTTTGCAAGTGGCGCTAATCCGCTGATTGGCCCAACTGGCGGCTCGCTTACGCCGGATGAGATTCGCGAGCTGGTGGCCTACGCCCGGCACTATCACATCGAGATCGTGCCCGAGCAGCAGACGTTCGGTCACCTGCATAAGGCTTTGCGGCTTGAGAAATACAATGAGCTGGCCGAGACGCCGTATGGCGATGTGTTGTCGCCGCAACAGGAGGGGACTTACAAACTGATCGCCGATTGGTATCGCGAGCTGAACGAACTCTTTCCGGGAAAGTTCTTTCACATAGGCGAAGACGAAACCTTTGAATTGGGTGAAGGGCAGAGTCGCGAAGCGGCAAAAGCGCGCGGCGTTGGCGCAGTCTATTTTGAACACCTCAATCGTGTCCGCGATGTTTTGAAAACCTATAACCGCAGGTTGATGTTCTGGGGGGACATCGCGCTCAATCACCCCGATCTGATCGGCAACATTCCGAAGGACATGATCGTGATGAACTGGGACTACGCCCCGAAGGACGAATACGCGCCGCGCCTCAAACCATTCAAGGATGCCGGGCTCGATCAGTTCGTCTGTCCGGGCGTACACAACTGGAATCAGATCTTTCCGAACCTGGACGCAGCGTCGAAGAACATCGTCAACTTCGTACGAGACGGGCAGAAAGCCGGCGCGCTCGGAATGATGAACACGAGTTGGGACGATGACGGCGAAACGCTTTTTGAAATGACCTGGTACGGAATCGTGCTGGGCGGCGCCGCGTCGTGGCAAAACAATGCGGTCGAGCTGAGTAGGTTTGACAACGATTTTGATTGGGCTTTTTTTCGCAACGATGGCGATCAATTTGTGAAAGCCATTCGCGCGCTCGGCGGCGTGAACACCGTTCTTGGTATCGGCACGAGTGACGATCTTTTCTGGCACGATCCCTTTTCCTCGACTTTTGTGAATCAAACGCGCGCCAGTGAGGAAAAGATTCGGCAGATGCGACTGAGTGTCGAGAGTGCCCAGGAAATAGTAGCGGCAAACCAGAAACGCGCGCGCCGCAATCGGCCGATGTTGTCAGCACTGCTGCTCGCCGCGCAGCGATTTGATCATCTGGGGCGGCGCATGGAAGTAGTTGAAAAGTTCAGCAACCAGTACTGGGACGCGTATCTGAATCTTGGCGACCGTACCAAAGCGCGTAGGTTGCGATACTATACCGGCGCGATTTATAACAACCTGCGCGAGATGGCCGAAGAGCTTTCGATTTTGCGCGAAGCTTACCGGCAACAGTGGTTGGCTGAGAATCGACCGTACTGGCTGGATAGCGTGCTGGCGCGCTACGATCAGGCGATCGCAATCTGGTTGGCCAAGAGTCGCGCGCTGGATGAAGTGTTGAGGCGCTACGAAGCGACATCGACACTGCCCGCGCCGGAGGAGTTTGGTCTTGGTTCCCGGCCCGCGAACAGGTGATAGACGCGAGAGCCTGGATACAAAGAGCTTTAGAAAGGGAGATTGCGTTATGCGGAACGTTTCATTCCTGGTAGGGTTGACCCTGGTCCTGGTTAGCGCGGAGTTTTATCACGTTGGACGGTCGCAAGAGAACCAGGATCACGTTAGATGGGTAGCGAATAGTCTCAAGGAAATGGAAACGATTAAGGTGGGAATGACGCGCGCCGACCTGCTAAAAGTATTTGCGGAGGAAGGCGGGCTTTCAAACCGACAATGGCGTCAATATGTTTACCTGAAATGTCCTTACTTCAAAGTGAAGGTGGAGTTTGAGCCGGTTGGAGAGCCAGAGGGACCTAGTTCCATGGAAAGTTCGAAGGACAAGATAATGAAAATCTCACAACCGTTTCTCGAGTGGTCTGTTCTCGATTAGAGACTGTTAACCGGGATCATGGTTGACCTAACGCTGGTTGCATTCGCTTTTGAACGCCGATTACGGAGGAATCAATCGTGCCAGCAGAGGACAAGGTCGAACGGGAAAAGCCCAGATCAGAACGACCTCCGGTGGCAGGCCCCGCGGCGTCAAGCCGTCTGGTCTCCCTCGATGTCTTCCGCGGTCTAACGATCGCCGGCATGGTGCTGGTGAACAATTCCCTGCTGCACAATACCGGTGGCGGCGGCAGCCGACAGATCTGATCTTCCCGTTCTTCCTGTTCATTGTTGGGGTCGCGATTCCGCTCGCTCTTGGACGACGCGTTGATGAAGGTGGTAGGAAACCCGATCTCTATTGGAAAATCATCAAGCGCGCTCTGATCATCTTTGCGCTGGGAGAGTTTCTTGCAGGCTTCCCATATTTTCATCTCTCGACCATGCGTATTCCTGGCGTGCTGCAGCGCATCGCGGTCTGTTACTTGTTTGCTTCCTTCATATTCCTGAAGACGAAGCCGCGTACGCAGGCAATCATCGCCCTGGCTCTGCTGGTCGTTTACTGGTTGTTGATGACGCACGTGCATGCGCCGGGTTATGCCACTGGCGATTTGAGCAAAGAGGGAAGCCTGGCTTCATACATTGATCGCACTGTCTTCGGTCGACACGTCTGGTCGCAGGCAAAGGTTTACGATCCCGAAGGAATACTGAGCACAATGGGAGCGCTGGCAACGACGCTGTTCGGCGTTTTAGCTGGTAACCATCTGCGTTGCTCCACCAGGACGCAGTTTGAGAAAGTGGCTGGTCTCTTTGTTGCGGGAATGATTTGCGTCGTCATTGGCTGGGCCTGGAATCCCTTCTTTCCGATCAATAAGGGACTGTGGACCAGCTCGTACGTATTTTTCACTGGAGGAATGGCGCTGCAGTTACTCGCTTTCTGCTACTGGCTGATTGATGTCAAGAACTATCGCGCCTGGTCCAAGCCGTTCGTCGTCTTTGGCGTGAATGCGATCGTGCTTTTTGTCGGTACGGGAATTATGGCGCGTTTGATGGGTTTGATAAGGCTGCCGACCAGCGACGGAAAGGGAATCTCGCTGCAAGGGTGGATATACCAGCATCTATTCTTGTCATGGGCGCAGCCGATCAATGCGTCGCTGGCCTTCGCGATCGTTTTCATCTTGCTTTGGCTGGGCTTGATGTGGATCCTTTATTGGCGAAAGATCTTTATCAAGATTTGAATCTGTGGCGCGGACCTGCGTGTCCGCCCGCCACTCTGCGCGAAGATCCGATTATGCAAACGAGGGCGGACACGCAGGTCCGCCCCTACAAAGGGAGAAAACAACATGCCAACTTACATCGCATTGTTGAATTGGACGCAGCAGGGAATAGGTAAGGTCAAAGACAGCGCAAAGAGGCTCGACGCCGGGCGCAAAGCGTTCAAGAAGGCTGGAGCGGAGATCAAAGACAGCTATATGACGCTGGGTCGCTATGATCTGGTTTGCGTAATCGAAGCTCCCGATGACGAGACGTATGCTAAAGCGATGCTAAGTCTCGGTTCGCAAGGGAACGTTAGCAGCGAGACGCTGAAGGCGTTCAGTGAAGAGCAGTATCGAAATATTACCGGATCGATCTAATGCGGCTATGCCGCGGTACAGTGCGGAAAGGCTCTGCCTTTCCGCGGCGCTTCTTTTGAAACTAGTGAGAGGTTGCGCCTCGAACTGGGGCATGCCTTTCAAGACTTCAAGAAATGTCATGCCGGTAAGGCGAAGCCTTACCTCATTGGAGGGCGCCGGAGCCGCACGAACTCGACTCTATTTTCTAACCCCGGGACCGCGGAGCACACGTCCGGAAAGAGTTGGTGTGCGCTTACCATCATCAACGCTGATCTGACCGTTGATGATCACATAGCGAATGCCATCGGGATACTGATTGGGGATTTCAAACGTCGCGCGATCCATAACGGTTTTCGGATCGAAGATTGTGATATCCGCAAAGTAGCCCTCTCGCAGTTCGCCGCGCTCTCTCAAACCGACCTTTTGTGCCGACAAGCCGGTCATTTTGTTAACGGCCTGTTCAAGAGTGAGCAGATGCTCGTCGCGCACATAACGGCCAAGAATCCTCGGGTAACTGCCCCAGCCGCGCGGATGTGATTTCGAGCCGGCGAGTGGCCCATCGGCAGCCCTCGCCCCGCTGTCCGTGCAGACACTGACAAAGGGCGCGCGCAACGCCGCCTTCATGTCGTCTTCGGACATCATGAAATAGATCGCTCCAGTCTGGCCGTGATCGGCGAGAATGAGATCAAACAGCGCATCAAGTGGATCCTTGTTTTGTTCAGCCGCGATCTCTGAAAGCCGCTTGCCCTGCCTTGCCTCCAGATCGCGATTGACGACTGCGCCAATCAATATCCCACTCGGGCCACCGCTGCCGAGGTAAATGTTCTCCCACTCTTTCGAGTCCGTCGCGATCTCTTTCTTAAGGCTCTCGCGTGTGTTTGGATCGCGCAGCCGCGTCAGCATTTTCTCAGTGCCACCTTCCAATGCCCACGGTGGCAGGCACGCGCTCAGCGCGGTGCTGCCGGCGATATAAGGATAAACATCAGCGCCAATTTTGAGCCCTTGCGCGCGAGCGTTCTCGATCCTCTTGAGCACTTCCGGCATACGGCCCCAATTCTTTTTGTAAGCCGTTTTCAGGTGCCAGATCTCGACGGGTATTTGCGCGCGCCTGGCTATTTCGAATACTTCAGCGAGAGATTCATCAAGGGCGTTCGCTTCACTGCGCTGGTGGGTGGCGTAGATGCCGCCATATTGATGCGCAACTTTCGCCAGTTCGACGATCTCATCTGTTTTGGCGAAACGCGCGGGAACGTATTGCAAGGAGGTCGAAATGCCGAGCGCGCCGTCTTTCATCGCATCCGCGACGAGCTTTTTCATTTGCTCAAGTTCGGCTGGTGTCGGCGGGCGATTGTCAAAGCCAACTACGTATTCGCGCACCTGCGTGGCGCCGACGAAGGTTCCCAGGTTCAAACCCATACCTTGTTTCTCGACGCGTCGGAAATATTCACCGAGCGTGCGCCAATCGACGCTCAGGTTGTAGCGTTTATTGAAATCTTCGTTTTCCTTAATTAGCCGTTCATTGACGGGAGCAATCGATTCGCCTTCGCCCGTGATCTCGGTGGTCACGCCCATCATCACTTTGCTCATCGCACGTGGATCGATGAGCAGGTAAGTCTCGGACTGGCCGAGCATGTCGATGAAGCCCGGTGCGACAACTTGATCAACCGCCTCAATGACGCGCTTCGCCCGCGCGCCCGGCAAATCGCCTATGCGGGCGATGCGGTCGCCTTGGACTGCTACGTCAGCATAGAAGGCTTGTTGTCCCGAGCCATTAACGACCAGACCGTGGCGGATGATGAGGTCGTAATCGGCGATCGGTTTCGTCCCATTGAATAGCATAGACGCGGTTAAAAGGCCGGACGCAATCGTGACAACAATTGAAAGCTTAAGAACCGTCATAATTTCTCATAACGCCGAGCTTGGATTAACGAGGTATTAATCAGACTCGAATACTAGACGGCCTATTGTGCACGGCGAGACAGGGTAATCTGGTTGGTACGTCGCCGCTCTCATTCATTTTCAGATCGCGAGTCCCGTGACGAATTGCACCACAACTTCAATGTACTTCCACGCACCCAGGTCGGACTATCTTTGACAATGCATCTTTCGCTCGAGCGGAAATATTCAAGTCCGGGCGCTGCCAGACGGAACCATCCTGGTATTCGACGCGGTCCACGATCGCTTTCTCAGCGAGCCCTTTCCCAGATGAGCTTGCGCTCACCACGCGAACTGGCGGGGAATTACTAAAAGCCTTCAGCTCGGCGGTTTTGTCCGGTCTTATGTTTGAGCTGCATAGAAAGCGACGGATTGACACGTTCTCCTGATCCGACGGCTCGTTGGCTCGATAATCCCACAACACGGAAATAACCGTTTTCGAGCCGCCGTTTTTTACCCTAACCGCGTAGATGTATCCCGTTTTGTTGTTGCGACCCCGTGCAGCGTTGCGTTCAACTTTACTAAGGTCCTCGCTCTGGCGCTGGATACTGTTCGAATTGTCGGCGTTTGGCGTAGTGGAAGGGAAGGCCAAAGGCGCAGGCTGCGACTCTCTCACGTACACGCGGGTGCACGAGACCTCGAGTATTTGAAGATCAGAGCCATTCGCCTCGCCACGGGTTTGCGAGGCAATTACGCACTGCATTAACAAAACAAAGGTCAAAAGGATTTCCATCGTATCTTCCTACAGAACAAATAGCCCAATCCTCTTCTTGTCTGCTCCTCGAGAGGAGTGCAGTATAGCAAAGAGACAATGTTGACAACGATAGGCCAGCCTGAGTCAGGCCCAGTGGGAAGCCTTGGTGACTTTTTAGTTTGAGCTTCGTACAATTTGTACGGTTTAACCTAATGATGAATTTCACTTTTAATAGACTGCCCTTCATCGCATGGTAACACTCCTGGAAGTTGCTCGAAGCGTCGACTGTTCCGGTCGCATCTTACGGAGCGGTGATATCCCGGTCACCGACGTTACGCACGATTCGCGTCAAGCCGGACCCGGAAGTCTTTTCGTCGCTGTACGCGGCGAGTTGTTCGACGCCCACGAATTTGTCCCGCAAGTGATGGCGCAGGGAGCGGTCGGTGTGATTTCTGAACAACCGGCGCCAAGCGATTTTCCGGGAGCGTGGCTGGAGGTTGAGAATGTGCGCCGTGCGATGGCTATGACGGCCGCTGAAGTCCACCATCATCCCTCGCGCGAACTCCAGCTTGTTGGTATCACCGGAACGAATGGCAAGACGACGACTGCATACCTGATTGCTTCGATTCCCGAGGCGGCAGGCGAGCCCGTGGCGATGACCGGAACAGTCGAGTACCGCATCGGCGCAGAAAGAAAGAAGGCTGAGCGTACGACGCCGGAAGCGACAGACATGCAACGCATGTTGCGGCGCGCGGTCGACATTGGCTGCAAGACCGGGGTGATGGAATGTTCTTCACAAGCGATGGATTTTCATCGGTGCGATGCGCTGGAATACGCCGTAGCCGTCTTTACAAACCTAACGCGCGACCATCTCGACTATCATAAGACGATGGAGAACTACTGGTACGCGAAGCAGCGCTTGTTTGATGGCCGCTTGGGATCGAGACCGAAGACTTCGGTCATCAACGTCGATGATGCGCGCGGAGTCGAATTGGCAGATGCACTTGAACGAGACAGTCTGCGTGTCATTCGTTACTCAGTAAAATCGGACGCAGATGTGACGGCGCGGAATGCGGAGTTTTCGCTCAATGGCATGCATTTTCAACTCCAGACGGCCGCCG
>WNGD01006674.1_pt1 | contig 11000 bp, 8 predicted proteins | sample 5400671 | NCBI WGS metagenome assembly WNGD01 (sample SAMN13153369, study PRJNA577476) | soil metagenome | isolation source: 40 cm soil or saprolite under grassland replicate 2 | place: USA:California | collected 2016-06-15
GAGCTCGTAGGTATCAAAGGCAAAGCCTAGGCAGGCGACGGCGCAAATGACATATTGGATCGCGGTGAGACGCGGAGTCATTTGTCGAGGCCCGGGACCGGTCATTTCCGCCTTGTCATGAAAGCCGCCATTATCGCCTCGGCCCTGCAGGTCCAACAAGAGATTTCGGATTGCGGATTTTGGATTGATGGACCGTTTGGCCACAGAGACTCGGAGACACCGGGAAAACCTTATCCCTGTGTCCCCGTGCCTCTGTGGCTAAGTCGGTCCTTTTTCCTCCATCCTTGATCCTCAATACTCTGTGGCTCTGTGGCTAGAACAGAAGCTTCAGCCCGAATTGAATCCGGCGCGGACTCTGCGCCGACAGAATGCGGCCAAAGGTCGGCGAGCCCATGAAGATATCCGGCAGATCAAAATTCGGATGATTGAACGTGTTGAAGAATTCCGTCCTGAACTGGAGCCTGAGCGACTCTCTCAGGTTCGCATCCTTCGTGATGGAAAAGCTGACATCGGCGAATCCCGGACCTTCGAGAATATTTCTGCCCGAGTTGCCGAAACTCCCGAACTCCGGAAACACAAAGGCTGATGTGTCGAACCACTCTTCCGGCGTGGGGTCGGCAGCTTCGCCTCGCGCCACCCGGTTCGGTCGATCGTTGAAGCCGAATCCCAGGTTGGACCGTCCCGTGTTGCTCCTGTCGATGTCGGGGTGGAGCGCTACGGTGTACGGCCTGCCGCTCTGAAGCGTGATGATCTCCTGCGCGCTCCATCCGCCGAGGGCGCTGGAAACCCAGCCGCGGTTGGCCAGAAGCCGGCGGCCGCGGCCAACCGGCAGGTCGTAGGAATAGCTCACCGAAAGACGCTGCCGCAAGTCGAAATTGGACCGTCCCTTTTCCGCCGCGACGTTCAGACTGTCCTGCGGGAAATTGGGGTCCCCCGAGCTTGAAAAGAATGTCGAGCTGTCGTCCAGAGACTTGGCCCACGTGTAGGACCCGAGAAGGGCCATGCCGGACAGAAAGCGCTGCTCCACCCTCAACTGCAGGCTGTGGAAGGTAGAGCCACCGCGCGATTCCAGAAAGGTGATGTCGTCGAACCGCGGGTCCGGCCGCAGATTCGGGACCTGTACGGCGGGACGCGGTTGATTGATGTCCCGAGCGGACAAGATCCGGGTCCCTCTCGATCCCACGTAACCCAGTTCCACCAGACGATGGCTGCCAAACTGGCGTTGGAACTTCAGATTCCAGTGCTGGACGTACGCGGTGCGCAAATCGCGCTGGAATCCGAGCGCCGATCGGGGCAAGGGCGCCGGGGAAGAAGCAGGAAATGGATCACTCAAGGCCGGGAGAAAATAGAGGTTGAAATCGAAGTAAGGCGGATTGAAGTAGAGGCCTTCACCCGGGGCCAGGGAAGACTGGTCAAAGTAGACACCGTAGCCGGCGTGGAGGACCGTGCGGTAGCCCGCGCCCGGGGACCAGGCAAGTCCGATCCGTGGTCCCCAATTGTTCCGGTCGGGCAGGTAACCGCTCCTCGGAATGCCGTCCTTCCCCACTCCGACAAGCGAGTGCGTCGCCGGGTCGAAAAGATTGGCCCGGTCGAAGCGATCCACCGGTGGAGAATTGTATTCGTAGCGCAGGCCCAACAGGACAGTGAGATTGCGCCGGACGCGGTAGTTATCCTGGACAAAGAAGTTCCAGCTCTCGGTCCTCAAGTGCTGGTGATTGTCGAGCCTCGCGCCGCCTGTGAGAAAAGGAAAGCCCAGAAGGAGATCCGCGAGGGCGTTGCCGGTGATCGAAGCCTGGTCGAGAAAGGAAATGAACCCGCGCGATTGAACGTCCCTGAAGGCGTTCTGCTGCAGCGCCCGGAAATCAAAACCGAACTTCATCAGATGACTTCCCCGCACGTGCGTGACATTGTCCAACACTTGAAAAGTGTTGGTAACGCTGTGCTGCGGGTTGTTGAATTCGTCTCCCAGCGGGGAAAACCCCGTAATCGTGATGAAACTGAGGCCGAAGTCCCGGGAGTTGGAGGAAAGTTCAGGCAGACCCACCTTGCGGTTAAGGCTCGTGCCCATGTTTTCATGAAACGAACCCGCGGCCACACGGTTGAAGGCGAAGCGGGCCTCGTTGATCAGCGCAGAGGAAAAAACATGGTTCTCCCCGAGCATGAAATTCTGCGCGCGGCGCGGAATGTTTGTACCGAAACCCGGCACCCGCGCGAAGCTGGGGCCGGAAAGCGGCTCATAAAGACCACGATCGGAGAAGCTGTACCGGAAAACGAGATTCGAGGCGTGATGCAGGGAGTGATCGATGCGCACATCGAAGCGATCGTCCCGGTCCCGGAGCACAGGGGAGGCTACAAAGTTCTGACCTGTCACGGGCAGATTTGGCGCAGGGTATAGATTAGCAATGGCCCGGCCGACGCTATTAATTCTCCCTTCGGGGATCCGCCCGCCCGGAAACTCATTACAAATAAGATTGCCGGCCGGGTCCCGGCCAATTGTGAATGGCTCACAAATCACCACCGGGGTGCCATCAGGCCTGAAACTCTTGGAAAAATCACCTGAACGCTCCAACGAAGTAGGCACGTTTGTCACGCGCGTAATACCTTCGCGCACTCTCCGGCCCTCGTAGTCCGCGAAGAAAAATGTGCGGTCTTTCCGAACCGGCCCTCCCAGAGAGAAGCCGAACTGGTTCCTCTGATATTTGGGATCGGGGTCCTGGGCGCGAGCGAAAAAGTTGCGCGCATCGAGCGCAGCATTCCGGAAGAACTCATAGGCTGTCCCGTGGAACTGGTTGGTGCCCGATTTGAGGGCGACATTTACCTGCGCGCCGCCGCTCCGCCCAAAGGAGGCATCGTAGGTGCTGGTCAGGATTTCAAACTCGCGGATCGCGTCCACGGGAGGATTGACGGCGAAGGTATTGAGCTTGGGGTCCCCGTTGTAAACACCGTCGAGGATGAAATTATTGGCGTCTTCGCGGGCCCCGTTGACATTGATCGTGAACTCCCCGCGCACGGAACCCGGGGAACCAGGCGCGGACGGCGCCGTCCCGGGAACGAGAAGGCTCAGTTGCAGGAAATTGCGCCCGTCGAGGGGAAGCCCCGTGATCTGCTGGTTCTCTATGACAAATCCGACGCTCGGCGAGTCCAGGTTGACGACGGTTTGCAGAGCCGTGACCACAACCTCCTCTGCGGGCAGGCCGGGCTCGAGTCTAATGTCGTTTCTGATTTCCTGCCCGACGCGCAAGATGAGCGCTTTCCGCACGTACTTTCGAAATCCGCCACTCTCTCCTTCGAGTCGATAGGTTCCAGGCTGCAGCACGGCGAGCGCATACTCGCCCTCCGCCCCAGTCAGGACCTGCCGCTTCTCGCCCGTCTCTTCGTTAACCAGGGTAACCTGGACACCGGCTACCGGCGCACCGGATTTCTCCGTCACGACACCGCGAATTGTGGCTCCCACGGTCTGGGCTGATACCGAAACCGGGAGGAGGAGCATCAGTGTGACGAAAAGAATGGTCGTTTGCATACAAACAATCCTTCCTTAGGGGTTTAGCAGTCCTTTCCGGGAATACGGTGTAACGTGCCTTTTTGCAGAACGCGCCATGGGCCACGGATTTTCACGGGTCCGACGGATTAACCTGGCGCGGCATAGCCGCAACCAAAAAAAATCTCACCACGAAGACACGAAGACGCGAAGAAATCTTTTGCGATTCTTCGCGTCTTCGTGTCTTCGTGGTGAACAGGATACCTGCGCTCCCAGGAGAACGGACAAAAATCCTTTCCTAAAAGCAAAGGATTTTCGGGTTAGTAGTACGGAGTCAATTTAGCGTGAAGATCCGTCAGATCCGTGTAAATCCCTGTCCTATAAGGTGCCCCGTAAGAATAACTCGCCTTATTTATAAAAACGAGTACTTAGGGCCTTGGCCCCTTTGCCCCTTGACCCCTCACAGTAAGTCGGCGAGCGCAGCAAGCTATGTTCTAATCAGCGGCGCGCCTCAAAGAAGTCGCGCAACAGGGAGCCGCACTCCCCATCAAGGATGCCCGAAACCACATCGACCTTGTGGTTCAAGTGCGGGGCATCCAAGATCCGGAGGTGTGACTGAATCGCTCCCGCCTTCGGATCCGAGGCGCCATAGACGAGGTCGTCTACGCGGGCGTGGATCATGGCTCCGGCGCACATCACGCAGGGTTCCAGAGTGACCACCAGCAACGAACCCGGAAGCCTGTAATTGCGCAGTCTGTGCGAGCCGCGGCGCATGGCCAGGATTTCAGCATGGGCCGTAGGATCGTGAGAGCGAACGCAGTGATTGTGCCCTCGGGCGGCAATCTTTCCGTCAATGACGAGCACCGCGCCTACGGGCACCTCCCCCTCCTTCTGCGCTTTGCGCGCTTCTTTCAGCGCCTCCCGCATCCATAATTCGGCCGTCGTCCGATTCATCGGCGCGTGCATACCATTAACAACGTTCCAAAATCAATAATCCAGACAATCCTCTCTTGAGCCACAGAGACTTTCCCAAAGTACCTCTGTGTCTCCGTGTCTCTGTGGCCAATGGGAAGTGAATATTCGGCCAGTCTAACGGTGATTGGGGCGTGATGTTAGAATACGCGGCTCATGGAATTGAGGATCGGGGATCTGGTGCAATGCCGGGACACTCATTACAATCGAGGTTTGGGCGTCGTCAACAAGATCGGCATGGTGGCCCAACTGCGCCGCAAGGATGTCCGCGTTCTTTTCGATGCAGACAACCAGGCCATCTGGGTTTCCAAGATGGCGCTGAATCGCATCACCCCTCTGCCTACCGATTCCCCCACTCTTCTCGACCGGCTTACGTGGCTGATTCGCTTCGTAGATGCCGAAGAGTGCGAGCTCGATCTGGAGGAGTCCGGCAATTACCAGTTTACCGTCGTGTGCGGGAGACTCACTCTGGAAATGCTGCTGGCAGTGAGGGAGTATTTCGCGCCAGTATTCTTCGGACTGAGAGTTCTACCCCGTGGATTGGAGCGGCTGGCTCTGGAAGTCGTCTTTAAGAGAGGCACCTAATGTCACTGAGTGGGCTTGGAGTTCAGGCTTTAGCCTGCCCGGCTCGGTGCAGCCCGAAGGCTGAACTCCGAACCTGCGACGCAAAATTCGACCATCTTGTACTACTAACGTGAGAATTCTTCGCGGCCTGGCAAGGATTTTCCGTCAAATGACAAATGACCAATGACCAATGACAAATAGAAGTCGGAAGTCCGGACAACGAACTGCCATTTGTCATTTTTCATTGGTCATTTGTCATTTGTCATTGGCCAAATCTCTCTGCGCGAACTCCGCGTCTCCGCGGTGAGATTCTTTTGGTTGCGGCCGTGCTGCGCCGCGAACTTGGCGGCCACCTACTAGTGGAAATAGCGGGTCATGAAAACCCCTGCCATCGCGTCTCCGGCCATAAAGATCGCGGTTACCTCCTTTCTCCTTCTGGTCGTTTTCCGGTCGGTCGATGCGGCCCGCATCAGGCAAAACCTCGCCCATCTGGCTACCGGCCATCTTGCTTTGCTTGTCGCTGTTAGCTGGTTAGGACAGCTCTTTTGCGCGCAGCGGTGGCGGGTGTTCGCCTGTTCGCTCGGAATGCGCCAGGGTTACGGGACCTTCTTTCAGTACTACTTTGTGGGAATGCTCTTCAATTTGGGCCTGCCTTCGCTGGTAGGAGGGGATGTTATCAAGGCCTACATGATCTCCCGCAAGACCGGATCTCCGGTGCATTACGGACTCGCTTCCGTGCTGCAAGACCGCGCTGCCGGGTTGATTTCGCTCCTCGTACTGGGCACGACGGCAGCCGCGCTCCACGCGATGGAGTGGCGGGGCGTCCCCGTGCGGCTTGTGTATCTGGCAGTCTGGATCGGTGTGGCATCGGCGCTCGGCATGGCGTGGAAGGGGGAGCGGATCTATCGCAAGTACATCATCCCAGGCTCCCACTCGCTGATCCAGAAAGCGCTGGCTGCCTTGCGTGATTTTCATGAGGCTTTAGGCACAATGCGTCTGGAGACCGGAGCGGTCCTCCAGGTGGCAGGTATCTCTTTTTTCAACTCTGCTCTGGTCCTATGGTTGTTTCGCCAGGTTTCCGTGGCCGCGGGATATCCGGTGGACGCGATTGCCTTCGCGGCCCTATTCCCGCTGATCACGCTGATGACGCTCATCCCGATCAGCTTGGGCGGGATCGGGGTCCGTGAATGGACGTATCTGCAGGCCCTCGCTATCCTGAATGTCCCGCCGGATGCGGCGCTAACGATTGCGCTCGCATCGTCGGCGCTGGTGGTCGTATCGGACCTCGCAGGAGCGTTCTTTCTTCCCGTCATCCCTTCCGGGTTCCGATCGAAATCCTGACACAAAATTCCTCTTCGCGACGTCGCGACTTCATGGCAAAGCCGCGTATGCCGCATTCACCGCCAGGACGCAAAGACGCGAAGAATCGCGAAGAAGATTTTCGCAAGAGGGGTGCCCTCCCAGGGCAGTTTCTGGTATTCTGCCCGATGGACGGACTGTCAGGTGACCAAAAATACACTCGCAACACGGGCCTTCGCTGCGCTTCGCGAACTGATTCAGTCGGGACGCCCATTGATCTACATTTGCACCACCGAGGAGACGCGAGCGCATCAAATCCTCAAAGATGCGTCGAGGGAGCTTTTCCGCACCGAGGTTCCGGTCTGGACCTGGAGCGTCACCGCCGGTCTCTGCCGTCCGGACGGGAATCCCGCGGAAGGCGAGTCTCTGGGAGCTCGCGGCGTGCTCGATTTCATCGCGGAGTATCCGCAGCCGGCTATCTTTCAGCTCAAGGACTTCCACGAGTTCTTCGGTGATTCCCCTGAAACTCGTCGCCGCCTGCGCGATCTGTACGAGCTTTGCCTGGACCGGACCAAGTTTGTCGTGATAACCTCCGCGTCCCGCGCGATCCCGGAGGAACTGGGCCCCCAGATTGCGTTCATGGAATTGCTCCACCCGGATCTCGAAGAGCTCGAGGCCTTCCTCCGCATCGAGTTGAGCGGCCTGGAGGGGCGGGGATTCAAAGTGGACACGAGTGAGGCCTCAGTTTTCAGAATGGCCCGGGCGATTCAGGGGCTGACTCTCGACGAGTCCCGGCATGCCCTGCGCCGCGCTCTCGGGGCCCGGGGCGCGCTGGACAGCGAATCACTTCCGCACCTGCTCGAAGAGAAAAAGTTGGTGGTGAACAAATCGGGCCTGGTCCAATACATCGCCGACGGCACTCAGATTGAGCACGTGGGTGGCGTGGACTACCTCAAGAAATGGCTTCACGAACGCCGCAAGTTGTTCCTGGAGCGCGACACACTGGCTGCCGAGATTGTGCCCAAAGGAGTGTTGATCATGGGCGTCTCAGGCTGCGGCAAGAGCCTGTCGGTCAAGGCCATCGCCTCCTCCTTTGAGCTGCCGTTGTACCGGATCGACATGATCGAGGTCTATTCCAGGAGGCATGGGACGCCGGATGGGGCCTTTGCCGAAGCCTGCCATTTGGTGGAAGCGGTGGCGCCTGCCGTCGTCTGGTTTGACGAGATCGAAATGGGATTGACGGCGCAGACAGGCGAAGCCAGCAACGACCTGGGCCGCATCTTCGCCTTCTTTCTCACCTGGATGCAGGAAAAAGCCCGCGGCCTCTTCGTAGCAGCCACCGCCAACCGGATCGATCTGCTTCCTGCCGAGATGATTCGCAAGGGCAGATTCGACGAGGTATTCTTCATCGATCTGCCCACCGAAGACGAACGCATCGAGATCTTCCGGATACACCTTCAAAAGCGCCGTATCGACCCGGAACCGCTTCAGGTCCACCGGCTGAAGAAAATTACTCAGGGATGGACGGGGGCCGAAATCGAGCAGTGCGTCGTTTCCGCGCTGACCTCGGCACGGCTCGAAGACCGGGAGCCGGCCTTTGAAGACCTGCACCGGAGCGCGCAAAATGTCATCCCGCTTTCGAAAACAATGCGCGAGCAGGTGGACCACATCCGGTCCTGGGCTTATGACCGGGCCGTGCGCGCCTCGCCGCGAGAGTCGATTCGTTGAACGCGTTGGCCGCTGCGAAGACTCCTGGATACAGGGAATCACCAAAAGCCCAAATGCGAGCACCGCTGCACAAAGATACCGTTACGCTCTCGGTCCGCGTGATCCCACGAGCAAAACGCAGCGAGGTTGTCGGGGCAGGCGGCGATTCACTGAAGGTCTATGTGACGGCTCCGCCGGAAGGCGGGCGCGCGAATGACGCGCTCATCGCCGTGCTCGCAGAGTGGCTCGATGTCAAACGGCAGCAGATCGAGATTCTCGCGGGCGCTTCCGGCCGCAACAAGCTCGTCCGCATCGCCGGAGTTTCGGGAACCGCCCTCGAAAAGCTCAGAGCGGATCGCATCCGTGAGGACGTGAAGAAATTGCGGTGACGCATTCTTCCCGCTCTTCGCGCCTTCGCAGCGAATGCCGGGCTGGACTTTCACCGCGAAGGCCCGCAGGAGTTTAGTTTTGGTTGTGGCCTAATGGCCGCTCTGTGTTTCGACACGGTGGGAGACTTACCGAAAAAGGCCCAAACGATGCAACGAATTCTAGTGGTTGAAGACGACGAGCTCATTCGAAATGTCCTGAGGCGGCACCTCGGCCGTGATTATGAAATCATTGACACAGGGGATGCGACGCAGGCCCTTGCCCTCGCTCTGGAAAAGAAGCCTCACTGCATCCTGCTGGATCTGAACCTGCCGGAGTTGTCGGGCCTGGAGCTGTGCAACCTCTTCTCGGATCTGAGCGCGACCCGCTTGATTCCAATTATTGTAATCACCGGACAGCCCGCGGCCATCTATAAGGAAATCTGTGAGAAACTGGGAGCAGTGGATTTCATCGAAAAGCCGCTGAATTTCGAGGACCTCAAGGTGCGGCTGGCCGCCGCCCTGGAGAAAAAGCGAGCGGAAGGCCGCGCCCAGACCCGTGTTCGATTGAGCGTTTCTCTCCGGCTTCGCGGCACGAATGAGCTGGGGGATAAGGCCGAGCTCGAAGTCACGACCAATGAGGTCAGCTCAAACGGATTCTCGTGCCCCTCCATGGCTTCCCTGGCCAAAGACTCGCTGGTTGAGGTGTTTCTTACCGGCGGCAAGGAGCAGCATTATGTGGGGCGCGCCCGTGTCGTCCGGATCGAGCAGCCTCAAACGGCTCGCCAGCGGTACGGGTTCCAATTCATTGAGAAGACGGGCCAATGGATCATCCAATAGCCCCCCTCCGCTCGACAAGGACTTTTCGGTCATAATGACAAATGACAAATGAACAATGACAAATAGAAGTCAGAGGGCGGACAACTAACTGCGATTTTTCATTTTTCATTGGTCATTGGTCATTTGCCAAATCTCTCTCCGCCGGAAATAGGGGACGTGCCACACGTTTACTTGGTTTTGTCGGGGAATTACGGTTAACGTGTGGGACGTCTCCTAGTTTATCGCGGGCAGGCAGGGGAATGGAGTATGGAATGGCTAAAGCCCTGGTGAAGAGCAAGCCGGAGCCGGGTCTGTGGCTGGAGGAAGTGCCGCAACCCGCCATCGGCATCAACGATGTTTTGATCCAGGTGGACCGCACGGGCATCTGTGGCACGGATGCGCATATCTACAAATGGGACGACTGGGCTCAGAAGACGATCCCCGTGCCGATGGCCATCGGGCATGAATTCGTAGGCGAGATTCTGGAGGTTGGTTCCAATGTAGCGGACTTCCGGGCCGGAGACGTGGTCAGCGGCGAAGGGCACGTCGTCTGCGGGCGCTGTCGTAACTGCCTCGCCGGACGCCGTCATCTCTGCGCGGACGCGAAGGGAATCGGCATCAACAGACCCGGCGCCTTTGCCGAATACATCGCCCTGCCGATGAGCAATGTTTGGCATCACCATCCCGCCGTCGATCGCGACGTGGCCGCTATCTTCGACCCGTTCGGCAACGCGGTGCATACGGCCCTTTCGTTTCCCCTCCTCGGTGAAGATGTGCTGATCACAGGCGCCGGGCCCATCGGCATCATGGCAGTGGCGGTCGTAAAGCATTCGGGCGCGCGATTCATCGTTATCACCGATGTCAACGAGTACCGGCTCGACCTGGCGAAAAAGATGGGAGCGACAACGGCACTGAATGTCCGCAACGCCAATATTCGCCAGGCCCAGCGGCAGCTCGGCATGAAGGAGGGTTTTGACGTCGGGCTCGAGATGTCCGGGAACCCCGCGGCATTCCGCGACATGATCGACAACATGTGCCACGGTGGAAAAATCGCAATGCTGGGCATACCCTCGCAGGAAATAGCGATCGACTGGAAAACGGTCGTATTCAACATGCTCACGATCAAAGGCATTTACGGCCGGGAAATGTACGAAACCTGGTACAAGATGACCGTAATGCTGCAAAGCGGCCTTGACATCAGACCTGTCATCACCCACCGGTTCCATTACACGGAGTATGAAAAGGCATTCGAAGCGGTGACGTCGGGAAATTCGGGCAAGGTCATCCTGCACTGGAAATGACCGAATGACGAGTGAGCTTGGATATTAGCTTTTCTAATAATTCTCCCTCTGTCATTCGTCCATCGTCACTCCGAGGCCGGGGACGATCTCCGCGCCCATTTTTCGGAAAACTTCGGGCGATATCTTGATCTTTGTCCCGCGGCCGCCCCCGCCCAGAACCACCCAATCCAGACGCATGATTCGCTCGTCGACATACAGCGGCAGCCCCGTGGGCAGCGCAAACGGCGTCACGCCGCCCACGCGCATTCCGGTGAGCGCGATCATCTCTTCAGCGGAGGCAAACGACGCCTTGGAGACGCCCATCAACCTTGTGACACACTTGTTGACGTCGAGACGCGTGCTGGCCAGGACCACGCAGGCCACATACCTCTTGGGCTCCTTTTTTGAAGCGACGATTATCGTGTTGCAGGAACGCCCGGGCGGATAGCCGTATCTTTGGCAAAAAGCGGCGGTGTCGGCGAATTCAGGGTCGATCTCGATCACTTCGTAAGGCAG
>WNGD01021278.1_pt1 | contig 10998 bp, 10 predicted proteins | sample 5400671 | NCBI WGS metagenome assembly WNGD01 (sample SAMN13153369, study PRJNA577476) | soil metagenome | isolation source: 40 cm soil or saprolite under grassland replicate 2 | place: USA:California | collected 2016-06-15
AAGTACAACCATTGCCGCAAGGACTAGGCTTCTTCCTCTAGTTCTTACTACATGCATAAGCCTCCTTTTGGGAAATGAGTCGTGAGCGAACAACTTTGCGGAGTTAATACCAACTTCGAATTCCTGTCAACAAAGCTCGCGGTTATGGATCTGAAAGCGCCGGCCGATTGATCGACACTTGCGGCGTTTTTGCCCAGGACAGTGTGAATGTATGTTGCCCTAATTTGTCTTGCCATGGCCGGACTATTCTAAAGCCAACACCTGGTGTTAGACTCAGCCGTCAAGACAAGACCTAGCACCAATACTGTTCACTTAAAGGGCGAATCTGGGTCAGCTTTTCATTCGGATGAGAATTGAGAATTGAGCATTGGTCAGATCAGACCGGATCTGACCAATGCTCAATTCCCAATTCTCAATTCTCATCCGAATGAAACCTGCCATGGTAGTTAAGTGAAGAGTATTGGAACTAGCACTGAACTTTCTTTGAAGGGAGCCCAGTATGCGGATGCTCTGGGGAGTCATTGTCGGAATGGTCGTGGTGGCGATACCCGGCTGCGCGCAGAGAAGTGTGATCAACGAAGCCGAAATTGCGATGGGAGCCACGAATCTGAATTCGATCCAGTACGCGGGCAGCGGATCCGTGTTCGGCTTCGGACAGGCGTTCGTTCCGGGGGAGCGCTGGCCGCGTTTCATCGAGAGAACGTACAAAGTAGAGATCAATTATCAAACGCCGGCGATGCGGCTTGAAGCTGTCCGCGCGCAAGGCGAGAACCCGCCTCGCGGCGGCGCGGCACAGCCTGTTGCGGGTGAACAGCGAACGGTTCAGGTCGTGAGCGGCCTCGGGAAAGCATCGACATCGCAGTCGCGCGCGTATGCCTGGACCGAAGGCGGCGCCCAGCCGGTTGCAAATCCTGGAGCCGTCAGCGACCGCTTGCGCCGGCTGTGGCTGACGCCGCATGGTGTGATCAAAGCCGCCATCGCCAGTGGGGCGACGGTCGATGGGAAAGTCGCGACTTTCAAAATTGAAGACAGAGACGTCACGCTGACGCTCAACGATCAGAACCTCGTTGAGCGAGTGCGTTACCTGGACTCAAACGAAGTGGTGGGTGACTCGCCGGTGGAGATCACCTACTCCGAATATGCGGATTATGGTGGCGTCAAATTCCCGACGCACATTGTCGAGACACAGGATGGCTTCCCAACTTTGGATGTGACCATCCAGGAGGTGAAGCCGAACGTCTCCGTCTCAGTAGAGGTGCCCGCAAACGTCCAGCAGGCGCCGGCCCCGCCGGCTACGCCCAACGTGAACGTGACTAAGCTTTCCGATGGGGTGTGGTACTTGAACGCGAGCGGCGCCAGTAGTTGGGCTGTGGAGTTCAGGGACTACGTCGTGATGGTGGAAGGCCCCAATGGGGAAGCGCGATCACTGGCCGTCAACGAGGCAGTGCACAAGGCGATACCGAACAAGCCGATCAAATACGTCGTTAACACCCATGCGCACTACGACCATGCTGGCGGGCTTCGCACGTATGTGGCCCAGGGCGCTACCGTCATCACTCACGAACGGAATAAGGCTTTCTTCGAGCAGGTATGGGCCCGCCCGCGGACAGTAGCTCCTGATCTGTTAGCAAAATCTTCAAAGCCGGCAACCTTCGAAACAGTGAGCGACAAGAAGGTTATTACCGACGGCTTGCGACGCCTGGAGTTGTACCATCTCCAGAATAGCGGGCACAACGTCGCCACTCTCATCGCCTATCTTCCGGGAGAAAGACTCTTGTACTATGGCGACGGATATAACCCGCCTGCAGGCGATGATCCCAGAGACCCCTCGCGCACGCCCGAGTACGGGATCGACCTGTACAGGAATGTCACGCAGCTGAATCTCAACGTGGAAAGGATTGCCCCCACGCACAGTTCTCGCGCTGTGCCGTACGACAACCTGAAGAAGGCGATTGGAATACTCCCACTGCCCTCGTCATGAGGATTCAGCGGCGGAACCTTGCCTCGTTCGCCGAGGCGCCCGGTCTCTGGTCATGTTCTAGGTCCCTCTTGGCGGCGAGAATGTTCACAGCGCGGCGGAGCCGCAACCAAAATCTGAGCCGCGAATTGCGCGAATGGGCCGCCCGCAATTACTGCAATGTGGGCAATTCTGTGCGGCCCATTCGCGTCATTCGCGCAATTCGCGGCAAAAAAATCTTCGCAAAAATCCAAGAAACCCGCCATTAGTAGTACAAAATGGTCAAATTTCGCGAAGCCCAAGCAAACGCGGGCTAAAGCCCGCGACTACGAACTCGGTAAGACGTTTCGGCACGCTCGCTACTTCTAGTGCACTGTAACGGTAGATCCGGTAGTACCGAATTTGAAACGCTACCGAATCTACCGTTACAGTGCACTAGAACGAATACTTCAACGCGAATTGCATGATTCTCGCATCTGACGAAGTGGTGATCTGGCCAAAGGTGTTGCTATTTAGCGTGGTGTTTGGATTTCCTTTTCTAAGGCTGTTTGTCACATTGAACGCCTCCGCTCGAAATTCCAGCTTCTGGGTTTCCCGAGGCTTGAAGATTCTCGACAGTCCGAAATCCAACTGCCAGGTTCCCGGACCCACAATGTTCGCCGGCCTCATGTTTCCGATCGTGCCTATAGCGGGCTGTGCAAAAGCCCTGGGATTCAGGTAGTTCAGTGAATTCCGATCAAGGAATGGATTTTCGAGTACCTGGTTCGGCCGCTGATTCGCGCTCTGTCCGGATAACACGCGATCCAGACCGGTGCTGATGGTCAGGTAAGTTCCCGATGACTGTCTATATATGGTCGATAATTGCCAGCCGGTGCCCAGCATGCGCAGCGTGGGGTTAGCAAACTGCGGCGTTGAAGCGACCGCTGTCACATTGAAGACGTGCCGCCGGTCCAAACCGGAACCCGTACCGGAACCATTACTCCCGCAATTGCCACGATCGAAGGCCCGGTTATTGGGATCGAGATATCCGGCTCCACCTCTCCCCGTCGCGTTTGCCGTGGCTGCATCGCCGATGCAGTGGGACCAGGTGTAATTCCCGGCGATGTTCACCCCGCGGACGGCACGGCGCTGAATCGAAATGAGAAGGCCGTTGTAGCTCAGCGTGCCCGAATCTTCTCTCGTCGCCATGTTTCCGTAATACTGGCCCTCCTGGGGATTCTGAAGGAGCAACCTCCTGCGCTGGTCTGTGTTTGCGGTCGTGGAGCACGTGGTTCCGCTGGTTCGGAACACATAGCCCTCGGCCGTGCAGATTCCGTTAACGGGAGCCCCGGGGAAGTAGACAGCGCGATTGATGTTCCCTCCTACCCACAAGTGGATCGCGTGATTTCCCAAATAGCTACTGGTTAAGAGAAAACTCCCCGGGAGCTGCCTTTGAATGCTGAGGTTCCATGTCTGAACCGTGGGCTGCATCGCATCAAGGCGCTCGAGGAAGTAATACTGTGAAAGCGTGGGCCACTTCGACAACCGAACGTATGGAAACGGATTGCCGCCAGGGTTGTCCCTCCATGGATCCTCAAAGGACACGCTTTGAACAGTCGTCCCAAAACCCCACGGAGGCGCACTGGAGCTCCCGCCAAAACTGAGCGACCCACTAAAGTCATAGGCGATTCCGAAGGAGGCGCGAACCGACGTCCGGCCATCACCTCGCACATCCCAGGCGAGTCCCACACGTGGCGCGAATAAGGCCCATTTCCTGAAATTGGGTCCAGGTGTGGGGTAGCCCGAATCCCCCGGATAGAGGAGGCCGACCGGCGCACTCGGATACACCGTGCTCCTGATCCCTTTGCTGAACCTCTCATCGCTGAAATGGTACATCGCGCCTTCGTGCAGCTTCGATCCCTGACCGAAACCTATCGCGAGCGGCAAGTATGGTTCCCAGCGTATTCCACCATTGAGCGTCAGATTTGGCGTCGCTTTCCAAACGTCCTGCACATATGAGGCGATGTACCACTGACGACTCGTCCACTGCACCGGCGACAATTGATTGAGGCTTGTCAGTCTTCCGGTCAGGAAGTCGGCCATTCCCAAACCGGTCGCCTGACCAGTGAAGGTATAAACTCCCTGGTCACTGGTATGGTCACGCTGATAGGTCCTCCAGTTCGCGAAGTTCCCACCGAACGTCAGCTGATGGTTTCCGTGAACAAGGTTGAGATCGTCGGAGATCTGATACGCGTCCGTTACGATATGATTGGGATACGTTCGAGCACCGAAGCCGAATCCGCCGGTCACGGTTACCTGCATGCTGCCCTCGGTATAACTGAAGGCTTTGATGCCAAGATCAGGTGCGGAAAAGAACTTCACGCCGGGGCGGCCAATTACGGTTCGATTCGCCGTTACACGAAAGGAATTAACGGTGTTGGGCCCGATCAGATAAGTACTGCCTAATGCATACGACTGGGCGAGGTTGCTGTTACCGCCATTGTCCATGGGCTCCAGCGCCAGGAGGAATCCGTTTGTCAGGGTGTAAGGGTGCGGCGATTTGTAGCTCGTCACAACGTACCGCCCGAAGATGGAATGTTTATCGCTCTTCTGATAGTCGGCCTTGCCGACAATCTGATACTCGTTGGGTTTATCCGGGACAGAGTAAACGATCTTTCCGCAGTCATCCTGGGGCTTCGGAAGTTTGGACGCGATGGCCACCGCCGGTTTGCTGTAGAGGGCGGGATCGATGTGATTGCTGACGAATGGCTGGGACAAGTTGATCTGCCCGCCGGCATTGCAAGCCGGAGAGGCGAAAGTTGTCCAGTCGCCGGCCATCATCGCTGCTGTCGGAATGTAGTCGATCTTGTCACGCGGGTTCGAGCTGGTTTTGGTGCCCTGATAGCCGGCGAAGAAAAAGAGCTTATTCTTCGAAATCGGTCCGCCCAGCGTCCCGCCGAACTGATTGCGCTTCAAATTGTCCCTCTTCAAGGCAAAGAAGTTTCGGGCATTGAAAGCGTAGTTGCGCACAAATTCAAACGCGTTGCCATGGAACTCATTGGTGCCCGACTTCGTTACCGCGTTGACCTGGCCGCCCGATCCCCTGGTCCCGCCCGCGGCGCCCATACCGCTGGCCTCCACCTTGAACTCCTGCAGTGCATCCGGAAACGGCATTGGCATCGAGGTCCCGTCATACCCGTTGTTGTGCATCGCCCCATCCAGGGCATACATCACTCCGAAATTCTGTCCACCGGCTACGGAGATGAACGTACCGGCAGTTGTTCCCTTATTCCAGCCCTCGGGGGCGGATTTGCCCGTCTCGACCGCAGCGCCCGAGAGCGTAATCAGGTCGGTGACCTGCCGCCCCTGCAGAGGCAACTCCAAAATTCGCTCATTCTCCATAACCTGACCCACTGCCGTGCTTCGCGTGTCCACGAGTGAAGCATTGGCCTGGACCTCAACCTGTTCGGTGACCTGACCGACCTCCAGAACAGGGTTGATCACGGGGTTGCTGTTGACCTGCAGGACAATTCCGGTCTGTACAAACGTACGAAATCCCGGCAATGCTGCTTCAAGGCGGAAGGGGCCCACCGCCAGGTTCGGCAGTACGTAGGACCCGGTCTCATTCGTAACAGCCCTGGGCTGTCGCCTGGGCCCGCAGGCTTGCACAGGTCATAGCGGATCCCAACAGCCCAACGAGCAAAGCGATCCAGGTGTGTTTCATAGATCCTCCTCTCAAATCCGATGGCGTTCGAGCCTCTTGGCGGTCAGAATGTTCATAAAATGGTCAAATTTCGCGCAGCCCAAGCAAACGCGGGCTAAAGCCCGCGTTCCGGGAGTGGGCACTCTCCTCGGTATGAGGCACGCTCGCTAGTTCTTAGCGGCACATGCTATGGGTTGCCACTGTGCGTGTCAATGCTGCCGGCATCGTACAGTGCACGAATTTCCATCTCTCCCGCCCACTTTAGAGAACCGCAACCAAAAACCTGAGCCGCGAATTACGCGAACGACGCGAACCGGCGCATCGATCGGTTCTTTTCTGCGCCGGTTCGCGTCGTTCGCGTAATTCGCGGCTAAAAAAATGTCAAAAAAGAATCTACGGTCTGTACAAGCCAATGTGTACAATTAGCTCATGTCTTCCAAGCGGGTGACCTTCAGTAAGGCCCGAGAGCAGCTCAGCACGCTGATCGATGAAGTTCGGCGGTCGGGCCGAGCGGTAACGATTACCAAACGAGGGCGGCCGGCGGCGGTTTTGGTCAACTGTGAAACCTTTGAGGAAAAGGTTGGTCGGCCGAAGCAAAAACCATGGCGGCTGCGCGGATCGGCGACATGGCGGGGGCCTGTCGATGTGGTTGAGGCGATTCGCGAAGTCCGTAAATCTCTTCAGCGTTCCACCGAGAAGCGTGTTAAACGCATGATACGAGATCTATCCGACCGTTGATGTACGTATCGGACACTCACGCCCTTGTGTATCACACGCTGAACAGAAGCTCGCGGCTAGGGAGAAAAGCCAACCAGATCTTTGTTAGAGCCGAGTCGCTTCAGGCCGTCGTCGTGATTCCAAGCATGGTGCTGTGGGAAGTCGTGCTGCTGATGGAACTGGGGCGCCTCAGTCTTGATCAAAGCTTCGAACATTGGTGCCGCCGTCTCCAGAACCATCGCGGCTTCGACATCGTTCCGCTGGACTGGCTCGATGTGAACGAGGCTCGCAGCATTTCTCTCATCGACCCGTACGACCGGCTGATTGTGGGAACCGCAATCAGGCTGGATATGCCGCTTATCACGCGCGATCAACAAATCGTCGACTCAGGTCTTGTCGAAACGATCTGGTGAGGTTCTGAGCCTGTTTTTTTTAAGCGCGGTGCTCTATTCTTCGAGGTATGAAACATTTCGGACATTCCATGCGGGAGCACTGGGCACTCGATCCGAATATCACTTATCTCAATCACGGTACGGTTGGTGCGCCTCCACGCTGCGTCTTGGAGGCGCAGCAGAAGTTGCGTGATGAGATTGAGCGGCAGCCATCGCACTTTTTGTTGAGGGAACTCGCCGGGATCCGGCTTGGTGCAGACGGCGCCAAGCAGCCTCTGCTCCGTGCGGCTGCAGATGAAGTCGGCCGGTTTGTCGGAGCGGATGGTAAAGACCTCGTGTTTGTGGATAACGCTACAAGTGGCGTCAATGCCGTTCTTCGCACCTTCGACTTCCGTGAAGGAGATGAGGTGCTCATTCTCGATCATGCCTATGGAGCCGTGCGGAACGCTGCAGAATACGCGACCCGCCTGCGGGGCGCGAAAGTGCGAGTCGTTGAACTTCCGGAATCGATTACTGGACCGGGGGCAGTGATCGAAGCTATCGAACGGGCGATCGGTCCTCGAACGCGACTGGCTCTCATCGATCACATCACTTCAGAGAGCGCTCTAATCCTGCCGGTTGCTGAGATTGCCTCGCGGTGTCACCACCGGGGAGTCGCGGTTCTGGTCGATGGTGCTCATGCACCGGGCGCGATTCCCCTTGATGTTCCGTCTCTGGCGGTGGATTGGTACACCGGAAATCTCCACAAGTGGGCTTATTCCCCGCGCAGCAGCGCAGTGCTATGGACCGCGCCGGAACGCCAGGCAACTCTTCATCACACCGTCATTTCCTGGGGGCTCGATCAGGGTATGGCTCAGGAGTTCGATTGGCCGGGGACACGCGATCCAACTCCGCATCTGGCCGCCCCGGCGGGCATCGCATTCATGTGCGAACTGGGGGTAGACAACGTACAACGCTACAGCCACGAGTTGGCGTGGAATGCCGGCCGGGAGATGGCGGCGCGCTGGAACTCCACGCTGCTGGGCCCCGAAGACATGATCGGCACAATGGTTGCTGTCCCTTTGCCCGGCCGACTGGGCTCCACTCGCGACGACGGCATTCGCGTGCGCGATGCTCTGCTGTTCGATCACGGCATCGAGGTGCATGTGTATGCATGGAAAGAGCGGCTTCGCGTACGTGTCTCCGCCCAAATCTACAATGAGATGGCAGACGTTGAACGGCTGATCAACGCTCTCTCAACGTTCTGAACATCGATTTTGCGGTGTTTCACAAGAAACGATTCGAGCCGGTTCGATCTAGCGCCAGGATTCGCGCTCCTTTTCGACAGTGCACGACCTCGACTTAACTGTTGACAGTGGGAATGTCACAACATAAAACGTAGGTACTCTTGTTTAACCTGCAGTCCGTTCAGATGCGCTGAGGGGGGTCCTGTGAATAATGTCACGCGAGCGAAGAATTCAGTCCCGCTGCTTCTCTTACTGGCTGTGCTGATCGTCGTACCGGTGTCTGCTCAAAACAGGCCATACCCCAATGACTTTTCGGGGCACTGGGTCCCGCTTTTCCACGAGGATGATCCGGACCGCGGCCCCGGGCCGGCGCTGGGCCAGTACGAAGAGATGCCAATCAATGAGGATGCCCGGGCAAGAGCGATGACCTGGGACGCCTCGATTCAGGGACTGCCGGAGTGGCGGTGCCGGCCACACAGTGCCGACTACGCCGTGCGATCTCCTCAGCACGAACAAATCTGGGCGGTGTGGGACGACATCACGCGAGAAGTCAAAGAGTGGCACATCGCCAACGAGAGGGATTCCTCGGACCGGGTCATTTATATGGACGGACGCCCGCATCCCGGGCCGAACGCGCCTCACACCTGGTCAGGCTTCTCAACCGGGGAATGGATCGGCGACATTCTCAAGGTCACAACAACTCACCTCAAAGAAGGTTACGTCCGGCGCAACGGCGTGCCCATCAGCGACCAGCGAACATTTAACGACTACCTCATGCGAAGGGATGACGGTTACCTGACGTGGGTGACGATCATCAATGATCCGGTTTATCTGGCGGAGCCGTGGATCTGGACCACGGAGTTCAAATTGGACCCGTACGGCCGGGTGGACGCCGCTCCCTGTGTCGTGTCCGAGGAAGAAACGCGCGCCGGTGGCGAAGGACAGTACGGTTTCGTGCCACATTTTTTGCCGGGGCAGAACCCGTACATCGACGAGTTTGCAATTGAGAATGGGCTTCCCATTGAGGCGACCCGCGGCGGACCGGAAACAACGCGTCCGGATTACCGGGAAAAGATGAAGACGATGAAACCAGCGGTGGCCAAATGAAGAGCACAGTCGTGTCGAGTTCCAGGACCGTGCGGTTCGCCCGGCCGGCTCTGGCATTCACTGCCGTTGGTTTTTTTGTGGCGGGCGGTTCAGCAGGGCGGACCTTCGCTCAGGGCATGCCGCATCAGATCGAGCATCCGTACGCTCCTTCGTCGAGTCGAGAGATGGTTCTGCGAGCCAGGACCGCCTCTACAGCCGAACTCAGTGTCGAGCCGGTGCATGGGAACGTGTACGCCATCTTTGGCGCGGGTGGAAACATCACGGCATCCGTGGGTCCGGATGGCATCCTGCTGGTGAACACCGGCGAGGCCGCAATGGCCGGCAAGGTCCTCGAGGTTGTAAAGAAGCTTGGCGCCGGAATCGATCCGACTCCAGGTTCTCCACCCATTCCCATTCGCATCATCATCAACACGGACGCCCTTTCTGCGAACACAGGCGGTAACGAAAAGATCCAGGCGGCAGCCGAATTCATTACGGCGGGCGGAGGCGGAGGCAATGGAGGGGAACACATCATGGCACACGAGAATGTGCTTGCCAGGATGAGCGAACCGCCTGCGGGTCAGACGAAACCTCCACGACCGTCTGAGGCATGGCCCACAGATACATTCCGGGGCAGCGTTCAGCTCATTCACATACCGAACGCCCATACGGACGGCGACAGCGTCGTCTGGTTCCGCTACTCCGATGTGATTGCGACGGGCGATATTTTTTCGACCACGGGCTGGCCCGTCATCGATCTCGAAAAAGGCGGCAGCTTTCAAGGGGTCATCGACGGTTTGAATCTCATTCTTCAGACCGGCCTTTTGGATTTCAAGAGCGAAGGCGGTACGATGATCGTTCCCGGTCATGGGCGAATTGGTGACCTGACCGACATCGCCTTCTACCGGGATATGCTCACGATTGTCCGCGACCGCATTCAGGACGGCATCCATCGGGGCTTGACGCTGAATCAGGTGAAGGCCGCCAGACCGACCCAGGGTTGGGATAATCGTTACGGAAGCAAGACGGGTCCCTGGACAACCGATATGTTTATCGAGTCGGCGTATAAAAGCCTCAGTCAGAAAAAGGGGAAGTAACCATGAGAAGCCAATTGATCGCTGTTTTGATCGCGGGCGCGCTGCTCGTTGCCGTCACGGCTTACGCCCACCATTCGTTTCCGGCGACCTACCAGAGCAACAAGATCGTGACCATTAAAGGAAAGGTTGCGCAACTCTTGTTCCGCAATCCGCATTCGTTTCTTCAAGTAGACGCTCCTGACAGCACTGGTGAGATGAAAAGGTGGTCTCTGGAATGGGGCGGCGCCGGCCAGTTGACCACACAGGGTGTGGTCAAAGACACGCTGAAAGCCGGAGACAGCATCATCGTCACCGCCAACCCGGCACGGAGCAGCGCGGACTCCACGAGGGCGCTGTTGAAAACCATCACGCGGCCGGCTGATGGATGGACATGGGGCAGCGCGCCTGGGCAGGTCGTCGAGTAGGCATCGATGTTCGCAGGCACGCTGTTAGCGCTCTTACTCCTGGGACCCTCTCCCGTCCTCGCTCAGAGAGGCGTCCCCGCGGCCGGACCGCCACCGGCCGCACAGGCGGCCGCCCCAATCGATCTCACGGGCTACTGGGAATCCTACGTCAATGAAGACTGGCTGTTGCGCATGGTCACTCCACGAAAAGGCGATTACCAGACTTTGCCTTTGAACGCGGAGGGTCGCAAGGCCGGCGACACCTGGGATCCCGACAAGGACACAGCGGCCGGCCTGCAATGCAAGTCGTATGGTGCAGCCGCCGTCATGCGTGTGCCTGGGCGTATTCACATCACATGGCAAGATCCGAACACGCTACGTATCGAGACAGAAGCCGGAACGCAGACTCGTCTGCTCCACTTCGGCGCTTCGCAGCCGCCGGCCGGCGAGCCGACGTG
>WNGD01006678.1_pt1 | contig 10997 bp, 14 predicted proteins | sample 5400671 | NCBI WGS metagenome assembly WNGD01 (sample SAMN13153369, study PRJNA577476) | soil metagenome | isolation source: 40 cm soil or saprolite under grassland replicate 2 | place: USA:California | collected 2016-06-15
ACGGCCCGGTTCCACGAGAAGAGCACGTCCTTGGCGGTGAACTTGTCACCGTTCGAGAACATGGCGTCCTGGCGCAGCTTGAACACGTAGGTCAAACCGTCGGACGAGGCGGTGGGCACAGCAGTCGCCAGGTCGGGAACGATGTTCAGGTCCTGGTCGAACTTGACAAGGCCGTCCTGGAAGTTCTGCTGGATCTCTTGGTCGGTCTCCGCGTCCGCGGTGGCCGGGTCGAGCGTGCCGAAGTCGCCGAGGATCGGAAAGTTGAGGGTCTGGTCCGACGCGAGGTTGCCGTTGCCAACGCCGCTGTTGTTCCCTCCGCACGCGACGAGCGCAAGGCTTCCTACGGCGCCGAGGGCGAAGGCCTTCAGGATACGAAACGAGGCTGGAGCCATTTAAGTTTTCTCCCTGTAGAAGCGAGTTACCACTCCCCCGCCTTCTTCCCGGTGCTTCTTCGCGGCGACCGGGGCGAGAGCGCGCCGACGGGGGCGGCGGTTGCCGCCGCCGACACTCCGAGCGTCACACTAACTGTCGGGCTACCGCTATGTCAAGTCTGTAATAGCTGGGCTGATCTCGGCGACCGCCATGCCTTCAGCGATGCCTCCTGAACCGCGTCCTCGGCCGCATGCCGATCGTGAAGCATCGCACCCGCCAATCGATAACCCGAGGCGACGATTGGCCCGAGCAGCGACGCGAATGGTTCATCGTCGCCTGCCCGCGCCCGCCCGACCAGATCGACGTCCAACGGGCGAATGGCCACCTGGGTGGGATTACCGACCATCGACATGAATACGCGCCTACCTGGTTTCCAGGCGGCAAGAATCTGCGCCCTGAGACCAACCTCGGCGCTTTGCCTGTGGAGTGCGCCGTGCAACTGCCGAAATACTGACGTTCCGGCCTGTTGGTGATCGTGCCCGACAGATTGTTGCCACCGAGTAGATCGCTAGGCACGTCTTCACATTGGGTTGTCGTGCCAGCTCCCGACCTAAGTGCCCGCTTCAACAAACGAAAGCCTGAAGGAGAGACATCATGCTCATGGGACTCGCGGCATTCGCTTCCGCTGGCGCGACGCAGGCGACACTCGCCTCCCTGACCGCGGCATTGCCAGTGCACGCCGAGGGCGCACGGTTTCCCAGCACTGACGCTGCATGTATGGGGTGGCTGGCAGAAGCATCCAACCCCAACGCAAGCGGCGATCACATCGCCTTGATTGCACAGAGCGGCGACGCGCGAACCATCGCGAAGGTGAGGCCTAGCGGTGACGGTTTCCCAGCGCTGATCTCCTGCGTGGTGCGGATCCCGTAACGGTGTGACGCGGACAAATTGCTTGGAGGTATCTACATGAGCACCAGTCAGAGATTCATCTACGCGGCCGGCCTCGTCGTCCTTGGGATTCTCGGCGCGGCCCCCATCACCGCGAGTGCCGCCGAGCCTGTCATCTCCAGCCGCACGATTACGGTCAGCTCCCCGTCACCAAGCATCTCCTGCCGACCCTACGGTTACAGTTTCGACACCCTCGCGACCTTCACCGCCGAGTTCCACCTCATCCAGTCCTTCGAAGGAACGACGCTGGTTAAAGAGATCAATCACATCGATACCACGGGCACCCTGTACCGCTCGGATGATCTCTCCAAGACGATCCCATACGGCGCCAATCTCACCCGAACGTTCGATTCTGCGGCAAACACAATCACAATCACCGGGTTGTTCCGCTACTCGCATCCGGACGGGAGTGGGATGGTTGCGCTCGACGCGGGGAGGACCTTCGTCGTGCCGCCCACGGTTGTCAGTGACACTGGGCCGACCATGGTCGAGTGGCAGATGGCCGTCTGCGCGGCCCTCGCAACCCAGTGAACCGAGAGCCGGCTGGCTAACTCGCAGCCGGCGGACTCATGTTTGCGCTGATTGGCTGCAGCATGTTAGGCGGTGAAGGAGTGCCGAGCAAGGGCACGATCAGAATTGCCGTCGACCTACCCGTGTCAGGGTCAGACGGGGGAGGCAAGACGGCCCTGAATGGGGTCCAATTCGCTGTCCAGAGAGCGGCAAACGGCATCGACGACTGGAATCTGGCCCTCGATGTTTATGACGACACACGACAGGGAGCTTCAAACGCCGACGCCGGTGTTGAGGACATCCGGACCATGGTCAGCCGTGGTGACCTGGGCATGATCGGCCCTGTACGTCCTCGATAGCCAGGGCCGAGATCCCCATCGCCGCCGATGTTCACCTGACCATCTCGATCTACCCGGTCGAGGTGTCGGCACGGGCTCGGGATCCCAGGTGGGCCTGGTCTGCGGAACGCACCTGTCGAGGCTTTGCTTCGTCTGGGTCAAGAGCGTCAGCTTTGACAGCTAAGGGGGAGGGGACCGACGTGAGTAACCACAAGCTCCTGGCGGCTCGAGACTACGAGCGCATACGCAGTGTTGTTGATTCTGCGCTCGTCCTTGACTGGCCACAATCGAGCGAAACCGGTTCGGGTTGTACGGAAGACTCCGACGGGGGTTGAAGCTGGGTCCGACAACCCAGCGGTCCCAACTGCCAAGCACCCGCTGCTTGGCAACGTCGGGCAGCCTCGGATAATTGTTCCGATCGCCAACGGACAGGCGGCCTTTTCGTGCGCGACAAGCTTCGGCCTCAGCCTGGCAGGTCAGCCTTCTGGCGAATCCCACTCCCGGCAAATTTGGTTGCCGTATGGGCTGGAATAAGAGATTCTTGCCACGAAGGTCGCTGGTGGGCGCGTATTCATGTCAGCCGTGGTCAATGCCGCGCAACTCCTGAACCTGGACTTAGTCACTCGGGCGCAGGCGGGTGACGACGGAGCGTTCACGGCTCTGCTTCGGCCTGCCATCGCCTCGGCCTACCGGCTCGCCGGCGCCATGCTTCATGACGCGCACGCGGCCGAGGACATTGTCCAGGATGCGTCTTTGAAGGCCTGGCGGAAGCTTGACCAGCTCAAAGCGGGCGCGCAGATGCAGCCCTGGTTCCTCGGCATCGTTGCGAACGAATGCCGATCGGCGCGCCGCACACGCTGGTGGTCTGTGCTCAGGCAGTCAGACCCGGAACCGCCTGCAGTGCCGGCAGGCGACTCCATGGCCGCATTCGCAGACCTACGTAACGCCATCCGCCGGCTCAGGCATCGCAGACGGCTCTTGCTTGTTTTGCATTGGTATCTCGATTTGCCCGTGGCGGAGATCGCCGCCATCACGGGCTCGAGCGAGGACGCAGTCAAAAGCGAACTCTCGAGAGCAGTCCGCCAACTCCGGCGCCTGCTCGAAGCTGGAGAAGCATGAGCACAAACGACACCCAACTGAGGGAGCGCTTCGTGATGGCGATCGATGAGGCCGTTCCGCCGGCGCCATGGCTCGAGGCTCGAGTCACGGAAGCAATCCAGCGGGTTCCCCGCCGCAGGCAACGCTTGTTCGGTCTGGATGTGGCGTTCGATTTCAGGCCCGGTCTGCGCCTGGCCGCCGGCTTGGCGGCCGTGTTGATCGGGATCGCCGCGGTGGCGGCACTGCTGATGAGCGCCCGCCTTCATGCGCCCACGGTGCCGGTCAAGCCAGGGCCCACCGTGACATCCCCGTCGCCGAGCCAGGCAGAGGTGCCATGGAACCCCTCTGACTCGCCGTTCACACCTACGACCGTGCGATCCACGAGCTGGCCCCCCGGAGGGCCGGTGCCGGCGGAGCTGGCGGGTTCCTGGCAGCCAAAAGTGCACCAACTCAAAACCGGCGTTCTCTATCTGGCTGGATACTCGTTCCTGATCCAGATCATTGGCGGAAACGTCGTCGTCAACGGTTCGGAGATCGACTTCATGGTTGAGCCGTGCGGAGTCGATAGATTCTCGTACACGCTGACCGGCGACACGCTCGTCCTGGCCAGGATCGGCAAGGTGCCACCGCCCGCGTGTGCTTTCCAGTTCCAGGGGACCTATACGAGGCTCGTCGCGCCATGATCGCATTCACGAGGCCCTGGTCCAGCTTGATCGCGGTCGTGATCCTCACGGCGTGCGGCTCAAGCGGACCCATCGCCTCGGCTCCAACGGCCAGCGCCCAGACAGCAACTCCCGTGGCGGTGGTCCCAACCCCGGACAGCGCGCCTTGCGCGACCCCGGCCGCCCACGCTGCAAACTGGCCAGTGGGCGGTCCGGTCCCAGCGGAGTTGAGCGGGACCTGGAGCGACGTACGCAATCCGTCGTATGTCGTTGATCTGCGTTGCAACGATTTCAACATCTCTCAGGTGATCTACGGCAATGTGGTGGTCAGAGGCTCGAAAATCGATTTCATTCAAGAGAGCGTTGGTGCTGATCCCAACGGTGGCTTCGTGTGCGACGCGCCGTCTGGTGAAAAACCTGTCCTGGTTATCGAATATGACTGGACGCTGAACGGTGGGCAGTTGCAGATCACTCGAACAAGCGCCAACCTCTGCCATTGGGTACTTAGCGGCACCACCGTGCTCAATCGCAGCGTGACATGAGTCCATCGAACGCCACCGATTTGAGTTCGAAGATGGCTCCCCTTAGTGGACGCTCTTCGAACGTGTCTCCTCGGCCCGAACTCTGAACGGCGCCAGATTCTGATCACTCGGGCGGGAGGCTGAGTGAGAGGCCAGGCCCGGTGTAGTCCTGCCGGCCCGTGCGCCGAGCTTACTGAACGGGCGTTACGAAATCCCTGTCTCCCTGGACAAGCGCACGAGAGCGAAGATCTGCCTAGAACCGACTCCCTTCAGCTGGTGTGTGCCGCGGTCTTCAAATTGAATCCCTGAGCCAGCGACCATCGCGCGAGACGAGCTCGGAGATCTATTGGGTGCCAGCTGCGAGCACCATCGCGCTCATCAAGTCGACAGCTTCGTCGTCATCGAGGCCGTGCTCTCGGACCAGTGAGCGCCAAGCCCCGAACCCAATCGCGTGTCCGACCGCAGCGGCGACGCGGGCTCGCAGCCGACCTCGCTCTCGCCGGCCACGCATCAGCGTTTCGTGCACTGCCCGGAGCTGGCTTAGAAAGCCCTCGACACCGGGTTGCAAAGCCGGCACGCGCGGCGCGTCGCGGAACACGTTGTCAAGCATCTGCTGATTCCGTTGATACCAGCGGTAGAGCTCTGCGAGAGCGAGCCGAAGACGCTGACCTGGATCCTCGATTTCGACCCATGCGTCCGGATTCGGCGTCGGGTTGAGCGTCGCCCAGTGCATCGAGCAAGCGCCAAACAAGGCATCCTCGTCCGGAAAGTGGCGGTAAACGGTGCCGCGCTGGACACCGGCCTCCTCAGCGACTGCCGTCACGGTGGTCCACGCGGGGCCGACGGTACCGTGGAGTTTCATCGCCGCCTCGGTGATTCGTAACCGGGTCTGAGCTTCGAGCTCGGCCCGACGGCGCTGGCGGTAGGGACGCGACGTCCTTACTGCGTCGGATCCGGCCCTGGCCTCGGCGCTGTTTCTAAACACCGCCTTCTTCCTGGCCTTGATTTGAGTAGTCATTGATGTTTGATCGATATTGACACACCAGCGAACGGCGAGTATATTCGGCGCACAGTTATGTTCTACGAATGTGGAGGTGATCCGATGAAGGCAGCGAACCAGACGCTTCACCGCTCCGACTCAGCCCAGGGCTCGTGGGCCCGAGCGTTTCGAGTCTTCTTCGCGCTCGTGCCATCACCGGCCGTTCGGGCGATGAGGAAGGCAGTTCCGATCGGCCCGATCGAGGAGCTCGTCATCCTGGGTCGGAGGAGCGGCCACGACCGTGGCGTTCTGGTCGTGCTCGCGCAAGTTGGCAGCTTCTGGTATGTCGGCCACCCGAACGGCGACCGTGCGAATTGGGTGCTAAATCTGATGGCCGCGGGCCGGGCCACTGTAATCACCCGCGCCGGCGCGACCACGGTCCGAGCAGTCCTGCTCGGGTCAGGCGAGGAACGTGACATCGCGATTCGAGAGCACACGAGTCAGCAGAAGGCGCTGCCGACCCGGCTGCTCTATCGAGCAGCCCGGACCTACATCACGTCGGCCGGAGCGTTCTTTCGCCTCGAGCCTTTGACGGTTGGAGGCGATCCAGACGGAATGGCAGTCGCAGCCTCGGTGGCGAGGCCTCGGTGAGGCTCGTCGCCGCTACGGTTTGGCCTTGGGCCTTTGCGCGTTCGGCTCCACGCCCTTTGGCATAACCAATCCCACCTCGAAGTCGGTGCTCGGCTATGTGTTGTTCGAGCGCAAGCCGACCGGCTCCGACCAGTGCTCCATGTTCACAGTCGAGGCGGGTGTTGGCCGCAACCCGTCGCCGGCCGGCCCTATGGGCCGATATTGTGGCGGCATTCAATCGGACGTGAAGGCTCGCTAGAGCACAGGAGAAAGACATGAAAAAGCTGCTTGCCGTTGTGGCCGCCATCGTCACTGGATGGCTGCTCGCTGTTCCGGCGGCCGCGGATGGTGCCGGAGCCGTTAGCTTCACTCAAACCTTTCATAACGCTACGGCTTCGTTCCCGTCACCCAACCCGTGCACCGGTGCGAGCGGCACAGTATCGCTCACCTACAACGGGGTTTTCCACGTGACGACATTGACGTCCGGCATCGGGGCCGGTACCTTCTGGGCTACGGGCACTCAGACGGGCACCTTCGCCTTTACCCCGGATGATCCCGCCCAGCCCTCGTTCGCCGGCCACTTCACGACTTGGTTCGGAGACAACAACAACCTGCAAAACGGGAGCGAGACGTCGACGTTTTCCCTGAGGGGAACGGGCTCGGACGGATCGACGCTGACCTTCCGCGATGTCATGCATGCGAGCGTAAGTGCCAGCGGCGTGGTCAATACGTTTGATAAGCCCAGTTGCGGCTAGATAACTGACCGGGAGGAGGCGGCCGAATGGCCGCCTCCTCTTTATTCGGTGGCTCCTCCAGCGTCCCGTCCAGACGGATGCGGGTACCGTTGCAGTGATGACGGACTCGAAGCAACCCAGCCAGCCCGCTGTTGCGTCGACGGATTTAATACCCCCAACCGCGAGCTGATTAGGCCGATTTAGGGTCTGAGACAGCCTCGATTACTGCATGAACTACTACATGGGCAAGCATCACGCGACGTTGGGATCGGAACGGCCGCAGATCGAATCGGAAGTTCCTACCTAAGGGCGCTGGCGCTAGGGGCATCCAGAGTTCGGCGATGGAGCGGTCCGCTATGACCGGGACTCACGACTCAGCCTTTCGGCCCCAGGCTGACCACATCGTCTCGGCAAAGCTCAAAAACGCCGGGTCGTCGAGGCGCTCCAGGTCGGACGCCAGCTCGGCCTCGGTGACTACACCGCTGGCCACCATCTGGTCGTGCAGCTGGTTCCAGTTCGCCTTTATCAGCTGGGTGAAGGGGGAGCCACCCTGCCAGAGTGGAATGCTGGCCTCGGCGTCGACCTCGACAAGTCCGTGAGCCTTAAGCCGGGCTGCAAGTCTGCGGCCGTAACCGACGTCCACGCCGGCGGCTTCCATCACGGCCCACCAAGCCAGGCTGGACCTAAGCAGAGTCTCGGCCGGGTTCAGCTCGGAGTTAGCCCGAGTCGACATGCCGTCGAACTCCTCGGCCAGCAGCCAGCCGCCCGGTCTCAAAGCCGAGATCATCCGCTCCAACGCTTCCTCCCGATGCGGCAGGTGAACTAGGAGCAGCCGCGCGTGCACAAGGTCGAATGGGGGCTCCGGCAAGTCATCTTCGATGATGTTGTGCTGCAGGACCTTAAGGTTGGGCAGCGACAGTGTCCGCAGATGCCCGACGTCTATATCGGTAGCAACGACCTGCCCACCGGGGCCGACCCTGTCGGCCAACCATCGCGCGATCGAACCGCCGCCGGCGGCAACTTCCAGGCATCGCCAGTTGTCCACCGGGCCGAGCGTCTCCACGTGGCGTTTTGTTCCAGCGTCGAAAACCGCGGCCAGCGCATCGAAGAGGCCTCAGGCTTGGCATTATCAAGGACGTAGTGGGTCATCGAGAGCACAATTCTCGCCTACCGAGGCAGGTTGGTGGCGGCGCGGAGTCCTTGTTGCGTCGGATCGAGCCCTAGCCTCAGCGCTCTGTGTACTCCGGCTCCTTCTTGCCTCGATTTCAGCAGTCCTTGGTGTTGATCGATATTGACACAGAAGACCCTCGTTGAGTATATTCACCACACATGGTTGTTCTGCGAATATAGAGGTGCTCGGATGAACCCAACGAGCCAGACGCTTCACTGCTTCCGCGGGGCCCACCGTGCGCGCAAGGTCAACGCTCTCCGCTCGCACTCGATTAGATCGAGGGAAACGCACCCTCCTCAAAAAGGCAGCGAGAGTCTGATTACGTTTGTCAAATGCGTGCTGGTTTCCTTGACGATGGCCGCGACTGCGTGCAGTAGCGGTCCGCAGCCGACGGGAACTAGGCCCGTGGCGCCCAGCGTTGACCTCTGCGCCGATAAGCTCCCCCCGGTGCCTGCGGGCCCTACCAACGGGAAACTGGTCGGGACCATCAACACGGGCCGGATTCTCATTGGGATCGAGGCGGCCGAGGCGGGGACGATCGCCCTTGCGTATATCGATGCCGGCGGCCTCCACGTGGTCCCGATGGCGCACGACGGGACGCTCGCTCACCCCGCGTGGGCCCCCGAGGGCACAATCGTGTTCGACAGCGAGCGTGCGGGTGGTCGGCACTTGTTCCAAATCGCAACGGATGGCAGCGGCCTCACCCAGGTCACGAAGGAGGCGGGCAGCTCCGAACAGGACGCGTCGTTCTCGCCCGACGGCGGCCGGATCGCCTACGAGCACGCCAGCTGCGTCGAAGAGCGCGATTTCGGCATCCAGGTCGCTGCTGCCGACGGGAGCAATCCCGTCGCTCTCAACGAGCCGTTCCCGTTGCACAGCGTCGCCGGTGAAGGTGACGCGGCATTCTCGCCAGACGGCAAGAGCGTGGCGTTCGTGCGGTCCGTGGACGACAGCCACGGGGCCGTCTGGGTCGTTCCCGCCGCGGGCGGCAAGGCCAGGCGGCTTACGAGCGACGACTTGGGGGCCGCCTACCCCCGCTGGTCGCCGGACGGGAAGCAGATCCTCTTCGCCGGTCGGTGGTCTGCCGGCGTCGAAGACCGCGCCTTGTGGTTGGTCCCATCCGCCGGCGGCGAGCCGCGCCGCCTGTTCAAGCACGAAGCCACGCCTTGGGAGCTCGAGGGCGACTGGTCCCCCGATGGGTCGCAGATCGTGTTCACGGTCTACTCGCCCGCGTGGGACCACAAAGAGCTCCGGCTCGCCGCGTCGGACGGCACGCACGAACGTACGCTCTGGGTCGGAAATCAGTCGACGGCCGAGACTCCGCACTGGGGTCCGTAGGACGACCCCGGACCCGCGATCCCGCGTCATGCGGGCAGCGGAGATTGGGTCGAAGTCACTATTCGCCCCGGCGAAGCTGCGCAAAGATGGAAGTCGTGAGATCGTGAGACCCGGTGGAATATTCCGTGTCCGTGGCGACGTGAAGACCCTGCGAGTTCGGCAAGGCTGGCGCAACTCCCATGTGTAAATCCGCGCTCGACCCGGCTGGGACGGATCCCAGGCCTACGGCGCGACACATGAGACGTTCATCCAGGTAGAAGCGCCCAAGGTGGCTGTGGTAGACACCATCAGCGCAGGCGACGCCTTCGGAGCTGCCCTACTCGCCTGGCTCCAGGATCGGAACCGATTGTGCCCCGACTGCGCTGGTCCCGAGTGATCTTGAAACTGGCGAACTCTTAACGTCCCAAACTGACGCGCAACATACGGGAGGATCGCCTCCAGTCTCGCGAATCAAGCCTCAACGACTCCAAGAAATGGGAGCACTTTTACAACTTCGACCGTCCACACGGCGGCCTCGGAGGTCAAACTCCAACGAGCGTCTGCGCGAGCGGACGACAGCCCCGAGTGTCCCCGATCTACGTCAGATGAACATTGGCTCCGGGACAGGTGATTGGCTCCGGGACAGGGATTCGAACCCTGAACCTTGTGGTTAACAGGTCGCTGCAGCCCGTTCCAAAATGGCGAGCCAAATTCAGCAAATGCCGCCGAGTGCCACCCAATGTCACCACGTGCCATGGGCGTTGCTGTACGCGAGGCCGCGGCGAGCGGCTGACGCGTGTGTCGAACAAAGGACGCGCGCGAACGGCGCGAGGCTTCGGATTCTCCAAGCTACCGACGGTCTGAAAGCCCCGGGCCGGACTCCATAGCTCTCCGCCCGCGCCCTACTGGTTCGAAATGGGCGCCTCTGCATCGCTCCACTGGACCGCCGGGTTGCCCGCTTTCGTACGTGCCGGACCCGAGTAAGCCCGCCCATGAGAAGCCGCTGCCCGAACAGTAAGTCACAAACAGCGGCCGTGCGGGAGTGGCTCGCCTTGACCTCGGTGGCAAGCCGTGCAAGACTCGTTTGCAGGGAAGCACGCCGCATCGTTGCATCGTTGAGGTGATGAGATGCAGAGGGCTATCCGCTTGTACTCACTTGCTTTTGTCAGCGCGGCACTGGCTGGGTTCGTACCGATGGCCGCCGAAGCACAGACAGTTCCGAACGTCGATCTGGCGATTGTGTCGAACATGGCGAACGTCAAGCATGGACATGTGGGGCAACTCGTGACCTTCACGATAATCGCGACCAACAACGGCCCCGATACCGCCCCGAGTCTCGACGTCTATGACAACTCCGCCCTTCAGGGCTTGCAGGTAGTGGAGGAGATCTGCGACCTGGGAATCAGCCCCGACACGCCCGCGTGCGAATACCGCAATGTCTCGCCGGGCCAGACCCTCACGACCACCGTCATCGCCGAGATCGTAGGCGCCGGCGGTAAAACGGCTAGCCTCACGAGTTGCGTCCAATCGCAGGAGCCGATCAACGATCCGAACTCCGGCAATGACTGCGCGACCGCGACGTTGAAGGTGGTGGGCAAACGATAGCCGAGCGCCAAGCGCTCCGCTGAGAGTGGCCGCATCGTCGCCTGGACCACGAGAGCGAGGGTCAAGAACAGCCGGCGCTCGGGCGCCGGCGCACGCCCTGAGGAGTCAACCC
>WNGD01006685.1_pt1 | contig 10994 bp, 12 predicted proteins | sample 5400671 | NCBI WGS metagenome assembly WNGD01 (sample SAMN13153369, study PRJNA577476) | soil metagenome | isolation source: 40 cm soil or saprolite under grassland replicate 2 | place: USA:California | collected 2016-06-15
GAGATCCACGTGTTCTTTTGCCGCATTCTCGCGGGAGAGGCCCGCCCGTGCCAGTCCCGCAAGATCGCATGGATCCGTTGGGACGAGATCCCGAAGTACACATTTCCCCCTGCCAACGACAGAATATTCTCCGAAGCGCGACGCCAGAGGAAGTCCGGCTAATGACGATTTACGATTGACGATTGACAAATACTCAGATATGTCGCCTTAATCGTAAATCGTCATTCGGACGGTTAGGCCCCGAGAAGGGCGCAAAGCTCGGAGAGACTGCGGACGCGCCAGCCGCCGGGCACATCCGGCTGCTTGCCCTGCGGATCCATAAGCACTGCGGCCAGTCCCGCGCCCTGCGCGCCGCGCACATCTGCCCGCAGAGAATCCCCGACATGTAGCGCCTCCGCGGCCTTGACTTTTGCGGATGCGAGGGCGGCTTGGAAAATCGCGGGGTCGGGCTTGGCGGCGCCGGCGCGACTCGAAACGACTACGTAATCCAACAAAGAATCTATCTTCAGACTCGCCAGCACATCGTATAACCGGGAATCAAAATTGGAAATGACGCCCAGCCGGCAGCCGTGCGCTCGCAGCCTTTCCAGGCTGCCGTGAGTATCCGGAAACAGCTGCCAACATTCGGACCCGCGGAACGCTTCGAAGAGATCCCCGAAGAAGCGCTCGAATACTTCTCCCGTCATTTCCCTGCCGAACACCTGCCGCACGAGCGCTCTCCACCAATCTCGCTCCGCGGCCAGGAGAACGGGTCCTTGCAACCCCGGGAAAACCAGGGGGGGCATCTGGCTGAAGGCTTCAACGAATTTGCTCTGAAGCGCGCCGGGGTCGGCCGCCGCTCCGTGCCGGCGGGCAAAGCGGCAGTATATCTCGCCCACGGATCCGCGCACGTCGAAGATCGTACCCGCGGCATCCAGGAACACCACCCGAATATTACTGAGGCGACCTTTCACGAAGGGCAATTATATTCGAATGACGAGTGACGAGTGATAAGTGATGCCGGGTGCAATTAGAAGAAGTGGGAGTCGTTTCTGCCGGGGGATGCGCGCAAAAAAGTCGGACAAATGACGAGTCCGATATGGAGTGCGGCGCCTTGTCGCCGCTTTCCTGCTGACACCCGGGCCATAGCGGCGACAAGGCGCCGCACTATAAAAGAGTTGGGATTGTTCATCTTCACGTGACCAAAGCGGAAACCGAGGTGACTCCCACTTCTAATTGCACCCAGTGATGCCTTGCGATGGCGGATCATTTATGATTTGTGATTCATCACTCGTCATTCGTCGCTTGGGGGAGCCGTTTACTTTGCATGCGGTCTGCTGTTAACATACGCCGCCATGGAAAAAATGCGGTTGCGCCGTTCCCGCCACGAACCGGTTCAGGATCGGGGCCATCGCACGCGCCGCAAGGTGCTCCTCGCAGCACGCAAGATTCTGGTGCGGCGCGGTCTGCAGGCAGCGCGGGTGGAAGAAATTACCAACCTCGCCCGGGTGGGGTACGGAACATTCTATAAATATTTCCGCAACAAACAGGATGTCCTCGAAGCCGTCATGGAAGAAGTCTTTCACCAGCTCAACGATGCGGGCTTTCCCGCGCAAGTGGAAGTTTCCAGGTTGGAAGACCAGATACGTGAGGGAATCACGAATTACCTGAAGGCATATTACAGGAACCGCGAGGTCCTTCTCGCTCTCCAGCCCGCGAGCCTGATGAGCCCGCGAATGCGCCGGTTCATCTCCGATATGCGTGAGAAGGATGTTCAGTGGATGGTCGACGGGTTGACAAAACTGAGCGAACAAGGATGGAGGATTCGGGGAAATCCGGAAGTTTTTTCCGTGGCCATGCTCCACACCGCAGAGGCCGCAGCTCAGGACTGGATCACGCGGCGGCAACACCTCAAGCTGGAAGAAGTAGCCGAGACTTTGTGCGAGATCTGGTCCTGCACCATTCTCGCTTCGCGCCCTGGTCAGCGCCCCGTAGCCGCGCTCGCTGTGGAAGCGCGCGCAGACAACCTCAGGAAGAGGTAGTCTCCATTGAAGCTTTTGAATCTGTGGTTCGCTGTCGCAGTCCCTCAGTGTTTGGAGTTCAGCCTTCAGGCTGCTAAAGCCTGAACTCCGAGCGACCCGTGGATGATTTTTTCACCGCTCCTCGGTCTCGGGAGGAAGCTAAACACCTTGCCACGAATTTCACGAATTCGACGAATTTTCTTCGATCACAGAGGGCGGATGTCGTTTGGTGAGCATGATGCAAAAGCTGCGCGAACCGTCCGCCTGTTTTCGTGTAATTCGTGGAATTCGTGGCCAGTTTTTCTGCGTGGCTCTGTGGCCAATGACGCGTTTTTCTTAATCCGTCGGAACGTGTGAAAAATCCACGTGCCGTAGGGGCTGCCCGCGGGTCCGTGCGTTTACTCGCCGGGCGGGCGACCCAGCACGACATGCCCATCGCGGACTTCCAGCTGAAGCGCTTCCAGGGACTCGGCATAGCAGGGCCCTGCGAAGCAGAAGCCGGTGTCGGGCTGATACATTGCCCCGTGGGTCTTGCAAATCAGCGCTCGATAATCAATGGTGAAGAAATCGTTGTCCTCCAGATCCAGAGTCAGCGCCATGTGGGCGCAGCGATTCTTGTATGCGTAGTACTGTCCTGCATGGCGGATCAGAAAGGCTTCGATGAGACGCTCGTTTTCGAGAACCCTGAATTTCAGCGACGCCCCATCCTCCAGGGCAGACTCAGGACAGATCCTTTCTCCTGGTTGAACCAAGGGCAACTCCATAGCAAATTTATATCACCGAATCGGCGCCAAGTCGCAAGGAACGCAGAGAGGAGGGACATTAATGATTCTCGCACCACGACTGACTTTGAATGATGCGCGCATCGTACTGGAAGGGGCGGAAGCCAAAGCCCGCCAGATCGCCGTGGATATGGACATTGCCGTTGTGGATGACGGCGGGCATCTGATAGCTTTTGTCCGAATGGATAACGCCCGTGTGACGAGTATTGACGTAGCCATTAACAAAGCCTTTACAGCGGCCTGCGCGCGCAGGGCCACCCACGAATACGCAGCGGTCGCCGGACCCGGAGGACCAGCCTTCGGCATTCACACATCGAATCAGGGCCGCTTTATGATCGTAGGCGGCGGACTTCCGATCTTCATTAAGGGCGTGATCGCCGGAGGCGTGGGGTGCAGTTCGGGAACGCCGGAACAGGATCGCGAGGTCGCCCAGGCAGGCATCGACAAACTCCTGGCCGCGCTTCGTGAGGTCTGACGCTCGGGGCGCAGATTTACACGGCAGTCCACGAGCGGTGATTTCTTTGTGTCTTCGCGTCTTCGTGGTGCAGGCTGCGCCCAATCCGCCACGAAGACTCGAAGAATCACGAGGCGTTTTCCGTCAGTGGAAAGAATCCTTCCAGCTGGCGAGCCATTTTCCACTGTCTCCAGCCGCATGATGCGCCGGTCTCCGCTGGTCATCATTTTCTTTACGGTCTTTATCGACCTTGTGGGCTTCGGCATACTGCTCCCTCTTCTCCCGTACTACGCCGAGAGCCTGGGAGCCTCCTCGCTTCAGGTAGGACTGCTTTCCACGAGTTACTCACTCATGCAATTTCTCTTCACACCGGTGTGGGGAAGGCTTTCCGACCGGTACGGGCGCCGGCCTCTCATCCTTCTCAGCCTTGCCGGCTCGTGTCTGGGCTTTCTGGTTTTCGGCCTGGCCCACGACCTTCTGCTCCTCTTTGCCGCACGCATGGTAGCGGGAGTCGCCGGGGCCATCATTCCCACGACGTACGCCTATATCGCCGATGTCACGGGGCCCGAGGATCGAGCCCGAAGAATGGGCTTGGTCGGCGCCGCCTTTGGCCTCGGGTTCACTCTTGGTCCCGCCATAGGCGGCGTGCTTTCACCGTATGGATACGGGAAGCCGGCGCTGCTGGCTTCGGCCATGGCCGGCGCGAATCTGGTTTTCGCCTACTTCAAGCTTCCGGAGTCGCTTAGTGAAGAGACTCGCAGGCAGGCCCGGAAACGACATTTGTCGTTCAGGACCTTCACCGAAGCCTTTATGAACCCACGTCTCGGTATTCTGCTGGTACTGCTCTTCGTCGTGACCTTTGCCTTCTCCAACATGGAAGCCACCTTCGGCCTGCTGAATGCGCATCTGTACGGCTTGAGCGCGCGGCAGACCGGCTATCTGTTCACCTACATTGGCATCCTGCTGGGGCTGGTTCAGGGACTGCTCGTGGGCCGTCTGGTGAAGCGCATAGGGGAAAGCCTGTGCATGACCCTGGGAACGCTCAGTATGGTCTTCGGCCTTTCTCTTATGCCCTTCGCCCCCGATATTCCGAGTTACTGCGCTATCATCGCCCTGATCGCTTTCGGCACGGGCACCAACAATCCCTCCATATCGAGCCTGCTGTCGCGCCACAGCGGCGTAGACGAGCAGGGAGGGATCATGGGGATTGCCCAGTCCATGGGCAGTCTGGGACGCATCCTGGGTCCGATTTGGGGCGGTTATACTTTTGGGGCGGTGGGTATCCGATCCCCCTTCATCACAGCCGGCTGCATTATGGCCCTGGCTTTCCTTCTGACACTTGAAAACCTGCGCCGGGGATGAACTAGCCACAGAGACACGGAGACACCGCCGGCGAGCGGAGGAGCCGAGGAGCGGAGGAGCAGGAGGGATTTTTGTGCACGCCCTTGCTTCTCTGCCCCTCTGCCCCCCTGCCCCTGTGCCCCTCAGCCCGTCTGCCCCTTGCGGAACGGGCTGAACCAAACCCGCCCGGAGTGGTAGAATCCTCTTGCGGAACGGATGCATCACGAATAGAAGGTATGCGCATCCAAAACGAATCATTCTGGGAGATCTCCAAGGAATGGGTGCTGGACAGCCGGTTTCGTTTCGGCGAGGCCGGGCTCGTCACAAAATTCGTGTACCAACCGGAAGAAAGGGTGCTGATTCTGGGGAGCGGGCGCGAATACCCCACCCATAAAGCGTTGATTTCTTCGTATGCCTGCAAGAAGCAAACCGACACCAGCCATTGGGTTCGCGGCATTGTGCTGCGCGAGAAGGAATTGATTTACTACAGGCAGGGCGTGCAAGACGCACAATGGTATGACCAAACCAGTAAGATGTTGCAATCCCATGGGCTGCCCAGTACTTATCGCATAGTCTGGGGGCGCGAGGCCAAATATGACTTAAAGGAGGATCTCGCGGGTTTCCCCTGACCGCCATGCTCGGACGAGTGCAGTCGAGTCAAAAATTTTTTCGTGAAATTCGTGGCGGTTTTTACTGGCCACGAATTCCACGAATTGACACGAACGAAATTCTCCAGTGGCCAGGGGTCAAGGGCTGGCAAGCCCGAAAAACAATGAAACTCTGCAGATGCGTCACCCATCCACAGCTTTGTAACAGGAGGTACACATGAGACTCAGGTCGTCCATCCTTTCGGCAGTATCGAGCTTCGCCCTTGGAATTCTGCTGTCCGGCCCCGCCGCCCTCGCGGATCAACTGATTCTAAAGAGTGGGAGAGAGTACTCGGGAAAATTCGTGCGCGGCGATGCCAGCGTCGTGGAGTTCCGAACCGCCGGCAAGGTCGAGAGCTTCAAGACTTCCGAAGTCGCTCAAATCATCCTCAAGGAACCCGAAATCACAGCCCCACCCGCGGCAGGCAGAATCGAAGCCCCGGTGGCCCCGAGCCAGCCTCGTGCGGCCGAGGTTGAGGATCAGCCTGTCCGGCAGGTGCCGCCTCAGTCCGCCGGGCCTTCAGTTACCTTTCCAGCAGGAACCTCGATCACTATCCGGACTACTTCTGCCATCGACACCGACAGAAATCGTGTCGGAGATTACTTCTCTGCAACGCTCGAAGACGCCGTCACGATGGGAAGCCAGGTAATCCTTCCCAGAGGCGCCGAGGTTAAGGGGAGGATCACGCAAGCCAAGGAATCGGGCCGCCTCGCAGGAAAGACCGAGCTTGCTCTGGAGCTCACGGAAGTCATCGCGAATGGGCGAAGCTATACTCTGAAGACAGGCGAATACCTTGAGGTAGGCTCCTCCAGGGGTAAACGCACGGCTACGACTGTCGGCGGCGTCAGCGCCCTCGGAGCGGTGATTGGAGCCATTGCCGGAGGGGGAAAGGGGGCTGCAATCGGCGCGGTGGCTGGAGCCGCAGCAGGCACAGGAGTTCAGCTCATCACCAAGGGGGAGACCCTCAAGGTCCCGGCCGAGACGGTCCTCGAATTCAAGCTCCAGTCCCCATTGACGGCCAGCGTTCCGTAATTTATCGCCGCACAGGAGTTGTGCCCCCCCGGCCACCTGCCCGGGGGGGGGTCTACGAGAGATCCGGACACCTTGCGCATTTGATCGCCTTAAGGATGTGGGGAAGGTCTCTGCTGAAGGCTGAACGGGGGATCACCTTCTCGCACCCCGCGGCTCGGGCTGCTCGTTCCAGCTCCACCTGAACATGGGACAGGAAGGCCACGACCGGAGTGCTCCTGAACTTCGGTTCCCCTCTTATCCGGCGTATAACTTCCAAGGGGTCCCATGCCCTGGTGTTGAGGTCGAGGATGATCAGATCGGGACTCAGGGCGTCCAGATGCTCGTTTACTTTTTCCGCGCTCCGCGCCTCGACCAGGTCCACCCCAGCCGCTTTGGCCGCCGCCTCGATTTTGGCCAGGAAGAACATGTCTTCGACTGCCGCCAACACGATCCGCTTGACTTCTGTCATGATATTCCCCGCTTTCGCCTAAGGGATTCACACACTTAGTTCACCACGGAGACACGGAGTACACGGAGATCACGGAGAACCCGTTGTAATTGCGGATTTCGGATTGCGGATTGTCCTGATGGAGAAGGTTTTCATTAATTCCAAATCCGAAATCCGCAATCGCCAATCCGCAATCAAAGGGCCCTCTGTGTCTCTGTGGTGAGACAGGACGTATTGCCGCTGCAGGGTCAGTGTCTGAATCGCAGCCATGCTACAAATCGCCTTGCCGCCATGGACTCTGGCTGATATAAGTGTAAGTTTTCATCTGCGAGGAGAGGATCATGCTTAGGGCCATCATTTTTGACTTCAATGGAATCATCCTCGATGACGAACCTCTCCACTATGAATCCATGCGCAACGTCGCCGCCTCTCTGGGTATTTCTCTTTCCCGGGAGGATTACTGGAACCGCTATCTCCCCTTCGATGACAAAGGCTGTCTCGACGCCATATGCAAGGACCACTCCCTTCAGCTCAGCGAGTCGCAGCGCGCAAAGGCGCTGGGCGATAAAAGTGAATTTTACCATCGGATGCTGCAAGACCGGTATCCACTCTTCCCAGGAGTCGCAGAGTTCGTACGCGCGGCCGCAAGCAAATATCCGCTGGCGATTGCTTCCGGAGCAAAGCGGGACGACATCGAGCGCACTCTGCGCGCCTCCGGCCTGAGCCAGTGCTTTCGAGTTATCGTCGGCGCGGAGGACTTTACGCTGGGCAAACCACACCCGGAGAGTTTTCTCCTTGCTCTGGACCACCTCAACGCTCGTCTTAACGGACAGCCCCGCAGCATAGAACCTCATGAGTGCCTGGTGGTCGAAGACTCGACGGAGGGCGTGAAGGGAGCGCGCGCCGCAGGGATGGTCTGTCTCGCTGTCAGCAACACGTATCCGCAGGAACGGCTTGCTGCAGCGAGCCTCGTAGTCTCTACGCTGAAAGGTTTGGACCTCGCGACCCTCGAGCGACTGTGCGAGGAGGCTTCTTGATTCTCGAAAACTTGAGATCTCGTGAGGTGTTTGCCGATCTCGCCGCCCTGGACGAGTCCGTCTTTCCCCTGGACAGGGCCGCGCTCGCAATTGCCCTGGAGGAATATCCGGATCTGAATATAGAGTCCTATTTGAGCAAGCTCGACACTCTTGCCGCCCGCGTGGAGGTGCTTCTGGGTGACGACCGTTCTCCTCTGAACGTGCTGGAGGCGCTCAACGAGGTTCTCTTCATTCAGGAGGGGCTGCGCGGCAACACGGAAGACTACTATGATCCGCGCAACAGTTTCTTAAACGCCGTGCTCGAGACAAAGAACGGCATTCCTATTTCTCTCTCGGTTATTTATCTGGAGGTTGCGCGCAGGATCAACTTTGACCTGAAAGGAGTGGGGTTCCCCAGTCACTTCATCGTCAAGTATTCCAGCCCGGAACGGGAGATTCTGGTGGATCCCTTCAACCTTGGACGGTTCCTCACAAAGGAGGATTGTCAGGAACTTCTGGACCGCGTGTACGGCGGCAGCATGCAGATGCAGCCGATCTTCCTGCAGGCGATGGAAAAGAAGGGCATTGTCAGCCGGATGCTTTATAACCTCAAAGGAATTTACTACCAGAAAGAGGAGCAACAGAAGGCGCTGAACGTTGTGGAACAGATTCTTCTCCTTAACCCAGGAACGCTTTCAGAGATCCGCGATCGCGGACTGCTTTACATGCAGACGAGCCTCTTTGCAAAGGCTCTGGCCGACCTGGAATTCTATCTTTCGCATGCGCCTGCTCCAGAAGGCCGCTCCTATATCGAAGGTCACATCAAGACCCTCCACAGCATCGTGAGCTGCCCTAACTGATCCCGCGATTTTCTTTCACCGAGACCTTTGCGCCCTTCGCGTCTTCGCGGTTAGTTCGGCGTCAGTTTTACCGCGAAGGTCACAAAGACTTACTGGTTGCGGCATCGTGGAGTCCGTCTCACTGAATCGGGAGAGCTATGACCTCGCCAGGATAATTACGATCCCCATAGACCACCTCGACCGGCGTTCCGGGTTTCAAGAATTCGACTCTCAGGATTGCGAGCGCCAACGGTTTCCCAAGACGCTGCGAAAAAATCGACGAGCTGACTTCGCCGATCCTATTTCCATTCGCACGTATTTCGGCTCCTGCGGCCGGAGGGTCCGCGTGTTGGACAGACACAGCGCCGATTCCGCGATCGAGATGGCCGCGATGCAGGACCCGGGCGACAATCTCCTGGCCTCGATAACAACCCTTGGTCATGCTCAGTGCATGGGAAAGGCCGGCCTCCATGGGCAAAGTCTTCTCACCCATGTCCGTCCCGTACCAGGGAATCCCGGCTTCCGTCCGCAGCCAGTTCAGAGCCGCATGGCCCACCGGAGAAATCTGCGCCGTTTCGACACACCGGCGCCAGATTTCCGGCGCTTCCAGGACCGGCGCCCAGAGGTCATAGCCGCCGCATCCGGTCCTGTCCCGGTGCACGACGACCCAGTTTCCCGAAGGTCGCTGCAATGTCCGGTGCTCCAGCAAGTCCAGACTTTCGAGAGAAAGGCCCGTCAGCCGCTCTATGGCGACGCGGGAATGAGGGCCCTGCAGGGAAAGAATTCCAAGTTTCTCGGTCCAGTCCGCCACCGTCACTTTGTCCCCGACGATGTACCGGCTCAGGGTCTCGAACAAGCGAGGCTTGCTCGCGGGCAAACATTCGAGCCACAGTTCCTCAGTAAAGGCGTAGACATAAAGGTCAGATTCCATGCGCCCCTGATGCGTGAGGAGCGTGGCGTAGCATCCCCTTCCCGCCGCCAGATTCTTGATGTCGTTGGAAAGCATGTTATTGAGGTAGCGCACCCTGTCGCGGTCTGCGACCCGCAGCTTCCCCGCGTGGCAAAGGTCGAGGATCCCCACGTCCCCGCGCACCACCTCGTACTCCTGGCGCGGATCGCCGTAATGTTCCGCTATTTCCCAATCATGATATTCCCGGAACCGGCCTCCCCTGGCCGCTTCCAGTTCATGCAACGGAGTTCTCATAACCATAGCCATCATTATTACCCAAGCGAGTGAAAACCTGTAAGGGCCAAGAACCAAGAATCGATTTGTGAATTTTGAGTCCACCAAGTGGACGTGGACGTTTTGCTTGGATTCGACATTTGTCACTCGTCATTGCAGAGGGCCTCAGACCTCGGGAGACCTTTATGATAAAATTGCAACTTTAGGAGTGTTTCCTCCCAAATGGGTCCGTTCGAGAAGCATGTTTTCGTCTGCACCAGCGGCAGCACGTGCCCTGTGGACGGAGATTCCCAAGCTGTCCATGCCCGCCTCAAAGAGCTTGTCAAAGAGGCGGGCCTGAAAACGACTATCCGCATCAACAACGCGGGCTGCATGGATCAATGCGGCAACGGACCAATGGTGGTAGTCTATCCGGAAAACATCTGGTACTGTCACGTGCGGGTCGAAGACGCTGATGCCATCTTTCAGGAACACCTGATTGGGGGGCGTCCGGTCGAACGCCTGATCTACCGCCCGCTCCAGCCTGGCCCCAATAAGGTACCCCGGGAGCCAAAATTCGAAGTCTAGGGAAGTCTGTTCCGCCGCCTTCGCGATTCTTCACGTCTTTGCGTCTTAGCGGTGAGGGTTTCACCACGAAGACGCGAAGGCGCGAAGAATGCCGCTGGATTCCGAGGTCTATCCCGTCAGGTCTGAATCAGGACTTTGCGCGCTACGCGCGCATCCGGTGAACGGGAGCCGAGCTCGAGATGAGCCATGCGCATCGAGCGAAAAACGCGTGGAGGCTTTCTCGGCGCCCGGAATTCGACCGTGCAATCCGCGACGTCCGTGTGGTGGCAGTAAAGTGTGCGGCTCGCTGGATCACGGTACGGTGCGAGAACCATTTCCGCCCAGGGAACAACCAGGCTCAATGTTACATCTTCATCTCCTGCAACGCCCTTCCACACCCAGCCACCGTTCCAGCGTTTCTCCCATCCCGTTTCAGGACGAATCTGCACGTGTTTCTCGTTCCATACCAGATGGCCAAAGCTGAGCGGCGGGAGCAACACCCTGCCCAGAAGCCGCTGGCGGGCCATAACCCCGGTAACGTATGCCGGTATAGGATCGCCCCCTTCCTGACTGAACGAGCTGCAGTGAAACCACACCCCCTCCTCCGCATGACTGCGCCCCCAGATATGTCCCTGCTGGCCCGGATCGGCATTCAGGATGAAGGTGTGAAAGCCGATTTGAATCTTTCCGCCGATCATCATAAACGGGTGCGGCGTCAGGAAGCTC
>WNGD01006687.1_pt1 | contig 10994 bp, 10 predicted proteins | sample 5400671 | NCBI WGS metagenome assembly WNGD01 (sample SAMN13153369, study PRJNA577476) | soil metagenome | isolation source: 40 cm soil or saprolite under grassland replicate 2 | place: USA:California | collected 2016-06-15
TCTGGCATCACGCCATGCGGTGCCCGCGACATACGCCGGGCGTCAGTATCCCGAAATCGGTGGGCTTATGAGCTACGGAAGCGATACGACGGAGGCGTTCCGCCAAGTCGGCGTCTATGTCGGCCGCGTCCTCAAGGGCGCAAAGCCCGCCGACTTGCCGGTCGTACAGGCTTCGAAGTTCGAGCTGGTTATCAACGCCGAGACTGCCAGGATGCTCGGCGTAACCGTGCCGCCGTCGCTGCTCAGCATTGCCGACGAGGTGATCGAATGAAGCGGCGCGAGTTCATCTTGGCTCTCGGCGGCGCGGCGGCGGTTTGGCCGCTTACGGCGCGCGCGCAGCAGAAGACCCCAACTATCGGATTTCTAGGACCGGCATCAGCTTCCGCCATGAGTGCGTGGACTGCCGCCTTTGTGCAGCGGCTACGCGAGCTCGGTTGGATCGAGGGACGCTCCATCGCGATCGAATACCGCTGGGGAGACGGACGCGCCGACCGCTTGTCCGAGATCGCGGCCGAATTTGTCCGGCTCAAAGTTGATGTCATAGTGACAACGGGAACCGCAGTCCCTCTATTGAAACAGGCGACCTCGACCATCCCGATCGTCTTTACGATTGCCAATGACCCGATTGGCGGTGGACTCGTGACCAGCCTTTCGCGGCCGGGCGGCAACGCCACCGGCTTCTCGCAACTCGCGGCCGACCTTGGCGGCAAGCGGCTCGAACTCCTGCGCGAGGTGGTTCCCGGCCTGAGGCGGTTGGCCACGCTGAGCAATGTTGGCAACGCGGTTACCGCGTCGGAGATGACTCAAGTTTGGGAGGCATCCCGAACTCTCGCACTGGAGGTGGTGAATTGCGAAATTCGCCGCGCCGAAGATATCACCCCAGCTATCGAGGCGCTCAAGGGCCGCGCCGACGCGATTTATGTTCAGACCGACCCATTGATGAACACCAACCGGGTTCGGATCAACACTCTGGCATTGGGCGCCCGGCTTCCCACCCTGTCTGGCATTCGGGAATACGTCGAAGCGGGGGGCCTCATGTCGTATGGCCCGAACTTCCCCGACCTTTTCCGCCGTGCCGCTGAATATGCCGACAAGATTCTACGCGGGGCGAAGCCGGCCGACCTTCCGGTCGAGCAGCCGACCAAGTTCGACTTGGTCTTTAACCTGACGACCGCCAAGGTGCTTGGCCTGCAGGTGCCCGAGGCGTTCCTTTTGCGCGCCGACGAGGTGATCGAATGAGGCGCCGCACCACTTCGTCATTGCCGGGCTCGACACCGCAAGTCGGGTTTACCCGACTTGCGGCACCTAAAGATGCGCAACTCGGGCAAGCCCGAGTTGCGGTGCAATCCATCCTTCTTCGCAAGAAGATGGATGCGCGGGTCATAAGCGCGTTCACGCGCGTCTTCCGACGCGCTATGCCCGCGCATGACTGTTTAACTGCACACGCCGTATTTCTGAAGCGACGCGAGTTCATCTTGGCTCTCGCCGGCGCGGCGGCGTGGCCGTTGGCGGCACGCGCGGAGCAATCGGGCCTGCCGCTGGTCGGATTCCTCCATCAGGGTTCCGCCGGCGCCAACGACAAGGTGGTGGGCGCATTTCTGCGCGGCCTACAAGGCGCCGGATACGAGAATCAGCGCAACGTACAGCTCGAATTTCGTTGGGCCGACGGACACTACGACCGGCTGGGGTCGCTGGCAGCCGATCTGGTTCGCCTCCGGCCCGCGGTGATCGCGGCAGCTCTCCTGCCGGCCGCCGAGGCTGCGAAGTCGGCCACCACTACTATTCCAGTCGTCTTCATCAGCGGCTCCGACCCAATCGAGACCGGGCTCGTGGCGAGCTTGGGTAGACCAACGAGCAATGTCACAGGGGTGAGCCTGTTCTCTGTCCCGCTGATCTCGAAACGGTTGGAGCTGCTGCACGAGCTGGTGCCCGGCGGGACCGCTGTTGCCGTTCTCGTGAATCCGAGCAATCCGAATGCCCGATCCAACGAGCTAGCAATCGAAAACGCCGCCGCAGTCATTGGACTCAAGCTCGCCTTTATGGGCGCCGCCGCCGAGCGCGAGTTTGCAGACGTCTTTGCGAGCATCGCTCAGCAGCGCTTAGGCGCAGCGATCGTAAGCGCCGACGGATTGTTCGCCAGCCGACGCGAGCAGCTCGTAGCGCTGGCGGCGCGCCACAGCATTCCGACCATGTACTTTCAGCGCGAGTTCGTCGATGCCGGCGGACTGATCAGCTACGGCGCCAATTCACCTACTATGTACCAACAGGCTGGAAGCTATGTTGGTCGCATCCTCAAGGGCGCTCTGCCAAGCGATCTGCCGGTGATGCCAGCCCACCAAGCTCGAATTGGTAATCAATCTTAAGACCGCGAAGGCGCTCGGCCTCGACGTGCCGCCCACGCTGCTCGCCCGCGCCGACGAGGTGATCGAATGATGCAGCGCTCACCCCAAGTCCGCTCGTCCCCGCGAAAGCGGGGACCCAGAGCCGCAGACTGCGACCCCCGGATTCCCGCTTGCGCGGGAATGAACGGCATAGAACGGCGCGCGTTCATCACGCTTCTCGGCGCGGCGGCGGCTTCGTTTCTTTGGCCGCGCGCGGCGCGCGCGCAGCAGTCGGCGATGCCGGTGGTCGGCTTCCTCAGTAGCCGCTCCCCGGGCGAGTCGGCGGCCGTGGTTGCAGCGTTCCGCCGCGGCTTGGGCGAAGCCGGATTTGTCGAGGGGCGGGATCTGATCATTGCGTTCCGTTGGGCCGAAGGTCGCTATGACCAATTGCCCGCGCTTGCGGCTGATCTCGTCGGCCTGAAGGTGGCTCTCCTATTTGCGGCGGGAGGCCCACCGTCGGCACTTGCGGCTAAAGCGGCGACTTCGACGATTCCGATCGTATTCTCGGGGTCAAACGACCCAGTCGGTCTTGGTCTGGTCGCCAGCCTCAATAGGCCGGGCGGCAATGTCACTGGCATGAGCACCTTCACCTCGATACTCGCGGCCAAACGTCTCGAGCTTCTGAAAGAATTGGTGCCTGCGGCGGCTGTGATGGCCTATCTCATCAATCCATCCAATCCGACCGCTGAGTTTGAACGGAAAGAGTCGGCGCCAGCGGCCAGTGCGCTCGGCATTCAACTCCATGTGCTCAACGCCAGCACGGAGCAAGAACTGGATGCAGCTTTTGCAACGTTGCCAAACTTGCGGGTCGATGGGCTTGTCGTGGCGCCTGAACCGTTTTTCGACAGTCAGCGCGACAGGATCGTATCTTTGTCGGCACGTTACTCACTGCCTGCGATTTACGGCTTTCGCGACTATGTCGTGGCCGGCGGCCTGCTCAGCTATGGAACGAGCATAACGGAATCGTATCGCCAAGCAGGCATCTATGCCGGACGAATTCTCAAGGGTGAAAAGCCTTCGGACTTGCCAGTCGTGCAACCGATCAAGTTCGAATTGGTGCTCAATTTCAAGGCCGCCAAGGCGCTGGGCCTGACCGTGCCAGACAAGCTGCTCGTGGCCGCCGACGAGGTGATCGAATGAAGCGCCGCAAGTTCATAGCGCTGCTCGGCGGCGCGGCGGCCATGTGGCCGCTCGCGGCGCGCGCGCAGCAGGACGAGGGGATGCGGCGCATCGGCGTGCTGATGGCCTCGGCCGCGGATGATTCGGAAAATCAGGCCCGCATGGCAGCGTTCCTGCGGGGCTTGGCGCAATTGGGCTGGACCGACGGCCGCAACGTGCGGATCTACACCCGCTGGGCCACGACCAATGCCGACGACCTTCGCAGACACGCGGCCGAATTGGCCGCGCTCGCGCCGGACGTCCTCGTCGCGGCGACTGGCACCGCAACCGCGGCGCCGTTGCTGCAGGCGACCCGCACCGTGCCGATCGTGTTCGTGATTGTCGTCGACCCAGTGGGCGCTGGTTTCGTCGCGAGCCTGGCGCGACCGGGAGGCAACGCGACCGGATTCACGGCTTTCGAATATGGGGTCAGCGGAAAATGGTTGGAGCTCCTCAAGGAGGTGGCGCCGGGCGTGACGCGGGTGGCGGTCCTCCGCGATCCAGCCATCGCCTCCGGGATCGGGCAGTTTGCCGCCGTCCAGGCAGTGGCGCCGTCCTTGGGGGTGGAGTTGAGCCCGGTCGACACGCGCGATGCGCCCGAAATCGAGCGCGCCGTCACGGTATTCGCGCGCTCCGGCAATAGCGGCCTGATCGTGACGCCGAGCCCGGTGGCGAGCCGTCATCGCGAGCTGATCACCGCGCTGGCGGTCCGGCACAAGCTGCCCGCGGTCTACGCCTTCCGCTTCTACGTTGCTGCGGGCGGCCTGATTTCTTATGGGCCCGATACGATCGATCAGTACCGGCGTGCAGCCGCCTACGTCGATCGCATCCTCAAAGGCGAGAAACCCGCCGACCTGCCAGTGCAGGCGCCGACCAAGTACGAGCTGGTGATCAATCTGAAAACCGCCAAGGCGCTTGGGCTCACCATCCCGCCGACGCTGCTCGCCCGCGCCGACGAGGTGATCGAATGAAACGCCGCGAGTTCATATCGCTTCTCGGCGGCGCTACAGCTGCGCCTTTGATTCTTTGGCCGCGCGCGGCGCGCGCGCAGCAGCCGGCGCGTGTACCGCGCATCGGGATCGTTGACGACGCGCCGATGTGGCACAGCTTCCGCCAGGCGCTACGCGAGTTCGGCTACGTCGAAGGCCAGACCGTCAATTACGAATACCGCTACAGCGAGGGCGTGCCCGACCGCCTCGCGGCCGCGGTGGGCGAGCTCGTCCGCCGCCCGGTCGACCTGATCGCGGTTTTCGGCACGCCGCCGACGGAAGCGGCCAAAGCGGCGACGACGACCATCCCGATCGTGATGATCGGCGTCGGCGATGCGGTGCGCACGGGCTTGGTGGCGAGCCTCGCCCGTCCGGGCGGCAACATCACCGGCAATACCGTGCTCAGCCCCGATCTCGGCGGCAAGCGGCTCGAGCTCCTGCGTGAGGCGATCCCTACGGTGGCGCGCGTCGCCTATCTCACCAATCCGGACAACCCCGCGACCCTCGACGTGCTCGCCGAGATGAAGCCCGCGGCTGCGGCGGCCGGGATGGCGCTGATCGGCGTCGAGTTCGGCAGCGCCTCCGACCTCGACGCGGCGCTCGCCGTCATACTGCGCGAGCGCACCGAGGTGCTTCTGGTGAGCAACGATCCGTTGCACCAGCTGCACGTCGGCCGGATCATCGATTTTTTGGCGAAGCATAGGATCGCGGGCATGTACCAGTCCAAGGAGAACGTGGCGGCCGGCGGCCTCATCGCCTACGGCGCAAGCCGGCCCGAGCTGTTCCGGCGCGCCGCCGCTTACGTGCACCGGATCCTGCAGGGCGCCAAGCCCGCCGACCTGCCGGTCGAGCTGCCAACCAAGTTCGATCTGGCGATCAACCTCAAGACTGCCCGCGCGCTCGGCCTCGACCTGCCGCCGCTGCTTGTCGCGCGCGCCGACGAGGTGATCGAGTGAAGCGGCGGGCTCCCGAACTCCGTTCGTCCCCGCGAAGGCGGGGACCCAGAGCCGCGGACCGTGGCGTCTGGATTCCCGCTTGCGCGGGAATGAGCGGGATAGGGCGGCGCGAATTCATCGCGCTTATCGGCGGAGCGGCGGCGTCTTCGCTGCTTTGGCCGCTCGCGGCGCACGCGCAGCAGCCGGCGATGCCGGTGATCGGATTCGTCTACCCGGGTGTGCCTGAGCTGAGTACAGGTATTGTTGCGGCATTCCGCAAAGGCTTGAATGAAACAGGCTTCGTCGAAGGCCGCAACGTGACGATCGAATTCCGATTCGGCTACAACGACAACGCTCGGCTGCCGGAGTTGGCAGCCGACCTGGTTCAGCGCCGGGTGGCTGTGATCGCCACGCCAGGCAGCACGCCATCGGCACTTGCGGCCAAAGCTGTGACCACGACAATTCCGATTGTCTTCGGCGTCGGGCCGGATCCGGTCGAGATCGGTCTCGTGGCCAGCCTCAACCGTCCTGGCGGCAACGTCACCGGTATCAGCTCCATGAATGCGGAGCTCGGGGCCAAACGGCTTGGGCTCTTGCATGAGCTGCTACCGAGGGCTGTGTGTTTTGCCGTATTGGTCAATCCAAACAATCGCAACGCCGAGGCTTTGATCAGAGACGCGCAGACGACGGCTTCAGCCATCGGGCGGCAGATCGAAATTTTCGCCGCCGGCAGCGCTCGCGACATCGATGCAGCCTTTGTGAGCCTGCTACAAAAGCGGGCCGACGCGCTCCTGGTCAGTCCCGATCCGTTGTTCGACAGCCGTCGGGTGCACCTCATCACGCTGGCGGCGCATCATCGGCTGCCCACGATCTATCCCTTCCGCGAGAATGTCGAAATCGGCGGCTTGATGAGCTACGGATCGAGCGCGGCTGACCGGGATCGCCAGGTTGGCATCTATGCCGGCCGTATCCTCAAGGGTGAGAAACCGGCCGATCTGCCGGTGATACGGGCGGCCAAATTCGAGTTCGTCATCAACCTGCAAACCGCAAGGGTTCTCGGTCTCGACATGCCGGCGACGCTACTCGCGCAAGCCGACGAGGTGATCGAATGAAGCGCCGCGCGTTCATCTTGGCTTTCGGCGGCGCGGCGGCCGTGCCTTCAGTTCTTTGGCCGCTCGCGGCGCGTGCGCAGCAACAGGCGGTTATCCCGGTGATCGGATTTCTCCACTCCCAGTCGCCCGAGCCTTATGCGGAGATGATGCGCGGATTCCGGCAGGGTCTCAAAGATTCCGGCTATATCGAGGGCGAAAACCTCACAATCGAATACCGCTGGGCTAACAATGAAATGGATCGACTGCCGGCGCTGTCGGCCGATCTGGTTCGCCGCCGAGTCGCCGTCATTGCCACTGGCGGAGGCGCTGTGCCGGCACTCGCGGCCAAGGCGGCAACCACGACAATCCCCATTGTCTTTACTGCCGGCTACGACCCGGTCGGGCGCGGTCTCGTCGCGAGCCTCGCCCGGCCGGGCGGCAACCTGACCGGCATCAACATTTTTGTGGTTGAGGTGTTGGCGAAACGATTGGAGCTTCTGCGTGAGCTAGTGCCCGGCGCGGCTCGCGTGGCTGTCCTCGTCAATCCAGCTGAAGCTGCGAATACGGAGATCACATTGCGCGACGTGGACGCGGCTGCTCGCCGTTTCGGGCTGCAGGTCCGGGTCCTCAAAGCCGATACCAACGATGAGATCAACGCTGCGTTCGAAAGCATGGGGCGAGAACGGCCCGAGGCGCTGTTCGTCGGGGTCACCCCGTTCTTCATCGCCCGCCGTGTCCAATTGGTCCAACTGGCGGCGTTCCACCGGCTCCCCGCAGCATATCCATTGCGTGATTTTGCCGAAGCCGGCGGGCTGATCAGCTATGGATCCAAACTTGCCGACGCATATCGCCAGGTCGGCGTCTATACCGGCCGCATCCTCAAGGGCGCGAAGCCGGAGGATCTGCCGGTTGTGCAATCGTCGAAGTTTGAACTGGTCGTCAACCGCCAGACGGCAAAGATGCTTGGCCTCAGCATACCGGCGACGCTGCTTGCCACCGCCGACGAGGTGATCGAGTGAAGCGCCGCGAGCCGGAAGTCCGCTCGTCCCCGCGAAAGCGGGGACCCAGTTCTTTTTCAGCCGAACGGCCGTCCTGGATTCCCGCTTGCGCGGGAATGAACGGCATGAAGCGCCGCGAGGTCATCACGCTGCTGGGCGGCGCCGCGGCGGCGTGGCCGCTGGCGGCGCGGGCGCAGCAGCCGCCGATGCCGGTGATCGGCTTCTTCAGCCTCGGGTCACCCGGAGCATTTGCTACTCAGCTTCTGGCGCTCCGCATCGGCACCTCATGATAGCCTCATGTGTGCTGAGGCATTGCCAGCAACTGCTGCTGTGATGGCGAATGACACGCCGCCGGCTCGTCCACCGCGGTGAGTTCCGCACGAAACACAATTGAAACCATTTTTTGCCTTCGACGAAACCATATTCCGTTTCCGCTTTTGAACCCTCCCTCTCAGCGGGGCCACCAATGGGCGACGGGTGGCTGAGAAGGAACAGCAATGAAAAGATGCGCCCAATGTCACGGAAAACTCGGATTAGGTGTCTGCTCCCGTAATTTGTGGAACGGCCGCTGGTGGGTTCACGTTCGCTTTTGTTCGACCCGTTGCGAAGCTCTTTACGAGCTGGAGCGTTACGACGCCAATGCGCATCGCTGGCGGACCGTCCTTGCTCGCCCCAATCCGCAAAGCTGACTGCGTTCGCAGATTCCGTGCGCTGGTGCTCAAGGCTGCTCCAGTGGATCGGACGTGGCAAGTTCAATAGAATGTCGGGCGTGCGTAAGGCGCCGCTCATCGTGATTTGATCATCGCTCGCATGCAGCCCGGCACTGGTGCGCTGCGGTCCATCCCCGCTCCTTCGTTACGAGCGGCTGACAACAGGCAAGCTCGGAAAGCCTCAATGATCAACGCTCTCGAGCTAACACGGCGCGAAACGCTCCTTCTTGGTGCGGCTGCGTTCACATCGTGTCTCGCTCGGAATGTCGAAGCAGCGCAGGACTCGGAGCGCCTTGGCGTGTCGGCTTTTGGAGATCTCAAATATCGGCTCGACTTCGAGCATTTCGACTATGTCAATCCAAACGCCCCGAAAGGCGGCGTCTTTTCACATGTCGGTGCGACTCGGATTTTCAATCAGAATCTACTCACGTTCAATTCGCTCAACAGCTTCATCCTCAGGGGCGATGCAACGCCATGGGGATGGAGCTCACCTTCGCGAGCTTGATGGCGCGCGCCGAGGATGAGCCCGACGCGCTGTACGGCCTCGCTGCGCGCGCGGTGCAAATATCGTCCGATGGACTGACTTATCGTTTCCTGATGCGGCCCGGCATCACGTTCCACGATGGCAGTCCGCTCACCGCCCACGACGTCGCCTTTTCGCTGAAAATCCTCAAGGACAAGGGCCACCCAATTGCCCAGCAATCGCTGCGCGACTTCGTCGGCGCGGAGGCGGCCGATGACGCGACCGTGGTGGTGCGTTTTGCCGCGCAACGGGCGCGCGACGTGCCGCTGTTCGCGGCATCGCTACCGATTTTTTCGCGTTCCTATTACTCGAAGCGTCCGTTCGAGGAGACGACGCTCGAGGTGCCGCTCGGCAGCGGCCCTTACAAGGTCGGACGTTTCGAGCCCGGCCGCCATATCGAGTACGAGCGAGTGAAAGACTGGTGGGGTGCCGACCTGCCGGTCGCACGCGGGCAGAACAATTTCGATATCCTGCGCTGCGAATATTACCGCGATCGCGAAGTTGCCTTCGAGGGGTTCACTGCCAGAAGCTACCTGTTCCGGGAAGAATTTACATCGCGGACGTGGGCGACACGCTACGACTTTCCAGCTCTCCGCGATGGTCGCGTCAAGCGCGATGTGATTGCAGATGATACGCCGTCGGGCGCGCAGGGCTGGTTCTTCAACACGCGACGGGAGAAATTCAAGGACACGCGTCTGCGCGAGGCCTTCATCTATGCATTCGATTTCGAATGGACCAATAAGAACATCATGTACGAGTCGTATCAAAGGACGCATTCCGTGTTCCAGAATTCCGACATGATGGCGGTCGGTAAGCCCTCTGCAGACGAGCTTGCCCTGCTAGAATCATTCCGCGACAAGGTGCCCGATGAGGTGTTCGGAGAACCTTTCGTGCCGCCGGTTTCCGATGGATCGGGTCAGGATCGTAGCCTGCTGCGCAAGGCCAGCGCGCTCTTGCAGCAAGCCGGCTTCATCATCAAGGACGGCAAGCGGGTGACGTCGCAGGGCGAGCCGATCAGCGTCGAGTTCCTGCTCGAGGAGCCGTCTTTGCAGCCGCATCACATGCCGTTCATCAAGAATCTCAGGACGCTGTGCATCGAGGCAAACCTGCGCATCGTCGACCCCGTGCAATACCGCAAGCGGGTCGACGATTTCGACTTCGACCTTACGGTTCAGCGGTTCAGTTTTTCGAGCACGCCGGGCGACTCGTTGCGAAACTATTTTTCCTCGCAGGCGGCCGCCTTGAGGGGCTCGCAGAATCTGGTCGGTATTTCCGATCCGGTCATCGATGCGCTCATCGACAAGATCATCGCGGCCGGTAGCCGCACGAGCCTGAGGACAGCCTGCAAGGTGCTCGACCGGGTGATCCGCAGCGGCCGCTATTGGGTTCCGCACTGGTACAAGGCCTCGCACTGGCTCGCCTATTGGGACGTGTTCGGCCGGCCCGCGACCAAACCGCGCTACGCGCGCGGCATCCCCGAGACCTGGTGGTACGATCACGAAAAGGCGGTAAAGATCGATCAGTAAACCACGCCTGACCCGCCGAGGCGCGAGGTTAATCACGGCGCTGGCGACTTGTCCGCGATCCGTAGCGACCTGAAATGTCGTACACAGGGCGAGTCGAACCCGCAGGGGATGGCTTTCAAGGGATTTAGATCCCTTGCGTCCGCCGGCAGCCGCTGCCGAACGGGCCTAGCGTACAACCTGCTGTGCAACCCGCATTACGTCGTTTTTTCAGCAATCTGGGCCAGTTGCCAGGTTGCTGATCCGCACGTCCCCAATGCACGTTCTTAAGGGTGGCATTAGCCTGTACCAGGAAGTGTTATGGCCTGTGCCAGGAAGTGTTATGGCCTGTGCCAGGAAGTGTTAAGGTCGTTGGGAGCCACGATAACGCGTTCAATGGCGTGCGTTTGCAGCGGCTCTTCTTCGAATTCGCCGCTCTGCCGTGAGCGCAAGTGTGAACTAGTTCACACACGTATCGGAAAAAGCTCGGTACGAATCCGAGGCTGCAACAGACGGCGGATATCGCAGCCAACCGCGGGAGGGAACCATGCCCGCCAGCAATAGGATCATAATTTGTGCAGCGTTGACGACGGGGCTTCTGCTCCAAGGCTCACCGTGCTTTGGGGAGGACCACACGAAACTCGCTGGCACCTGGAAACTGGTCGCGTTCATGACCGAGGATATCAACAACAAGGTGCGAGAAAACG
>WNGD01007487.1_pt1 | contig 10993 bp, 9 predicted proteins | sample 5400671 | NCBI WGS metagenome assembly WNGD01 (sample SAMN13153369, study PRJNA577476) | soil metagenome | isolation source: 40 cm soil or saprolite under grassland replicate 2 | place: USA:California | collected 2016-06-15
GAAGCGGAGGCGCACCGTGCTCCGGTGCAGCACGTCGCCGATCGCTTCGCCGCGTACTTCCTCCCGGTGGTCGCCACCATTGCCCTCCTCACCTTGCTGGTGAGCCACAATCCACTGGCTACCGCCTCGGTATTGGTTGTCGCGTGTTCCTGCTCCTTTGCCCTGGCAACCCCCATTGCGATGTTGGCCTCGATTGGCGCGGCAGCCAGGCGAGGATTACTGATCAAAGGGGGCAAGTACCTGGAGCTGCTGGCACGCAGTGACATCGTTCTGATCGACAAGACAGGTACCATCACGACCGGCCAACCCCAGATCACCGATGTCATCGCCTTGCCCGGCTCCACGCAGACTGATGTGCTCACCCTTGCAGCCAGTGCCGAACGCTACTCAGAACATCCACTAGCGGAAGCGGTACGAGACGCAGCCTCCATGCACCACCTGCTCCTGGAGGAGCCAGTGCACTTTGAAGCAGTGCCAGGGCAGGGAGTTCGCGCGCACGTGAGCGGTGAGAGCGTAGTGGTTGGCAATACGCGCCTCATTCCAGCAGGAATCCAGCTCCCCGAAGCCCTCGCCTTGCAAGCACAAGGGAAGACGCTCCTCTACGTCGAACGAGCAGGCAAACTAATAGGACTCATCGCGGCCGCTGATACTCTCCGCCCAGAGGTATCCAGCGCCCTCGCACGCCTCCGAACAGCCGGCATCACCCAGCTGGAACTGCTCACCGGTGACAACGAGCAGACGGCCCGGGCGCAGGCGAACGCGCTGGGCATTGCATATCGTGCGCACATGTTGCCAGAGGACAAGATCCGCATTGTGAAAGATTACCAGGCACAGGGACATACCGTCGTCATGGTTGGTGATGGCGTCAATGATGCCCCGGCCCTCGCCCAGGCAGATGTGGGTATTGCGATGGGCGTTATGGGAACCGATGTAGCGCTGGAAGCCGCGCACGTTGCCTTGATGCGGGAAAACTGGCATCTCGTGCCCGATTTGTTCGTGATTGCGAAGCGCACAATGCGTGTGGTGAGGATGAATTTGCTCTTTACCATCCTGTACAACCTGCTCGGCCTCTCCTTGGCCGCCCTGGGCATTCTCCCCCCGATCCTGGCCGCCGCCGCGCAATCCTTGCCAGACCTCTTGATCCTTGGCAACTCCTCGCGCCTGTTGCGTCAAAAGCTCCCGGACACAGCATCCGCGTCTGGAGGAGTAAAGGGACCTCTCTCTCCCTTTCAAGCATAGCTTTTTGAGTTCCTCCTGGATAGGACGAAATGACCCAAGGTTTTGTCGCACTTGTCGCAGTTGTCGCGCTTGTCACAGTTGTTCCGGTTGTATCGTTCCTTCAGTAGGATAGCGATTTCCAAGGCTTCATAAAAAAACCTATGCCTGAGAGCCTCTCTCGCCAGTCGTCTCTTGCACTGGAGGCATATGGCAGCCAATGCCAGGATAGGTGTGCCGAAAGTCAAACCGGAGAGATAGCGACATAGCCTATCCTGTTTGCTCCAGGCCGTGCCTGGAGGCAAGAGTAGTACCTTCCTCATTTGCTCCCAACTGCGCACACGCAGGCTACCGGCTTCATCTATCACCCTGAAAACCGTCACCAGCGCCAGGAAACCGAACGCTTCCACTCCTTCACCTACAACGAACTCCTCAAACGCGACAAAATCAGCCTCGACCTCTTCCGGCTCCGTGACGAAAGCCTCGAAGGCGCCGACGCCCTACCCTCCCCCGACGTCCTCGCCGCCAGCATCGTCGAAGACCTGCAAACCGCCCTCGAACAATTCACAGCCATTGCCGAGGACCTGGGCGGCGACGCGGCTTCGCAAGCCGATGCGTAATCATGGTAGGGGCGACCCTCGCGGTCGCCCTGGCCTTACTTCTCAATACTTACTCAATACTTCCCCACATCGCTGTAAGTTCGCGCTTATGGGGACGACTCTCGCTTATGCTGGCGCGCGCCTGCGGTAATACGGATTGCGGCGATGCCAGAGGGGGTAGGTCACCAGATACCACAGTGCTACAAACAGGATAGCCCCAATCAGCGCTTTGAAGAGCGGGATCCCAAAGATCATACGATCACCTGGAATGATCAGGGTCACCACACTGGTAACGATCCAGATTCCCACGAGCCCGGCAATGATCGCCCCAATGATGCCAAAGGGGAACCGCCAGCCTACAATGGACTCTGCCACAAGACCAACAAGTACTGCAACGAGCAAGTACGTGATCTGACTCTGATAAAGAGCCAGGTGAAGGGTCCCCACGTTAACCGTGATGAGTGGAGCCTCCAGCAGTGTGAACATCGCATCCTCCAGATCTTGAGTATGTATGCCTCCTTCGGTCGGAAAGGCACACAGTTTCGATACACACAACTCCTTCTCTCTCCTACACGCTCCACCTCGTGGTTTCGTCTCAATGCACATGAGCCATCAGCCTCGCCCTTTTCTGGCTGTGTGACGAAAGCCTCGAAGGGGCCGGCGCTCTGCCCTCCCTCAACGTATTAGCTGTCAGCCTCGTCGAGGATCTGCAAACCGCCCTCGAACAATTCACACCTATCGCCGATGACCTTAGCGGCGGCCTGTCCCTTGGCGGCAAATAATGCTAAAATGCCTCTATGATCTGAGGAGAACCAACACCATGCATTCACAACAACTACAGCTGCCTCATCACCATCAGCTCGTCATGAACCGCTTTGTAGCAGCTTGTCAGGCAGATGAACGCGTTGTGGCCGCTTTTCTCGGCGGCTCCTATGCCAGCGGCACGGCTGATGCCTGCTCCGACCTTGATCTCTACCTGGTCACCACCGATGAGGCTTACGACGACTTCTTCAATGGGCGCGAAGCTTTTATACGATTTCTGGGTGAACCAGTATTCCTGGGAGACTTTAATGGGTACGGCTTTGATATGGTCACCTTCATCTTTGCCGATGACACAGAAGGTGAACTTGTGCTTGGCCGCGAGAGCCACTTCACTCACATTCACGGTGGACCTTACAGGGTCCTCCTCGATAAAAAGGCCATCCTGGCGGGAATAGTGTTCCCCTGGTACAAACCGGCTCAGACCGAGCAGATCGAGACGTTACGCCACCTGGTCTACGAGTTCTGGCATGACCTGTCCCACCACTTCATCACACCTATGGCACGCGGGCAGATCTGGTCGGCCTACGCCGCTTTAGAGGCTCTGCGCCTCACCTGCGTAAACCTGCTCCGCCTGCGACAGAACTTCCAGGCTGCTGCAGAGGGCTATGAAAAGGTGGAGCAAGCCATACCAGTCGAGCAGCTATCACCTTTACAGGCGACCTTTTGTCCCTTGGAACAAGCTGCAATGCTCCAGGCTGCCCTCGTCATCGTCCGATTCTACCAGGAACTGGCTCCTCCCCTGGCCCAGGCACACGGAATAACGTACCCGGCTGATCTCGAACGAGTCGTGTCTGACCGGCTGGAGCAATTGCGCAATACACAAAATTAAGTCAGCACGGCTTAATGGGACACCTCTACGCAGCCATCGGGCAAGTTATCGATCAGGCCTGATCAGAAGTCACTCAGGTACTTCTACCCAGCCGCGTGCTTCGTGAAAATGCAGCCCTTGCCGCTTTGCCTCCTTAGCCGTCAAATAGGGAAGGAGGTGACACACGAGTGGCTGTCTTGCCTTGTATCTATGCATGTTGAGCTGAGCATGCTCGACCATCAACCGCAGCCCTACCAGTGGATCCCCCAGTTGCTCTTGCATCTGATGGAAAAGACCTGCTGCACGCTCATCTATCCTTAACCCCTGGCGCTGGTGATTCAGGTGACGTGCAATGATCAGCAGATCATCTTCGCTCACCAGACCCAGGTGCTCAGCCCAGAGTAACAGGCGTAAACCACGCGCAAGCTTCGCATTGAGGACTGCAACATTCATTTCGGTATCATCGCGCATCCCCCGGTTGTTCAGATTCGCAGAACCGACGGTTGACCACAGATCGTCGACGATGGCGGCTTTCGCATGCACATAGATGGCCCGATAATGTTCTTCGCCATCGATAGCGGCTGAAGTAGCCAGGCAGAAGGCCTGGATGCGACCCTGCCCCGCAGCTTCGGGCGCTTCTTCACGTAAGCGATCAAGACCGGCATCGGTGAAGGCGCGACCGACATTTGGATGGTCAGGCAGCACCATAGCCACCATGGCACCACGCCGCAAGGCTGCCACTAGTTCACGTATAATGCGTTCCATCTCGGAGCTGCTGGTTCCCAGCAATGGGTTGTCGATGCCATAGAAGACGTGTGGCCAGAAATACTGATTCTCAAGGTAGACGAAGTGCTGCGCGTTGCTCACTGCGTGCATGTAGAGCTGCGCAATGCCCTGGATGCCTTCCTGAGGAGCGAAACTATAGGTGTGCCGGGGGATCGTGCGGGCTACTTGCACCAAGCTGTTGCTCGCTAAGGGAGGTGGGAGTGGGTGCTCGCCAATCAGCAGCCTGCTGTCCAAATGATGCCGCTGGACGACATCATTCCAGCGCTGGCGAAAATTGAGTTCTACGTCTCCCACCGCCGGCCCTTCGATGATGCCGTGGGCATCGTGCCAGGGATGCGGGCTGCTCTCCTCCTCATAGTAGCGATGTGAGGGATAATCCCAGCGGTCGAAATCGCCACTCGGTTCAACCAGTGGATCTATGCCGCCTACGTAGGCATGCGTGCCATCCACTACGGCGATTTTTTGATGTAAGGACTCGATAGGATGATGGAGCATGCCAAAGGCGCTGTCGTCAAGTATGCAAGTCACCCCTACCCGTGTTAGTTGCTCCTGCACCGCCCTGGGATTATAATGTGAGAACACCTTTGAGCCAGACCAGATCAATACGTTGACCTCGCACCCTTTGCTCACGGCATTGCCCAGCACTGTCTGAACGGTGAGTTCGTGTGAACGCCAGAAGTCGACCTCTGCCTCCCCAAGCCCTTCCGCCCGCAACTCGTCCAGGAGTGCCTCCTGTTCGGGGCTGCCATCTGGTCCTGCACGATGGTCAGTTCCACGCACCAGTTTCATCATAGGGGTCAACCCCCAGCTCGCAAGGTAGATGTAGTTGCGTGCAGTGAGAAAATGGCAGCACATTGTGAACAGGGTTGAGCGTGCATCAACGCAATACCTCACATGGGAATCGGTACGTACGGGTGTATCCCTCTCTGCCCACCAGTTGCTCATCTAAGCCCTCCTATTACTCGGACTTCGAGTCGATGTCTAAACCTCAAGCCATTCCGTGAACACATTCAAGGGGTAGGTATCTACCTGAACTGTAACATTTTGGAGTAGGTGAATCAACTAATGCTTTTTCGGTTACTGCTCACGCTATTCCATGGCTCAGAGCTTCTGCAAGCCGCTGTAGTCGGTGGAATATGCGTTAGTAGCAAATGATGGTAAAATGCCTGCGTAGGGGCGGGAGAGGATTTACAAGACTCTGCTGGCGAATGACACCGAGAGTACAATCGCGTGCCAGGGTACCCGCAAGGGATACCCCTACCATGATACGGATAGGCCTGGTAAGCCGTATCATGGTAGGGGCAGGGCTTGCCCCTGCCCTGGCTTTTCCCTCGATTCGCCTCAGCATCGCATTCGCCTGCAAAGTCTTGTAAAGCGGGAGAGGAGTGGACGAGGGGAGGGGGCGCTTGCGCCGCCCTTTGCAGGGTCATTCCTTCTCCCCGCATGGGCGAACCATACCACCGCTGACACGTCAGACCAGGCCAGGAGGAGCATAAGGTCTGATGAAGGACAATAGCATTGGAAAGGACAGGATATGCGGTACCACCTCTTGATTGATGCAGACGACACACTTTGGGAGAACAATATCTATTTTGAGCAGGCCATTCATGCCTTCATTACATTCCTCAATCACTCCCGGCTCTCGCCAGAGGAGGTGCGCGCTGTGCTGGATGATGTAGAACGTCTCATGGGCTATGGATCGGCCAACTTTACCAGGAGCCTGGTCGAAACCTATCGTCGTCTTGCAGAAGGAGAACTCCAGGATGAGGATGTTCAGCAGGTTCGCCAGTTCGGAGAGCAAATTCGCTCTCATCCCTTGCAGCTACTTGATGGAGTCAAAGAGACGCTCGACTATTTGGCTCCTCGACACGACCTTTTCTTACTTACGAAAGGAGAAGTTGAAGAACAGAAGCTCAAGGTCGAACAATCGGGGATCGAGGAGTACTTCAGGCAGGTGGTGATCGTAGAGGAAAAAGATGTCGCTACCTATCATCGCATCGTCGAGGAGCTGCAGCTTGACCCGCAACAAACTTGGATGGTTGGCAATTCTCCACGCTCCGATATCAATCCGGCTCTGGCTGCTGGACTCAATGCGGTCTTTATTCCTCACCCCCATACATGGCGTCTAGAGCATGAAGAGTTCCAAAACGCCGGAGAGCAGCGTTTGTTGATGTTGTCAACCTTTGCAGACCTGCGTACCTATTTCTAGTCTAACTCTCTCACCTCAACCTTTGGCCCCGGCCCCTCCTGTCTCTGACGCTTTGCTGCCCTGTAGTTCAGACGCATATTTATTGGCCTTGTCTTGAAGGCCCTTAATGAGCAGGTTCGGTGTTACACCAAAAACGGCAGCAGTAAGCAAGAGCCGTGGATCAAGAGAGAATAGGTTTGATATCGCAATGGGTTTCTCTGGAGTAGGCCCAATTAATGCTGGCCCGCCTAATGCGGCAAGCACCTCCGTGAAAAGGACGCCACCAATACCAGCCAGGCCAGAGAGCAACGGAATAGCGATCAGGCGAATGGAGGAAAGACCAAAATCATCAACAGAGTTAACACCTCGTGACTCAGAGTAAAACCTTACGAATAAACCCGCAATGGCGCCTATCATGTAGAACATTGTTGCTGCCAGGATGCCGGATTGAGTATTTGTAAATTGCTGATTAGCTACAAGTAATCCTGAACTTGTCAAGACAGATGCCGAACTTTTCAAGATGATCAAACACAGCAAAGCATACGTCACGAATCCTGTGACAGCCATCGCCTTTAGAAGTCCACTGCGCTGTCGTACCAGCCCCTCCCAGCGTTTATCCCGGAAGTCATTAAGCGTGCTTCTCACCTCACGCAGCATTACTCTTGCCTCGGCTTGTGCATCGGGGTTTACACTGTTCATGCCGGATCCATTCCCAGCTATAGATGAAGCAGTGGACTGATCACTAAATTTATTCATAAGCTGCGTAAGCTGACTTAGTGCCACGCTGCTCTTGCTCGGCTGATGCTCTTTAAAGTAGGCCACGGCGCCTGGTTTCAGCATGGATACTGCCTCGACCACGTCATCGAGCAGTTCATCTTCTCCATGAATCCCAGAGTCCTGAATAGCCAGGAAATCGTGTTTTGCTCCACGAACCGCCTCCTCAACATCTGCCACTTCAATCATTGCTTCTTCAGCATGATGAAGTAATGTCCAGGCACTGTTGTATCCCGCCCCTATGATCCAGCGTATACCAGAAGGAGATTTGTAGAGCTTCTCGCTAATATCGGTGTAACAGGCTCTCGCTTCTTTCAAGACTTTACATTTGTGCTTGTTGTGTTCGTCGATTCCGGAAGCCTTCATGACCGTTGCACTCGTGTTGCTCTCCTCATACGCATCGTCAGCGTCGTCTTGCATATCCAGGCTAGCTTTTAATTGATTCAAGCGACTTTGAAGGAGAGTATAATTGCGCGGATTCGCACTCTGAGCAAAGCTCAAGTAGCAAACAGGCAACGCAGCTACGAGCCAGAGCATCCCTGTAAGGCAGCTACTGTACGCCACAGTATACCATTGTGAGCCTGGTTGAATGCCCAGGAATGGCGGTAGTGGTGAGTTCGGGAGTGTCAGGTAGAGTGTTACTGCTATTACCGAGGCGAAAACAGGTACCATTACTCCCACTCTTAAAAGAGCTGCACCATAGGCTATCATCCCTATCCTGACAGAGTCGCCACGGGTACGCTTCACTTTCGCTGTAGAAAGCGAGAGCTTCGGTGATTGCTGCAAGGTGGTGCTAGTTGTCGCAGACATATTACTGATGTAATTGGTGAGATTCTGATCCATATTCTACTCCTCCTCTCTTCTTCACTCGCACTCAGTCATCCATGAAGAATCCTATTATGAGCTTCTCCTTATCTCTTGAGTTTGCTAATACAAAGGTAGAACTTTGAGCTATATAGGAAGACGTTCACAACCCCACTTTTTCACGTATAACTTTGTGGCAATAGTCCCCTGAAGGGCTACATGGGGGCCTCTCTGCTTACACGGGTAGGTATTTTGAAGCGAGGTCCAGGAGCGCAGTCCTGGCGGGGGTTTGGGTGTCTCTCAAGGGTAGGTTTAGTGGAACCGTGCTGGTCCGTCCGTAGGGTCAACGACGGTGTAGGGGCGCGATAATGAAATTTCCCGACCAAGTCCGGTCATGTCATCCTGAGCGCAGCGAAGGATCTCGGTGCCCGGCGAAACAGATCCTTCGCGGAGTTTATCCTGAGCGAAGCGAAGGACTCAGGATGACAGATGGCGGACGAGGTGATGCCTGGGGATGCCCTCCAGGCTTCTCCCTCCTTTGCCGCCGCAGACGGCATGCCGAATTTCGTATCCTCAGCGATGATCTGTACATACATTCTTTAAGGAATGGGCTAGTGGTCAGTCCAGATAGGTTTGTGAGGCAGAAATGTAGTGGCGGTACGGTCTCTGGGGGAGACCTCAAACCCTTGCGGGCGAAGAAGTCCGGGGGACTTCTATCCAGGCCTCACCACAAATATCAGACTGGACTGACCACTAGACTCATTACCCTTTTATTCGCTCGATCAGCTCGGTAACCAGTGTTGTAGCTTTCGGTGATCCCCAACCAGTGCTGAGGTCCCAACCCGGCGTGGCTTTGAAGCCACGTACGCCAGCGAACGCATTGCTACCAAAGGTGATGTCATGGAAGCTCTCATGGTAATCGCCACTATTCCCAATCCTATAGATCGCAGGATTCAGGAAGCCCAGAGGACGACCCGCTAGCTGATCGGCGTCGGCGATGATACCAGCCCACTGCGGTGAGCCTTCGCTCGTACCACCAATCAAGTAAAAACCAGCCGGAGATATGAAACTGATGTAGACCAGAATGCCCGTATTCGGATCAGCGTTATAGGCAACGTCGGGCATACCCCGGCGACCTCTTAGCAGATTTTGATCTGAGCTGGAGAGATTGTTCTGCTGATAGTCAGGCTCCGGGAAGACCTTGCTGATGCCACCTCCGGTTGCACCAGTATTATTGTTCCACACGATCTCGTCCTGGTAATTCCCGCTGGTGCTGGCAAAAAGGCTGGTGCCGCCAACGGCTGTGACGAGTGGTGAGGATGCAGGGAAGCCAATGACGGGGAATGGATAGAGCTTGAAGTTGATATTGTAATTAGTGGAGCCAGTGTCACCAGACGAAGCGAAAACAGTGACATGCTCATTGCGGGCACGCTCGTAAAACTGCTCAAAGTTTTCAATCACCTGCCTACCAGCAGGAGTGAAGAGCGTTTCCTCAGTTGCCCCCCAGCTCTGAGAAATGATCTTACCCAGGTGATGATCGAGGGCGTATTTCTCCAAAAACAGGAACTGTGGCAGACCCTGCACCCCTTCTGTCTCATCCACAGGGCTTGTCATAAGCACGATGTTTGCATCAGGTGCTAGAGCATGTGACCACTCGACATCCAGCGTAGTCTCGGCGGCCCAGCCAATCTGATCCGGAATTTTTTTAGGATTGAAAGGTACCGTACCTAACGGCGCAAGTATCTTGAATGACGGAGGATCGGGTAGCCCGTAACCCTGATCAAATACTTGCAGGTCATGCCGGATCGTCGGGCTGCCAAACGAGTCAATGATCACAATCGATTGGCCTTTACCTGTAAAACCTGCATTGAGCAGAGGTGTCACACCATACGCCTTCCGAATTTCCTGCGGGCTATAGCACGGAACGCCGATATGTGTGCGGCACTGCGAGTCTGTAGGAGGCTTTGGACTCGCCTGGGCCATAGTAAAGGATTTGCCCTTAGAGGTGATCGTAAAGGGCTTTGCGTGAGATTGACTACTTGCAGCATGCGTCGTAGCAGCCACAACAGGGAAAATACTCATAGCAAGGATCAAAAAGATGAGCGGGATGGCCACCCGCCACCTAAATAGGCTGCCAAGAGAGAAACGATTCACAATAGAACTCCTTTCTGATGGGCAAGAACTATGTTAAGGACCAGGCACATAGATATCAGAAAGGAACTGGCTGCCATTCTTGATGTCCTCAAAAATGAAGAGAGAACATCATATGATTCAAATAGTAGCATTTATATTCAATTGATTTCACTTCACATTATATATGGAAACTGAGCAATTTTATCGGCCCTCGCTGGATGTTATGATATCCGCATGAAAAAATTAAAATGCATTATCGCGCCTACGGGTGTTGCCCCACGAAAATCACCCAGAAGGACGGAGAGCCGAGGATCCACTCCTCTTGCTCAGTGTGTTACAATAGCAGCGAGAAAATGCATGGAGCGCCGGTAAGCCTGGTCGGCACGTCCCGGTGCTTTTTGTGTTCCTGAAGGGCTACATGCTCCTCGACACGCAGAAACCAGGCACTGTCCAGCGTGGAAAGGATGGCTCTCTGTTATGTCAGCAACGATTTTGCTTCTCTTTGGCTTGTTTGTGGCAATTGTCGTCCTGGCCACAACTGCCACACGGTTGCACATCCCCTATGCCATTTTGCTCGTCCTTGGGGGGTTGTTTCTTGGCTTCGTCCCGGGTCTTCCCAGGATTATGCTCGATCCTGAGCTGATCCTGGTGGTCTTTCTGCCGCCGCTCATCTACTCCTCGGCCTGGCTCACCTCCTGGCGTGAATTTCGCGCGAACCTGCGCCCCATCTTGCTGCTCGCTATCGGCCTGGTCCTTAACATAGTTCTTGCCCATCAGAAAGGAGTTCTATTGTGAATCGTTTCTCTCTTGGCAGCCTATTTAGGTGGCGGGTGGCCATCCCGCTCATCTTTTTGATCCTTGCTA
>WNGD01010349.1_pt1 | contig 10991 bp, 8 predicted proteins | sample 5400671 | NCBI WGS metagenome assembly WNGD01 (sample SAMN13153369, study PRJNA577476) | soil metagenome | isolation source: 40 cm soil or saprolite under grassland replicate 2 | place: USA:California | collected 2016-06-15
GGTAGACCGTGGCCCTGCCGACGCCGGCCTGCTGGGCCACCCGCTGATGGGTGATGGCGCCCGGTCCTTCCCGGGCGAGCAGGTCATAGGCGGCGGCCAGGATCGCCTCACGGCTTCGGGCGGCGCGCGGATCAGTGGCTGGCGATGTCATCCTCCTAGTTTATGAGACAACTTGACTCATAGTCGAGGAGGAGGCATAGTGGCTTTGTGAGACAAAATGTCTCAGAGATTCTGACGGGGACCTCGGCGGCAGCCCAGGATCCCGCGAACCGGACAGGAGAGGCCAGTCATGGCAACGAAGATCTATACCCCGGCTCCGGCCGGCGCGCGCGAGACGCGCGGCGCGGCGCGGCGGTGGCCGGTGCTCGCCGTCGCCAGCGTGGCGCAGCTGATGGTAGTGCTGGACGTCACCGTGGTGAACATCGCGCTGCCGTCGGCGCAGCGGGCGCTGGCGTTCTCCGACGCGGACCGCCAGTGGGTGGTGACCGCCTATGCGCTGGCGTTCGGCAGCCTGCTGCTGATCGGCGGGAAGCTGTCCGACCTGCTCGGCCGCAACCGCACGTTCATGGCAGGGCTGGCCGGTTTCGCCGCCGCGTCGGCGCTGGCCGGGGCGGCGCCGAACTTCGCGGTCCTGGCCGCCGGCCGGGCCGCCCAGGGCGCGTTCGGGGCGCTGCTCGCGCCGGCCGCGCTGGCGATCGTCACCACGGCATTCGCCGGCAGCTCCGCCCGCGGCCGCGCGTTCGCGATCTTCGGCGCCGTCGCCGGGATCGCCGGCGCGGTCGGCCTGCTGCTCGGCGGGCTGCTGACCGAGCAGCTGAACTGGCGCTGGACGCTGTATGTCAACCTGGCCTTTGCCGCCATCGGGCTGATCGGGGCGGCGGCGTTCCTGCGCCGCGGGGACCGGCCGGCGCACCGGCCGAAGATCGACCTGCCCGGCACCGCGCTGGTCTCCGCCGGGCTGTTCCTGCTCGTCTTCGGGCTGTCCCGGGCCCAGGCCGGCGGGTGGAACGCGCCCGCCTCCTGGCTGTCCCTGACCGGCGCAGCCGCGCTGCTCGCCGCCTTCACCGGCTGGCAGGCCCGGGCCGCCGCGCCGCTGCTGCCGCTGCGGGTGCTCGCCGACCGCGACCGCGCCGCCTCGATCATCGCGCTGACCCTGGCCAGCGCGGGGATCTACTCGGTGTTCCTGTTCCTGACCTACTACCTGCAGACCGTCCAGGCCCACACCCCGGTCCGCACCGGGCTGGCGTTCCTGCCTATGGTCGCCACCACCATCGCCGGCTCGGTTCTCGGCACGAACGTGCTGCTGACCCGGATCGGGCCGCGCCTGACCCTGCCCCTCGGCATGCTCGCCAGCGCCGCCGGCATGGCCTGGCTGACCCGCCTGACGGTGATCAGCAGCTACCCCGCCGCAGTCCTCGGCCCGCTGCTGATCCTCGGCCTCGGCCTCGGCCTGATCTTCGCCCCCGCCATCAGCCTGGGCACCGCCCGGCTCCGCGACCAGGACACCGGCGTCGGATCCGCGCTGGTCAACACCACCCAGCAAGTCGGCGGCGCCGTCGGCATCGCCCTGCTCAGCACCCTGGCCGCCAGCGCCACCACCAGCTACCTGCGCCCCCACGCCGCCATCACCCCCGCCCTCCTCCAGCACGCCGCCGTCCACGGCTACACCACCGCCTACTGGACCGCCACCGCCATCTTCACCGCCGGCGCGCTGCTCACCGCCCTGCTCTACCGCTCCGGACGCCCCGACCCCGCCGACCTCACCAGCACTCTGCCCGCCTGACAACTGCGCGCCCAAAACCACCCTAGGCACCGACCTCAGCCTGGCGCCGGCCAAGACGACAGCCCAGGCCGAGGCCGGCGGCAATCCCCTCCCAAGCGTCGACACTGACGGCCGGCAAGCGGATTCGAGTGATTTCCCAGCCTTGCTGCGCAAGCACATCGGCCTCGCCTAGCAGCGAGGCCGCCGCCCCCAGGATCTCGATCGTCAACCGAACACCGTTTAGATAGGAGCCAGGTCATGACTACTGCGCAGCCCTCGGCGGGCGCCGCGCAGTCGCCTCCGGCGGCCGCCGGGCAGCCCGCCCTGCCAGGCGGCACGCGGAGGCTATCGGCCGAAGGACCCGCCACGGCGAAGCCGCCGCACCACGCCGGCAGCGACAACTCCGACACCGCCCGCTACCAGCGCGGACTCCATGCCTACGCCAGCCAGTTCCATATCCAGTCCGACCAGGTCCCCGCCTGGTTCGCCGACACCGTGGGCGACCGCTTCGGCGAGGAGGCAATCCAGTCGGCAGCGAACGCCTGGACCGACGACGAGCTCAGCCTGCGCGACCGAAGCCTGATCGTCATCGCAGCGCTGATCGCCCAAGGAGACCTGGAGGCCCAACTGCGCATGCACACCCGCTGGGCGCTGGACCACGGCGCCACACCCGCCCAGCTCGACGCACTCGCGACGCTGCTAGCGATCTACGCCGGCTTCGCGCGAGCCTCGCACGGCCTCATGATCATCCGCGATGCGCTCTCAAAACTCGACGCACCCGCCTAAGCCCCGGGATCCGCCGATCAGACCACAGGGGCCGACGCCGATTCGACGAGCGGGCAGAATGTCCCGATCTGAACCGTCCTCGTCCGAATAGGACTCGTCAGATGTCCGCGCCGAACGAGGTGACGCTATGAACACGCTGTCCATGCCGCCTGCTTGGCAGGGGCGCCTCCCCGCGGCCACGCCACCGTCGGACATGGCCATCTACCAGTTGCCGACCGGCAGCTACGCAACCAGGGCCAACTTCGCGTTTAAGGGCGGCGCGTTCCGCGACAAGCGCTCTTTCGCCGCGACGGCGATCCTGGTTACCCACCCAGAGCGCGATTTCCTGATCGACGCGGGCTTCGGTGCCGACATCGCGGCCCACGTCCATGCGCAGCCGTGGTACGCGGGCTCTTCCTACCAGGCGACCGGCACCGCCAGCGAGCAACTCGACGCTAATGGCTACGACCGGGGCAGGCTGCGCGGCGTGCTGATCACGCACTCCCACTGGGACCACGTGAGCGGCCTCGACCGGCTCCAGGTGCCCATCTGGACCAACGCGGGCGAGCTGCAATACGCGGCCGAAGCCCGCGACGGGAAAGTGTTCCAGACCGTGTCCCAGGGTCACGAGATCCACCAGTACGAATTCGCCAGCGCGCCATATCTCGGCTTTCCGTCGAGTTACGACGTGTACGGCGACGGCTCGGTGGTCGTTGCCCTGGCCGGACGGCACACGACGGGTTCGGTGATCGTTTTCGTCACGTTGCCAGCGGGCAAGCGCTATGCCTTCATCGGCGACGTGACCTGGCAGCTCGAGGGTGTCCGCCAGCCGGCTGAACGGCCGCTCATGATGCGAAAGCTGGCCGACGTCGACCCCGGCCAGGTACGCGAGGACCTGCTCCGGGTCGCTTCGCTCGCGGGTCTGATGCAGGTCGTCCCCGCCCACGATCTCACCGCCTACGAGGGGATTCCGCGACTGGCCTCTCCGGCAAGGCCGTCGGTCTCCTAGCCAGCCGGCCACACCCGCTGACGGCGACGAGTCTGCGATCTCGCCCACCGCCGGGCCCTGACCGGTCCGCTCATACACCAGCCGGAACCCGTCGAACGGCCTGCTGCGTGGCACGCCGCCCAGTTTGCCTGACCGGTGTGCGGGTCTGGCCGGCCCTCCCCGGCCCTGCCGGCTGGCCGCTGTGTGGAGAGTGCGACAGGTTACGGCGCGGCGGGGCCCGGCTTGCGGTGCATGCGGTAGTGCAGGACGAGGAACGGTAGGCCGAACAGGTGGAAGGCGTGCTCGGCGCGCAGTTCGCCGTCCCGGACGTAGACGTCGAGTTGCTCGGCGAAGCCGTGTACAGCCAGGGCGGTGAGCTCTCGGTTGGCTGGGTTGATGTAGGTCAGGTAGTGCCCGGGCTGGTCGAGGTCGCTGCGGCTGGTGAGCACCAGGCCGCCGTCGGGGCGTGCCCGCGGCAGCAGGGTGGCGGTGAAGCTTGCCTGCGGGAGCGGGAAGCCGACGCTGACGTAGCCGCGGCCGTCGTGCCGGTAGGTGGTGTAGATGCCGATGTAGATCGGCTCGTCGTTGTCGGCGAACGACCGGATCCAGCCCCGCACGGCGATGACGTCGCCGCGGGGCGGGGTGATCGTGTCGATGCGGCCACGAACGCCGCGTTGTGCCTCGCGTTGGTTCATCGGCACGCTGGCCTGCCCGAGCGGGCGGGCGACCAGGGTCCGGTAGAGGAGGTAGCCCGGACGCACCCACGGCCGCCACCGCGGGGTGATGTCCAGGGTGAACCGGGTCGTGTGCTCGTAGAACTCCCGGACCCGCGGGTCGACCTGCGCCGGGTCGAACTGCGGGCCGGTCAGCTCGTCGAGGGAGGCGAGGATGCCGACGTCGGGTGCGTCGGGGACGTAGCGGCCGCCGATCGTCTCGGCGAGCTGGCGGACGTAGCCGGTCCCGACGTACCGGGACCGGGCTTCCAGCGGCACCACGAACGGCAGGTCCTCCGCCTGCACCCGCTCGGCCAGCAGGCTCACCTGCGCGTCCCGGAACAGCAGCGCCGAGGACACCCGGTAGGCGAGCATGGCGGTGGCCGCCACCGCCGAGGCCGGCACCGGACGGTCTCGCGCCCCGAGCGCCCGACCGACGCCGGCGCCGATCAGCGGCCCCAGGGCGACCTTCTGCGGACGCACCCCCAGCACGCCGGCGACCGCCCCGGTGCCCGCCCCCACCGCGACCGGCCCGGCCCCGGTCAGCCGGCCGGCCACCCAGCCGAGCTGAGCAGCCAGCGCGGAGCTCACCGCGATCCGCTGCCACAGCGCCGGGATCTCGCCGGGAGGCTGCCGGGCCCGGGCCACCGCCTCCGATGTCGCCAGGCCCGCCGCGCCGGCCACCGCCGCGGAGACGGTCGCCCGCACGCCCCGGTGATCGGCCAGCGCCGCACCGGCCAGCCCGCCGATCGCGCCGGCGAAGCCGATCGACGTCGCTCGGCTGCCCGGCGTGGCCGAACGATCCGGTGCCACCCGCCGAACCTACCCCGAGCCCCCGACGAGCAGCCGCAGCCGCGCCATGCTGCCCGGTCAGCAGGTCCTGACGCCGAGGCCGTGCTGGAGGCGTTCGGCGGCGGAGGTTGGGCGGGCCCGAGGGCGACTGGCGTTGGGCTGGCGCGCTGGAAGGCTGACCCGGCACGGCTGGTCTCTGCTGCGGGCGCGCAGCCGAGTCAGTGGTGGAAGCCGGATGGTCCGCTGGCGGTGCCTACGTGGGTGTCGGCGTTGAGCTGCGCGATGGCGGATCGGATGTGGTCGAGAAGCAGGTCGGCGAGGTCGCGGCTGAACCCGTGCCGGCAGACGATGCGAAGCACGGCAAGGTCTTGCCGGTTGGCGGGAAAGGTGTAGGCCGGTACCTGCCAGCCGCGCTCGCGCAGCGCTCGGGAAAGGGCGAAGGCGTTCCAGCCGGTGACCCGATCCGTGGTGGTGAACGTGAAGACGGGTAGTTCGTCGCCGCGGGACAGCAGCCGGAGCTCGGGCAGCTCCGCTATCTGGCTGGAGAGGTGGGTGGCGACGTCCCGGGCGGCTTGTTGCACCGCCTGGAAGCCGGCGCGGCCGAGCCGGAAGAAGATGTAGTACTGGGCGGCGACCTGCGCGCCGGGCCGGGAGAAGTTCAACGCGAGGGTGGGCATGCTGCCGCCGAGGTAGTTCACGTTGAACACCAGCTCCTGCGGGAGCGCGGCCGCGTTGCGCCACAGGACCCAACCGACCCCGGGGTAGACCAGACCGTACTTGTGGCCAGAGGTGTTGATCGAGGCCACCCGGGGCAGCTGGAAGTCCCACCGCAGCTGTTGGTCCAGGAACGGGGCGATCATCGCCCCGGACGCGCCGTCGACATGCATCGGCACGTCCGGTCCGCCGCTGTCGGCAAGCTGGTCCAGCGCGGCGGCGATGTCGGCGACCGGGTCGTAGCCGCCGTCGAATGTGGAGCCCAGGATCGCCACCACGCCGATGGTGTTCTCATCGCAGACCGCCACCGCGTGCTCGGCGTCCAGGCGGAACCGGTCACCGTCCATCGGGACGACCCGCGGCTCGACGTCCCAGTACCGGCAGAACTTCTCCCAGCAGACCTGCACGTTGGCGCCCATGACCAGGTTGGGCCGCCGGGCCCGGTCGCCCACCCGGGCGGCCCAGCGGCGCTGCAGGGCGAGGCCGGCCAGCATGCCCGCCTCGCTGGAACCGGTGGTCGAGCAGCCCATCGCGTCCTCGACCGAGGGCGCGTGCCAGAGGTCGGCGAGCATGGTCACACAGCGGCGCTCCAGTTCGGCGGTTTGCGGGTACTCGTCCTTGTCGATCATGTTCTTGCTGACGCAGTCGGCCATCAGCTGCCGGGCCTGCGGTTCCATCCACGTCGTGACGAACGTGGCCAGGTTGAGCCGGGCGTGGCCGTCGAGCAGCAGCTCGTCGTTGACCAACTGGTAGGCGACATCGGCCGGCACCGGCTGCTCGGCCAGCCGGTCCCGGGGCGGCGACAGGCGTTCGGTCAGGACCGGGTTGGCCTCCGTCACCGTCGGGTTGGACCCGCGATCGGCGGGCGGGCGCGGAGCGGAACCACGGTGCAGGGCCACGCCGCCCACTATGCCGCGCCTGCCGAGCGCCGGAGTGGCTTGCCTCCCGGCATCGGGATGGGGGGTGAGGCCGGTCGGACCGCCTCCTCCCCGCGCACATGCACCGAAACCACCGGGTACCGGGCGGGTGGCTGGAACGGTTCCGGCCGAAGAGATGCCTAGCCGTTGATCCTTCGCTGGTCGCGCGCAAGACTTCGGTGACTTCGATCCGGGGAGGGGCGGATGAAAGCTCGAGTTCTCTCTGTGGTGGTCACGACGGCAACCGTCGTGGTCTCGATGTGCTCGGTCGGAGCCGGCCTGACCCCGGCCTCGGCGTCGGCCGACGCCGCGTCGTATCTGGTGGTGTTCAACGACAGGCAGACCGGCGCAGGCGTCGACGAGGTTCGCGCGCTGGGCGGCCAGCTGAGCAGCCTCAGCAAGGTCGGCGTCGCCACCGTCACCTCGTCGGACCCGGCCTTCGCCGCCCAGTTGCAGGCGTCCGGCACGGTAGCCGGGGTGGCTCACAACGCCGGCTTCGCGCAGCCGGCGGCCCAGGCCGCGGCCACGCCTCCGCCCGGCACCAACACCGCCGCCGCCGAGGCGCAGGCGTGCGCGTCGCTCTACAGCGTCCCGGTCACCGTCGGGCCGGACCCGCTCGGCCCGTGCCAGTGGGACATGCGGATCATCGGAGCCTCGCCGGCCGGCTCCTACGCGGTCGATCGGGGCGCCGGGGTCAAGGTCGGCGACCTCGACACCGGCATCGACCTCAGCCATCCCGACATCGCCCCCAACCTCGACCTCGCCGAGTCCTGCTCGTTCATCTACGCCTCCACGCCGACCTCGGACCCGAGCGAGCAGGTCACCCCCGGTGACTGCGCGAACAAGGCGGCGGTCCAGGACCTGAACGGGCACGGCACGCACACGGCCGGCATCATGGCCGCTCCGATCAACGGCGTCGGGACCGCGGGGGTCGCGCCGCGGGCCACGATCGTGGCGCTGAAGGCCGGCACCGTCGACGGCTTCTTCTTCACCCAGTCGGTCGTGGACGGGCTCGTCTACGCGGGTGACCACGGGCTCGACGTGGTCAACATGAGCTTCTTCGCCGACCCGTGGCTGTTCAACTGCCGCAACGACGCGGAGCAGAAGGCGATCATCCAGGCGATCTCCCGCGCCGCGCGGTACGCCGAGCAGCGGGGCGTCGTGCTGGTCGCCGCGGCCGGCAACGACGGCATCGACCTCAACCATCCCACCGTGGACGAGATCAGCCCGGACTACCCTCCCGGCGCGGCGGTGACCCGTCCGGTAAACAACAGCTGTGTCGTCATGCCGACCGAGGTGCCGGGAGTCGCGGTGGTCTCGGCCACCGGCGCGGCGAACCTGCTCGCCTGGTACTCCACCTACGGCAACCTCGTCGACGTGGCCGCGCCGGGCGGCTCCCGGTTCCAGACACCCACGTTCGACTCCGCCCGCGGCCGGGTGCTCTCCCCGTACTCGTCGACCGCGGCCGACCTCGCAGCCGAGGCCGAGCTCGGCCGGCTCGTCCAGGACCCGAGCAGCGGTGCCTACTGGGCCTGGCTCAACGGCACGTCGATGGCCTCGCCGCACGCCGCCGGAGTCGTCGCGCTGATCCGGTCGGCGCACCCGAACATGCCCATCGGCTCCGTTGCGGCGGTGCTGCGGCAGACGGCCACCAAGATGCCGTGCCCGGGCGTTCTCGAGCCAGGTGTCGACTTCTTCGGGGCTCCCGCGCAGTTCTGCTCGGGAGGCGTCGGGAGCAACAACTTCTTCGGCGCCGGTCTGGTCAACGCGGTGGGTGCCGCCACGAAGTAACAACCACGACGACCGCGCAGCCGCAACCGCCCGCGGCCGTTGTCGCGGCGGCCCGGACGCGCGCCCTCGATCCTCGACGGGTGACCGCGCCGCGAGGCGAACAGCGCCGCCGCCGCGACCAGGCTCTCCTCCCGCGGGCCGGCGACCTCCGTGACCGGCGCCCGGGCCGAGCCGGGTTCGGCGGCCAGGTCGGCGAGTACCTCGGCGACGGTCCTGGCCGCGACGAGTTGTGTGCGCATCCTCGGCACGTAGCTCACCTCACCCCGGGTGCCCCACTCCACGAGCTGGGCGACGAACTCGTGGAACTGGGCGGCCCGCAGCACACGCACCGGGATCGGGCCGGCCAGCATGGCCTGCTCGTGTGCGATCTTCGCGGCGCCGTAACCGGCGGTGAAGCGGTCGGTCCCGATGATGGACACCACGACCATCCGCTGGACGCCAGCCTCCTGGCCGGCCCGATGGAGGTTGCCGGCTGCGGTGGTGAAGAACGTGGTGGCCGCCTCCTGCTCCGGCGAGGGCCCGGTGGCCGCGTCGATGACGCACTCGACGCCCTCCAGCGCCGCGGCGAGGCCGTTTCCGGTGATCACGTCGACTCCCTGTGAACGCGAGATCGGCACGACGTCGTATCCCCGTTCCTTGAGCACGTCGACGACGTGATGGCCGACCCTCCCGGTCGCCCCGGCGACGGCGATCTTCTTCGGTGATGGCATGGCCGGTGTCCTCCGTGTGATCTTCAGGTGTCAGTGCCGAACCACGGTGCCGAGGGGCAGGCCGTGCTGGTGTCACATCCGCTGCGCCTCGTCGGTCGATGCACTGACACGACGCGACGAGGGAATGTGACAGCCGCGCCGCCGCCGCGACCGCGGCCATCCTGCCGACCGGCAGCACCCCGATCACGCGCGTCGGCTCGGTCGCACGTGCGGGCGGCCACCACTGCGGCCTGCTCACCGGCGGGCCTACGTCATCATCCATTCTCGATCTTGTTTCCGCTCGGGGCCAGGACGTACCACTCGGCGCCGAACTGGTTGAGCCCTTGCCCGTTGGTGGCGCGGGGCTGGGTGTCGCCGGCGTAGAGGTAGAGCGGGTGGCCGTGGTAGGTGACCTGGGGTGCCGCCGTCGCCGCGGTGCAGGGTGCCGAGTTGCCCGGCCAGCGCGCCACCGCCGGCGTGTGGGGCGCCGGTGGCGGTCAGCGGGGGCCACACGCTGGCGCAGGCGCCGTCGCAGCTGGACTTGTCGGGCGGGTCGGCTTCGAAGAGATACAGGGTGCGGGCGCGGCCGTCGACCAGGATCTGGCCGAGCCCGGTGTTGGCCGTGGTCACCGTGGCCGGTGCCGTCCCCGTGCCGGACGGGGTGGCGGTGGAGCGGGTGCCGCCGTAGCCGCCGGCGGTGGAGCCGCCGCTGCCGGCGAAGACGGCGAGCCCGACACCGGCGGCCAGGACGAGACCGGCGGCGGCGCCGCCGAGGATGAGCTTCCGATTCATGATCTATCTCCGGGAGAGTCGTCGTGGTGGTCTTCGTCGGCCGAGTTGGTCATCGCGACGGGACGACGCGTTCGCGGACGGCGCACAGGTCGAGATCGAGGGTGAGCCGGTCGCCGAGCAGGATGCCGCCGCGTCGGGTGTCGTGGCCGATGCCGACCCCGAAGTCTGCGCGGCTGAGCCTGGTCCGGCCGGTGAGCTCGACACGGGCGGTGTGGCCGTTGTCGGCGTGCACCCGGCGCAGTTGCACGGCGCAGCGTACGGGGCGGGTGACGTCGCGGATGGTGAGCTCGCCGGTGACCAGGGCGTGCCCGCGCCGGCCGTTCGGGTGCCGGGCGACCTCGGTGCTGTGGAACCAGATGTGGGGGTAGGTGTCGGCGTCGAGGAAGGCGGCCGAGCGGAGCCAGTGGTCCTGGGCGGGCGGGCCGGTGTGCACGGAGGCGGCGTCGATGAGCAGCATCGCGCTGCACCGGGTGATGTCGGGGTGCAGGTCGAGCAGTCCCTCGAGGTCGGTGAAGCGCCCACGGATGGTGCCGAGGAGCGCGTAGTGGACGGCGAAGGTGACGTGGCTGGCGATCGGGTTGATGGTCCAGGTGCCGGTGACGGCATCCGGTTCGGCGCCGGGTGCTGTGGTCATGGGTGCTCCTTTCGCTGCGGGACGGAGGCTCGACCGCGGGAGGTTGCGCTGCGGAACGGTCAGTAGCGCGGTGCCGGGCCGGCCGGCTGGAGGCTGTGGCTGAGCAGGTAGTCGGCGACGTCGGCGCCGAGCCGGCGCCCGGCGGTGTGGTCGGTGCGGGTGTGCACGCCGGCGTAGATCCGGCTGAGGCCGGCCCCGGTCACCGCGTCGCTGAACCGGCTGAAGCTGTGCACCGCGCCGGGCACGGTGGGGGAGGCGACTGTGAACTGGTCGCGGTTGCCATAGAAGCGGGCCAGCACGGTCGCGGCCGCCGCGCTCAGGTCGCTGTGCGCGCCGGGGTAGGACGGGTCGGCCGGGGTGGTCGCCAACGGCGTCCAGGTGAGGTCGGCGGTGGTAGCGGGGTTGCCGTCGGCGCCGGCCTCGCGGACGGCGGT
>WNGD01006691.1_pt1 | contig 10990 bp, 8 predicted proteins | sample 5400671 | NCBI WGS metagenome assembly WNGD01 (sample SAMN13153369, study PRJNA577476) | soil metagenome | isolation source: 40 cm soil or saprolite under grassland replicate 2 | place: USA:California | collected 2016-06-15
GGATTGGCCCTCCGTGCTGCAGCGCGGCTTGCCAATCCTCGCCTTCTTCCTGGGCAACATGCTCGGTTTTCTCGTGCTCGCGCTGATGAGGCAGTGGCGTAGCCGCTCTTCCTTTGCCGTCGTCTTTGGCCTGGAAGCGATGTGCATGCTGGCTTTTCTGCTGCTTGGCACCCACGCGGTGCAGGGTGGTATCATTCGTCCCTCCCCCTCGGGGATCTTTTCTCTGTGTGTAGCGCTGCTGACACTGGCGATGGGGCTCCAGACTGCGACGGTACGGCGGGCGGGTGGCCAGGGCGTGCGTACCACCTTTGTGACAGGTGTGCTGAGTGAGTGGGCGCAAGCCCTGACGCAATACCTCTCCTGGTGGCGCCAGCAGTCCACTGAACGGCAGATGCGTCAGGCTGTGCGCGAATCGATGCAGCAAGCCTCGTTTCGGCATCTCCGCCTGCTGGGCGGCATCTGGATATGTTATGTGGTGGGGGCAATCTGCGGAAGCGCTCTCGAGCTGCGCCTGGCGCTCTTCGCCCTGGTCTTCCCCCTGTGCGTTCTCGCGGTGCTTATTGTCATTGACGTGTTCCGACCGTTTGAAGCGTGATTGGATGCCTTGCCTAAATAAGTAGTCACCTTTTTTGGGGCTTCAACGTAATCTAAAGTGGAAATTCCAGAACGGTCCTTTCGAGACACGTTGGAACAGAAAGAAGAAAGAGCATGGCTGTATTTGCGACTTTAACAGGTAAGCTTGCCCAACTGCTTTCGCCTGCGCAGGCGAAGAGCGATCATCTGCTACACACACATGTTGGACTCGTTCCCAATCCATTGAGTGAGCGGAGTAAACACCTGCGACCGCGCATCCATGACGCGCAGATGTATCGCAGCGTCTGCCCCTATTGCGCTGTTGGCTGCGGGCAGCGCGTCTACGTCAAAGACGGCAGGGTGATCGATATCGAGGGCGACCCCGACAGCCCCGTGAGCGGCGGCTGCCTTTGTCCGAAAGGTTCGGCCTCTTTCGAACTGGTGGTCAATCCGAATCGCTGGACGACCGTCAAGTATCGCGCTCCCTACGCTACCGACTGGGAAGATAAACCCCTTGATTGGGCTATGGATCGCATCGCACAGCTCGTGTACGAGACGCGCGAGTCTACCTTCCGGGAGACGAACGAGGACGGCAAGCCGCTCAACAATACGCTGGCCATCGGCTCGCTGGGTGGAGCGACGCTGGATAACGAAGAGAACTATCTCATCACCAAGCTCTTTCACTCGCTTGGCATGGTCTGTATCGAGAACCAGGCCCGTATATGACACAGCGCCTCAGTGCCGGGTCTCGGCGCAAGCTTCGGGCGCGGTGCCGCCAATACCTTCCTGCAGGATTTGCAGAATAGTGACTGCATTTTGATACAGGGCAGCAACTTTGCCGAATGCCACCCGGTCGGGTTTCGCTGGGTGATGGCGGCCAAGGAGCGCGGCGCGACGATCATCCATGTCGATCCGCACTTCTCTCGCACCTCGCAGATGGCCGATATCTATGCGCCCATTCGCGTGGGCTCGGATATCGCCTTCCTGGGTGGCCTCATCAACTACATTCTCCAGAACGACCTGTACTTTAAGGAATACGTACAGGCCTATACGAATGCCACCTTCATTGTGGGCGACGACTTCCGGGACGCTGAGGACCTGGGAGGTGTGTTCTCAGGCCTGCATGAAGATAGGAGTGCGTACAATACCGCGAGCTGGCAGTACAAAATGGCGAAAAAAGGGGAATCGCGCGAACCAACCAACGAACCGTCGATCACATCTTCCGCCCCGCGAAAAGGGCAGACCACCTATCACAACTATCATCACGTCATGCCTGAAGCACAGGAGGGCCAGGGCTTGCTCCCGCACGCTCACCCCAGCCAGATCGAGCGCGATGAAACGATGCAGGACCCACGCTGCGTCCGGCAAATCATGAAGCGGCACTACGCCCGTTATACGCCGGAGGTGGTTGAGCAGATCTGCGGGATCCCGCAGGATCTCTTCTTCAAGATCGCCGATACGCTGGTCAAGAACTCGGGTCGGGAGCGGACGACCAACCTGGCCTACGCGGTGGGCTGGACGCAGCATACCTTCGGCGTCCAGATCATTCGTGCGGGGGGCATCTTGCAGATGCTGCTCGGCAACATAGGCCGTCCCGGTGGGGGCGTCATGGCCCTGCGCGGTCATGCCAACATTCAAGGCTCGACCGATGTTGCCACGCTGTACAACCTGCTGCCGGGCTACCTGACGATGCCGAGCGCGCTGCGGGGAGAATTCGACTACCAGACCTACCTGGAGCACAATGACCAGGAAGCCGGGTGGTGGGTTCACTACCCCGAATACTTTGTGAGCCTGATGAAGGCCTGGTACGGTGATGCCGCCACACAGGCGAACGAGTGGGCCTACAACTACCTGCCGAAAATCGAGGGGGATCACTCGGACCTGGCGATGTTCGTGACTATGAAAGATGGGAAGATGAAGGGCTTCTTCTCGATGGGGCAGAACCCGGCGGGCGGCGGCATCAACGCCGGCTTCCACCGCGCCGCGCTGGAGAAGCTGGATTGGATGGTCGTGCGTGACCTCTACGAGATCGAGACGGCAGCCTACTGGAAGCGCCCCGGCGTCGATCCCACCAAAATGAAGACGGAGGTCTTCTTTCTGCCCGCCGCCTCGCACGTGGAGAAGGAGGGCAGCTTCACCAACACGCAGCGCCTCATCCAGTACCGCGATAAGGCCGTAGAGCCACCAGGCGATGCGCGTTCCGAACCCTGGTTCCTGACGGAACTCTGCCTGCGTCTCAAAGAGATGTATAAGGACAGTACGAAGGAACACGACAAGCCCATCCAGCATCTCACCTGGAACTACCGCCGCGAGGGGCCGCTCCAGGAACCGGTCCTGGAAGATGTCGTCCGGGAGATCAATGGGTATACCGTGGCGGACGGCAAGCTCGTCAAGGGTTTTACCGCGCTCAAGACGGATGGCAGCACAGCCTGCGGCTGCTGGATCTTCAGTGGCATCATGCCCGAAGAGGGGAAGAACCTGGCGCGCAGCCGCAACCCCGACGACTACGTCAGCCTGGGTTGGGGCTTTACCTGGCCGACCAACCGCCATATTCTCTATAATCGCGCCGCTGCCGATCCAGAGGGCAAGCCCTGGTCGGAGCGCAAGAAGTACATCTGGTGGGACCCCGAACACGACAACGGCGATGGCACGAAGGGCCGCTGGGTCGGCTACGATGTGCCGGACTTTCCAGAGACCAAGTCACCCACGACCAGGGCCGACCCGAATGGAAATGGAATGGACGCGCATTCTGGCGCAGACCCGTTCATCATGAACGTTGAGGGCAGGGGCAGGCTGTATGCCCCCAGCGGGCTGACCGATGGGCCGCTGCCGACGTTTTATGAGCCGGTGGAGTCGCCCGTCACGAATGTGCTCTACCCCCAGACGCCCACCAATCCAATCGTGACGTACTGGGACCGGCCCGACAATCCATCAAACGGGCTTGCCAACCCGGACTATCCCTACGCGATCACGACATACCGGCTCACCGAGCATCACGTGGGCGGCGCCATGTCGCGCTGGGTGCCCTGGCTCTCCGAATTGCAACCGGAACTCTTCGCGGAGATCAGCGAAGAGTTGGCGGCGGAAAAGGGCGTGAAAAACGGCGACTGGATCACCCTCTGGACGACACGCGGCGAGGTTGAGGCAAAGGCCCTGGTGACGTCGCGTATGAAGCCGCTCAAGATAGAGGGGCGCACCATCCATCAAATCGGCCTGCCGTTCCACTGGGGATACAAGGGCGTCGTCACCGGCGATGTCGCCAACGATCTGCTCATGCTGGTGGCCGACCACAACGTCAGTATGCACAACGCGAAATCGTTCACCTGCAATATGAGGCCAGGCCGCCGCTCGCACCAGGGCCAGGATGGCAGCCGCGTCGCCCGCGAAATGCCATAGCATAACGAGGAAGGGAGAATCTGTATGGGCCAGATGGGATTTTTTACTGATACGACGCTCTGCATCGGCTGCAAGGCCTGCGAGGTCGCCTGCAAGCAGTGGAACCAGCTTCCGGCGGACGGCTACAAGCTGACAGGCAATAGCTACGACAATACGCGGCACCTCTCGGCTACGACGTGGCGGCATGTCGCCTTCGTTGAACAAGCCCGGCCAGCAGACGGAACAGGCAAGTCCGTCAACTGGCTGATGATGAGCGACGTGTGCAAGCACTGCGAGCACCCCGGCTGTATGGAAGCCTGCCCGACGGGCGCCCTGATACGCAACGAGTTCGGCGATGTCTACCTGCAGCCCGACATCTGCAACGGGTGCGGCTACTGCGTGCCATCCTGCCCTTTCGGCGTGGTTGACCTCAACCTGGACGATGGGCGCGCATATAAGTGTACCCTGTGCTACGACCGCCAGAAAGATGGATTGGAGCCAGCCTGCGCGAAAGCCTGCCCGACGGACTCGATCACCTTTGGCGACCTCGACGAACTGAGGGAGAGGGCCAGGCGGCGAGTAGAGACGCTCCACGCGCGCGGCGAAACCTCGGCCTACCTCTACGGCGTTGACGAGGATACCAGCGTCGGCGACCTCAACGCCTTCTTTCTCCTCATGGACCGGCCCTCCGTCTACAATCTGCCGGAGAAGCCTAAGCTGCCACAGGAGAATGTGCTACCAGGCTTTGTGGCAAGTTTCGCCGCTGCTGCCTTCCTGACTGCTGTCACCGCCTTCTCATTCTGGAGCGGGAAGAAATAAATGACGACAAAGGAGAGAGAGCATGAGTCAAACGAATGGACATCAAGCAGAAAGAAGCAGGGGAACAGTTTCGGTACTCCCCCCTGATCGGGCTGGTTTCTCGCGCGGGGAACGGTGGAGCGGGCAGGCCAGCAACTACTACCATATTCCCCTGATCAACAAGGCACACTGGAGCTGGGAGATCATGCTCTACTTCTTCCTGGGCGGGCTGGCGGGAGGCTCCTATCTCGCCTCGACATTGGCCCACCTCTTTGGCTCCAAGGAAGATGTCGGTCTGATTCGCGCCGGGCGCTATCTTTCATTGGTCGGCATTGTCATCAGCCCCATTCTGCTGATTAAAGACCTGGGCCGGCCAGAGCGGTTCCATCACATGCTGCGCGTCCTGAAATTGCGCTCTGCCATGTCGCTTGGCACGTGGGGGCTTACTACTTTTGGACTGCTCTGCGGCCTGACCGCAGGCTACCAGATGGCGATGGACGGGCTTTTCGACTGGTTCCCGGGGCTCTCGAAAATGATGAAAGCGCTGCCGGTGAAGGTAATCGAGTCCGTCGGCAGCGTATTCGGCCTGTTCGTCGCCTCCTACACCGGTGTACTGCTCTCCTCAACTGCCGTTCCCATATGGGCGCGCGCCAGGCATATCCTGGGTCCGCTCTTCCTGACCTCCGGCCTCTCCACGGCGCTTGCCAGCCTGTCATTGATCCTATCGCTGGGGCGGGGCAATCGGCAAACATTGGAGAAAGTGGAACGCGCCGAACTGGCCGTGATGACCACCGAACTCGGCCTGATCGCCGCGCTTCCAGCCGTGCTGGGGTCGCTCGCGAAGCCGCTCTTGAAAGGGAAAACAGCGGTGTTCTTTGGCGCGGGAACGATAGGGGGCGGGCTGCTGCTTCCCCTTCTGGCGCGGCTGGGGTGGAAACTCACGAAAAAGCCCACGCCACGCGGGTTGAATATCGGCGCGTCGCTACTGGTTCTCGCGGGGGGTCTGATTCTGCGCTATGTCTGGGTCGTCGTGGGGCGCGCCTCTGCCGATGATCCCCAGGCGACGCACCGCTATAACGCCATGGACTGATTCCGCCAACAAGCCACCGCTGATCCTGCTCTGGTGGCCTGACCCACAGGGGCCAAGCCATGGGAAGTGATGGGAAGTGAGATGCCATCTGATGGAGGGTGACTTCTCCAGCAAATCCTGCCAGACTCTTCTCGAGAGAAGAGGAGGACACACTCCGGCAATGGGTGGTGCAACTTCTTCTCACTTGGAGGTGAAGCCATGGAATGAAATGATTTACAGTTGCCGACGAATAATTCATACAACCGTGAAAGGAGTTTTACTGTATGGCAAATACATTGCAAGGAAAAGTAGCACTGGTAACCGGCGCGTCATCGGGTATTGGCGAGTCCACCGCTTACGCGCTGGCCGCTCAGGGTGCCTGTGTCGCCGCCAGCGCCCGGCGGGCTGATCGCCTCGATGCAGTCGTGAAACGTATTCAGGACGGTGGCGGCCAGGCCATCTCGATTGTGGCCGATATCGCCGACGAAGCACAGGCCAACAACACAGTCAACAGGACCGTCGGGCGCTGGGGCCGCCTGGATATCCTCGTCAACAACGCCGGCGTCATGTTGCTGGGCAAGATCGCCAATGCCAATACAGAGGACTGGCGGCGCATGATCAACATCAATGTGCTTGGCCTGATGTATACCACCCGCGCGGCGCTGACCGTCATGCAGGGGCAGAAGAGCGGCCATATCGTCAACATCTCCTCGGTGGCAGGCCGCACCGCTCGTGTCGGCAGCGGGGCCTACAACGTCACGAAATGGGGCGTGGTGGCCTTCTCAGAAGCTCTGCGGCAAGAGGTCTTAGCCGACAATATCCGCGTCACCGTCATCGAGCCGGGTGCCGTCGCAACGGAACTTCAGAGCAATATCACCGACCTCGAGGCAAGACGCGAGACCGAGGAATGGATCAGGAGCATCACACCGCTGCAAAGCGAGGATATCGCCAACGCTATCGTCTACGCCGTCACCCAACCGCAGTATGTCGATATCAACGAGATACTCATTCGCCCTAGCCAGCAGGCCCGCTAATTTTCCTGCCAGACTTCCCCCGCAGGAGGGCATCTGCGCAGTCCTGGCGCACCAACTCCTTGGCCCTCAATCGCTTTCGTGGGGAAATTGAAGCACATGTTGGTCAGATTGAGGCCGGATTAGCTCTTGGAGCGCCCCCATCAACCATCATTGAACGATATGTCACCACGACCGTGCGCGCCAGTATCATACCAGCCGTCGATACCTTGCGCGCACTGGGCATCGTCTTCATTCCAGGTCTCGCGAGCGGCATGCTGCTGGCCGGAGCGAACCCCATCTATTCATCTCTTACTATTGTATTAGATGAATGGTCCTCTGAAAGAGATACCGGATGGGTAGAGTAGAGAAGGAACCAAGAAGACCCCACTGGGCTATCGGACATTCCGATCCTTCTCAGCTTCAGCCAAAAAGCCGCCGCTCCTGCTCTGATGGCTTGACCCACAGGGGCAAAGCCATGGGAAGTGATGGGAAGTGAGATGCCATCTGATGGTCGCTGACTTCCCCAGGTATTCCACGTATACTCATTACTGTTGGATGCGCTCCAGGCTGGTTCAGGGGGTCTAGGGCAATGGCGAGAGACTCCAGACTTCCCTCTCACTCCATCCTTGCTTGAATGAGAGCAGATTTGTCGGCGGATGGCGGGGAGAATCATACCTGAGCATTTCTGATGAAAGAAAGGTATTGCAATGAATATGGAAGGTGACCATCTGAAACCAAACATTGGATTTATCGGCATGGGGCACATGGGCAGTCATATGGCCCAGCGGCTGCTCGACGCCGGGTACCAGTTGACCGTGTATGACCGTACCAGGGAGAAGGCCCAGGAGGAGGGACAACGGGGAGCGCGGATGGCCCAGACGCCTAAAGACCTGGCCGCCAACTGCCAGGTCGTGATGGTCTGCGTGACCGATGACGAGGCCCAGCACGACGTGATGTTCGGTCCCGAGGGTGCGCTCACCGGCGTGCATGCTGGCTCGATGATCATCGATCTGAGCACGGTTTCTCCAGACGCCTCACGCCGTCTCTACCAGGCAGCCAAGGAGCAGGGCGTCCCCATGATCGATGCGGCCGTCTCGGGCAGTGTGCCACAAGTGGATCAGGGCAGCCTGGTGATCTTCGTCGGCGGGGAGCAAAAGACCTATGAGCAGTGCAAACCCATATTGGATGTCCTGGGCAAAAACAGCTTCTCTATGGGTGCAAGTGGCATGGGGACCACGATGAAGCTGGTGGTCAATACCCTGCTTGGCCTGGGCATGCAGGCCCTGGCCGAAGCGATTGCGCTGGGTGAAAAGGCGGGGTTAGAGAAGGGATTGCTGCTCGATGTCTTGGGGCAGACAGCCGTGCTCACCCCCGGTCAGAAGTCCAAGCTGGAAAATGTCAGGCGAGAGGAGTATCCAACTAACTTTGCCCTCTCGCTGATGCACAAAGATTTTAGCCTGGTGTTGAGCCAGGCCTACGATGTGTCCGTGTCCATGCCGGCCACAGCGGCTGCCCAACACATGTATACCGCTGCCATGGCAAAAGGGATGGATGAAGATTTTTCCATCATGATCCAATTCATGGAGGAATTGGCCGGTTTGTCCACGGCCCGACCATAGGCAGTGTCATCCTGAGCGAAGCGAAGGATCTGTCTCGAGATTTATCGGCCGGTGAGTGTCCACCATTAACGAAGGAGGAAATAGGATGGAATATACGCAGTTTGGTCAAACATCACTGCATGTCTCAAAGATCAGCTACGGCACCTGGCAGTTCGGTGGCGACTGGGGTCATGTCGAGCGTGAGCAGTGGGACGCAGGAAAAACGACCGTGCGCAAGGCGCTCGAACTGGGCATCAATTTTTTCGACACCGCGCAGGCCTATGGCTTTGGCCTGGCCGAGCGCCTACTCGGTGAGGCCCTCCAGCCTGAGCTGAGAAGCCAGCGTGACAAGATTATCCTTGCCACCAAAGGTGGGCTGCGCATGGAAGGAGACACGCTCCTGCGCGACGCAAGCGCTCGCTGGATACGCCAGGGAGTCGAGCAGAGTCTACGCAACCTCGGCGTAGACTACATCGATCTCTACCAGGTCCACTGGCCCGATCCCAACACACCCATTGAGGAGACGGCCAGCGCCCTCGATGCACTGGTGCATGAAGGGAAAATTCGCTACGTGGGCGTCTCGAACTACAACACCGAACAGATGCGGGCGTTCGAAAGGACGAGGAGGTTGGATGCCTTACAGCCCCCCTACAGCCTCTTCCGGCGCGATATCGAGCGAGAGATCCTGCCTTATTGCGAGGCCGCCGGCATCGGGGTACTCGTGTACGGTCCGCTGGCGCATGGACTGCTTGGCGGAGCGTTCACGCCACAGACGACCTTCGCACCGGATGACTGGCGGAGCAAGAGCGAGTTCTTCCACGGCGAGAATTTCCAGCGCAATGTCGCGGTCGTCGAGCAATTGAAGCTCCTGGCGGCCAGAGAGGGAATGAGGATTGCGCAACTGGCCGTCGCCTGGGTGCTGGCCCAGCCCGCGATTGATGTCACCATTGTCGGAGCGCGCAATCCTGGACAACTCGAACAAACCGCTCTGGCAGGCGATAAACATCTCACGCAAGAAACGCTGCAAGAGATCGAGCGCATCATGCGTGAGGCGATTCCCATTGGAGGGCCTGCTCCCGAGGGCATGTAAGACCCGTTCCAGATATACCCGTAGGGGCCGATTGATCGCGCCTGCCGCGATAGATGAGCCTACTCATGCACATTTCATACGAATAGACAAGAAGGAGATAGCTCCATGCAGCATACAACCCAACGACCCGCTATAGAGAGCGGAACATTGACGATTGGCGGAGACCTGACGGTATACCGTCTCGGCTTTGGCACCATGCGCCTCACAGGTCCTGGCATCTGGGGCCCCCCGGCTGACAGGCAAGAAGCCATTGCCGTCCTGCACCACGCCCTTGAACTGGGAGTGAACCTGTTAGATACCGCTGATTCCTACGGGCCAGAGGTGGCCGAGTCGCTGATTGCCGAAGCGCTCTACCCTTATCCGAAAGACCTGGTCATCGCGACCAAGGGAGGACTGTTGCGTACTGGCCCCAACCAGTGGCCAGCAGACGGACGCCCCGAACACCTTCGGCAGGCGTTGGAAGGCAGCCTGCGGCGTCTGCGCCTCGATCGCATTGACATCTATCAATTCCATCGCCCGGACCCTAAGGTTCCATTTGAAGACTCGGTCGGTGAACTGGCGAAGTTGAGGCAGGAAGGCAAGATCCGCCATGTCGGACTCTCCAATGTCACGCTCGATCAACTGGCACGCGCCCAAAAGATCGTCCCGATTGTCACGGTGCAGAACCACTATAATCTAGCGATGCGCCAGTCCGAACACATGACGGTTGCCGAGTCCGAGGCGATGATCGATCTGTGCGCCCGCCAGGGTATCGGTTTTATCCCCTGGTCCCCCCTGGCTTTTGGAGAACTGGCTCGCTCCGGGGGGGTCCTCGACCAGATCGCCAGGCGGCACAATGCCCAGCCCGGTCAGATCGCGCTCGCCTGGCTCCTCAAACGCTCAAGCACGATGCTGCCTATCCCTGGCACTTCCAGGGTGAAGCATCTGGATGAGGACATGGTTGGTGCAACGATCAAACTCAGCCAGGAGGAGTTTGATGCCATCGACCAGATCAGTAAGTAGCTGTGACACCTCATTGTAGAGTTCACAGAGGAGGCATGCGTGATGCATACTAGAACTGACGATCTGCCTTGCACCGGCCATCTTGATACGCGCGTGACCCGGCGCCACCATCCGCTGCCGCCTCACGTCTCCCGGCCTCTGGCCTACTTGCTGCTCGCCTGCGTGTTCACCTATGGCATGCTCGGGACCACCCTGCCGACGCCACTCTACGTCCTCTACCAGGAGCAATACCAGTTCACCTCGGTCCTGATTACTGTGATTTTTGCCGTCTACGCCCTGGGCGTGCTGGCCGCCCTGCTCGTGTTTGGCCGTGTCTCGGACCACTTTGGGCGCCGTCCTGTCCTGGTCGCCGCGCTCTTGCTGGCCTGCGCGAGTACCCTGCTCTTCGTGTTCGCCCAGAACGTCGCAATGCTGCTGGCCGGACGGGTCCTCTCTGGCCTGGGCACCGGGCTGCTCACCGGGACGGCCACGG
>WNGD01006692.1_pt1 | contig 10989 bp, 11 predicted proteins | sample 5400671 | NCBI WGS metagenome assembly WNGD01 (sample SAMN13153369, study PRJNA577476) | soil metagenome | isolation source: 40 cm soil or saprolite under grassland replicate 2 | place: USA:California | collected 2016-06-15
CAAATCATCAGAGCAATTACTAATCATGCCTTTTGAAACCACGGTGAGAATTCTTCCGGGCATGGTGACTTTCAGCAATAGGCTCCCATCCGTCACAAACAAAGAACCATCAGGTACGGAAGCCATCCCGGTCACACCACCGATTGCAGCGTTGGTGGCCCCTCGGAGCTGAATCGCCGAAGTGTTTCCCTCCGGCGACTGGCGATTGATTTCCAGCCGTCCGGGCTTCCAGAGCGCATAGTAAATACCGCCGTAACGATTTACCGTGAACAGGAAATCTCCGCAGGTGAGGATAGCTGGCTTGGCTCCATCGGGCGTAATTCTTTGGAAGTCTTTCAAGTGCGACCTGGAGAAGAGACCTTCGAGGTCAATGCCCATCCAATGGTCGCGTACATCGCTTATCAGCTTGAGTTCGCCCGTTGAGCTAACTTTCCAGGTCCCTTTGCCGTTGGTTTGTGTAAAATATACTTGTCCTTCGCGATCAACGGCGATGCCGGAACCAGGATGAGCCAAAGCCGAGTCCGCGGCGGCGAGCATCACCAACATTGTGATCATGATTGTTGTTTCTGTTTTCATGGTTTTGCCTTCGCTTCGTGCGGATGAGCCGCCGGTCCCGACTCCGAGCGCTCGAAAAACCGTCGGTCCTGGACGGCTCGCATGGCTTCGACGATTCGCTGCGCTCAGTCGGTCAAAGGTATCTTTGTTCGTTAGGCGGCATAGCCATCGGTTCCGCGTTCATAGTTTTAGCTTTGGCGCCTCCTCATAGGCAGAGCCGATCCGGCACAATTGATCCAGTGTCTCAGCGAACAACTCAAACAACAATTTCAAGCGTTCCACGTCCTTGATAATGCCGCAAACATGAAAGCAAAGTTCGTCAGTGTCGGCAGGGAAGTCCGCTCCCCAACAGCCCTCGTCGTCTTTTACCGTTAAGTGAATCTGTGGCTGGGCGGCAATCAACTCCCTGAGCCTCGGGATGTCAAACAGCGCACGCAGCTTTGTCTCTTGCGTCCCCTTGATGATGAAGTCCCGGTCGAAATCCTCATGACCGACCTCGATGTCCTGCATACCGAGCCACTTGGCGATGTCGCTGAACAGTCCACGACGGTAAATCGTGAACCGGAAGTGCTCGGGATTCACGTAGGGTGCTCTCAGTCGGGTGAAAACCATTGTGGTTTTACCGGTGGATACCGCGTAAGTATCCAGCGTGATGGTCCACTCACCGTGCGTGGCCTGCACCTTGTCTCCCTTCCAAAAGCCGCCCTGAACGTAGTTCGCACCGGTTTCAGTGCAAAGTTGTCGCCAGATTGCCGCTCTGCTTGGACCGAACAATTTTCGCAGCGTGTTCATAGTGTTTCAATAATAGCCCATGCGCGTAGTGCCGCGACCAACGCTCAAGTTCAGCAAGCGTCGCCGACAGAGCGCTTCGGTTGCAGTGGGCGGTCTGGAATTTTCAGCAGCCGTCCGACTTCCCAGCGGTGCGGCGGTTCGTTTTGGTTAGGCGTTTTCATCCGGGTTGTTTTGCGTGAAGCCGACCGCGCAGGGATTGCCTTTAGCGGCGGCGAGGCGAATCAAATCCTTACCGGTCCTTTGGTCTGCTGAGCCGCCCTCGCCGTAGAGCAGCATAGAGCCGTAATTGTATTGGGCATCGGCGTGGCCCTGTGCAGCGGCACGACTATACCAGAGGCGTCCAAGCGTCTCGTCCTTCGGGAAACCTTCGTCTCCGGTGGCATAGAAGCAGCCAAGATCGCGCTGGGCCATCGGAGATCCGAGTTCGGCAGCACGAACGAGCAAGGCTCGCCGACTATCGTCCTCTGGCGGGCCGAAGTCCAAGGTATCGTCGAGGCAAGCAAGGTAGTAAATCGCGTCTGGATGGTCCTGCGATGCTGCACGCTGAAGCCACACCCGAGAGTCGTCCTTGATGACATCTGCGCCGGTGAAAAAAAGATAGCCAAAGAGAAACTGCGCCTCTGACTGCCCGGCGTCAGCGAGTGGACGCAGGAGACGGATGGCCGAATCGTAGTCCTCGCGTTGTATTGCGTCTTTGATCTCAGAGAGCGTTTCGTTCATGAGGTCGTCCCAGAATCCGCCACTCTGCTAACGTGTCAAGGCTGTATGGAATGACATGGTGATCGTTTATGATCTGGTGCAACGCAGACCGCAACGCCTGCCCGCTTTGCCCTTCCGCCGTGACGTAGTAACCAGGGGGCGCATCCGCCGAAAGCCGCAGTCCGCACACCAGCGTGAGGACCAGGAACAGGAACTGCGCCTTGAGATTGAATGAGAGCTTTTTCATTCACCAATGCTCGGCAACGAAGCTCCTGATCTTCTGATGGTGTGCTGACCATTTTCCCCACACGGATGATGCCCACTCTCGCACCAGTTTTATGTGCTCCTGGTCAGATTCAGCCAGAGCCACATCAAAAACGGTCATTAGAGGCATTTCCACAGGCGGTTCGAAGTGTGGCCAAATTTCTGCCGAGTTTGCGAGCCTTTGAAACAGTGGAGGAATCGTCGTTGGGCGCAACCCGCGCTCAAGCACCAGATGAAGTCCACATAAATGGATGACGACAGATTTATCTCGGTGCCCACCGCCAGCGTGTTGTGCGGCATAGGCATCAACGGTCAACTGATGCACCTGGCCAAAAAGCAACGCATTGCCAAACTCTTTGCCGATGACCTCCGTGAATACATCCCAGCACTCTGGCGAAGTGTTATAGCCACCGTCGTAAAGTGCATTATCACGGCGAGGCATTTTCAATCCGCAGCCCGGACACACCGATTCACTCGCACTCATACATTCACGCTCTCGCAACAGACGAGTTCCTCGACTCACCCGGAAAAGCTCCCTTGCCGCGACTCTTCTAACGCCGTGTCACAGTCACGACGATGCTGCTGATCGCTGTGAGTCCTCCAGCGTCTGCGATCGCCACTTGCAACGTATAACGGCCCGCACTCGGGAACGTCGCCGTCGTGTTCTTGGCCCTGTTCGGCCCGTTCGCACTGAACGTCACACCCGCTGGACCTGAACACGACCAAGTATACGTCAGGTTGGGCTCCCCTCCATCATCCGTTCCCAGCACACTCAACGCCGTCGTTGCGCCGCTCACCGGATTTGCAGCGACGCTCGCTGCTCTCGCAATCGTCGGCGGTTTGTTGGGCGGTGCGCCAGGTCTCAAGAACCACGGCGTGGCGGTGGGATCGGTCGTCATCTGGTGAAGGAGCATGGTGGCATACTTGCTGAGGCCGCTGAGCGATGGGTGCAAGAGGTCCGGGGCCACATCGGCCATGGTCCAAACGAATCCGTCGTGATTCCGGGGCGTGCCGTCTGGATAGCTCCAGAAGTACGGCCCCCATGACAGCCAGGGCGCTTTGACCGGTCCCCGGGCAGGATCGTAATTGAGGTCCGCAGCGCCTTTGATCTGGTCCGCTATGACCCATTTCACACCCCATGCGGCATCGTGATTGAACGGTTCGATGGGACCGCCCACAAATTCGGGGTTTTCCGTTGCCGATGCGGACATGTACATCGTCCCTTTCGTCGAACTGTAGATGATCCTGACGTTGGGATAACGGATGTAAATGGCGCGGACGATCTCCTTCCACGCGAGCTTCGATTGTTCGGCATCTGCCGGGAAAGACCTTGCCTCCGGAGGCAGGTTGGTTTTCCACGACTTGCCCGAGACGGGCATGGAGAGCCAAACGATCTGCACCTGCCGCGGGGTGATTCCCTGCTCCTTGAGCGCGTGGTCGAGTGACTTGTAAAAAATGCTGTTCGGAACAGGATCGCCTGTGCCCCCAGTACCCCCGGGTAGCTGGTATTCGAAGCCATAGGCGATAAAGAGCTTAGGGTTCTTGGCGGGATTGGCGTTCGCTCGGGTCATGAAGGTTGTGGAGATATCGGCTGCGTCGCCCAGATGCCAGGCCCCGTACCCGTTCGAGACGCTCACAGGCATGATGACAATCTTGCCGTTGACGGGGTCGGGGTTGCCATCTGCGGCCAGAGGCACGATGCCTCGTGCGATCTTTTGTCCGGCGGCATCGTGGGCGGCAGGGCGGACATTGCTTCCGCCCTCATAGTGACCGCAGCTTTCCTTCACGCGGATGAGGTTGGCAATGGCCAGTATCTGCCCTTCATCGGTGATTTCTTGAGTTTCAATGAAATCGTCGAAACGCTAACTCAACAGGGGCATAAATTGTCAGTCAAACAAATCCCGACGGAGGTTTTCGCCACTTTCTTTCCCGGCGCCGCCGAGATTGCGGAGATGTTCAATTACTTCCAAGTTCATACCTATTTAGGCTCGGATTCGTCCGACCGAATTGCGCTCGCCACCAAAATAGCAGGCCGGCAACCGACAAAGTTTTCGACCTGGGCTCGAGTTAATTTCCCGGTCCAAAACGCTTGAATGCAACCTTTCACTCGAGGCGAATCGAAATTAAAAGAACGCTTCTAAAATCAACGAACGACGTGGACTGATATTTGACTCCAATGAGAGCACCAATACGGAGATCGACCTCGTGGCAGTTGGCGGAATCACTCAAATGTAATGGCCTGCTTGGCAAACCAAACCTCAACGTCACGGCTGATTCGGAACCGTGGTTGGGATTTCTTGCGGCCGAGCGGAATCTTTTGTGGGCGTTGCTCACGCGCCGCGTCCGGCTGCAAGGAAACCCCAAGTGGTTGTTGGCGCTCAAACGCTGTTTTCCATCATGAAGTTCACTCGGACTGATTCCGGGACGCCCGGCTGCTTTGCAAAAAAGGATGGAAGAAAAGTCCCGCGAGTTCACCGAGAAAGGCAGCGAGCTTTACCGCGAAAGCGTAATTCTTGGAGCGGTTTTCACGCCCGACCTTTTGGTCGCGCGTCCTTCAATCGCCGCCTTCGCGTTTGTCCACTTGTCGAACCAGCGACAGATGACGCACGGCAAAGTCAATGAACGCGCTCACGCGGGTGGGCAGGACGCGTTGCCCGGCATAGACGACGTGAATCGGCAAGTCCTTGGGCTTCCACTTCGGCAACACCTGCACCAATTCTCCGGAGGCGAGTTCATTCCTGATCAACCAATCTGGTAATAAAGAGACGCCCAGTCCGTCCCGCACGGCTTCGCGAATGCTCGTGACGCCCTCGGAGATCAACACGGGCGCGATGCGCAGCGTCTGCTCGCCACCATCGCGGCCGAAGAGCGTAATCTCTTTGGCACTCCAGAATTGCGAGCCGGCCAGCGAGACCCACGGCCACGATTTGAGATCCGCCAACGCTTTCACCGGAGGCCAACGTTTGATGAGAGCGGGCGAAGCCGTCAGATGCAGCGTGATTGCGCCGGACGGCCGGGCGATGACACTCTCGTCAGTAATTTTGCCCGGCAGGATTCCCACATCACAACCTTCCTGGATCATTTGCAGCGGACGATTATTCAGCGCGAGCGTCGCAGTGACCTTGGGGTTCTTTTGCAGGAATTGACTGACGAGCGGCGTGACGACCCATTGCCCTAGATCAAACGTCGCAAACAAACGCAGATGACCGCCCAACGTCGTGTGATCCTCATGCAACCGCCGGTCCGCTTCCTCCGCGTGAGCGAGGATGGCTTTGGCATCGGCGAGCAACCGCTGCCCCGTCTCCGTCACGCTCATGCGATGCGTGTCCCGCCGCAACAACGCCGTGCCGCACAGCTCCTCCAGCGTCCGCAACTGCCGGCTCAAGGTGGGTTGCGAAATCCTCAAACGCCGCGCGCCGGCGGAAATGCCACCGCACTCCACAATGCACACAAAGGCGCGAAGCAACGTGAGGTCTTCAAAGGCTTTCATGCAAATTTCGTATGACTGTTATAGGCATTCAGCGGCTACACGGAAAGGCAGAACGAGACAATGATGACCTCGTTATGAAAAACCAAACCTCTGAAACCAAAAACAAAACCATGAAAATCGTCGTCATCGGCGGCACGGGTCTGATCGGCACTAAACTCGTCAACAACCTCCGTCAACAAGGTCACGAAGTCGTGGCCGCGTCCCCTTCGCAAGGCATCAATTCGGTCACGGGGGAGGGACTGGCGGCGGCGCTGGCTGGCGCACAAGTCGTCGTTGATGTCACGAACTCTCCTTCGTGGGAGGACCAGGCCGTGCTGGAATTCTTCGAGAGTTCCACCCGCAATCTCCTCGCGGCCGAAGCTGTCGCGGGTGTCCGTCATCACGTCGCGCTTTCAGTCGTCGGCACTGAACGGCTGCTTGCCAGCGGATTTTTCCGCGCGAAGATGGCCCAGGAAAACCTCATCAAAGCCTCCCCGATTCCCTACACCATCCTCCGCTCAACGCAGTTCTTTGAATTCGCCGGCGGCATTGCCAACTCAAGCACCGATGGGCAGACCGTTCGCTTGCCGCCCGCGCTCATGCAGCCGATTGCTGCTGCCGACGTGGCGGCTGTGCTGGCCGATGTTGCCGTGGCCGCCCCGGTCCAGGGCACGATCGAGGTGGCCGGTCCAGAACCGATTCGACTTGATGAATTCGTCCGACGATACTTGAGCGCGACGCGGGACGCTCGCAAGGTGGAGACGGATGCCCACGCACGATACTTCGGTATCGAGGTGAACGACCAAAGTCTCACGCCTGGCGTCAACCCCCGCCTTGGCGCGTTAAGTTTCGAGACCTGGCTTCGCACTTCGGCGAACAAGAAGTGATTGCCATCACACAAAACTGATTTTCAACATCCTCAATAGAATGACTCAAAAAGAAAAAGCGGATCGTTTTCAAGCACTCCACCAAAGCAAGGACGTCCTGTTGTTTCCCAATCCTTGGGACGGCGGCTCGGCGCGCCTGTTGGAGAACATGGGCTATCCCGCCCTCGCCACTTCCAGCGCCGCGTGCGCGGCAACCTTGGGCCGACGTGACGGAAAAATCACCCGCGATGAAGCACTCGCGCACTGCCGTCAAATCGTGCAGGCCACCAACCTGCCGGTCGCAGCCGACTTGGAAAACGGTTTTGCAGTCGAACCAACGACCGTGGCGGAAACCATTCGCCTCGCCGCCGCCGCTGGATTGGTCGGCGGTTCAATCGAAGATTCCACCGGCGATAAGGACAAACCGCAATACGAGTTGAGTCTCGCCACGGATCGCATCGCGGCAGCGGTGTCGGCGGCGCGAGCCTTGCCATTTCACTTTACGCTGACGGCGCGTGCGGAAAATTTTTTCCAAGGCAATCGTGATTTGGATGACACGATCAAACGCTTGGTTGCCTACGAGCAAGCGGGCGCGGATGTGTTGTTTGCGCCGGCCCTGCCGGACTTGGCCGCCATCCGCGAAGTCTGTTCAGCCGTGCGGAAGCCGGTCAATTTCATGGTCGGCATCAAGGGGAAATCTTTCACCGTCGCTGAACTCACCGCCATTGGCGTAAAACGCATCAGCTTCGCCAGTTCATTGTATCGGGCGGCCATGACCGGCTTCCTAAACGCGGCGCAAGAGATCAACGCTTCCGGTAGTTTCAACTACCTCGACACGACGATGACGACAGCCCAACTGAATGAGTTTTTGGCGTCGTGATTTCCCGACCACGCCGTTCAAGGCGAAGATTGCCAACGCGGAACAATTGCGCGTCCACACAATGTTGGTCATCGGCGTCCCGACATGGAAGCCGGCGCGGTGAGCGTGCGTCTCCACCACGGCGGCCCGCAAGGCGCGAAGCCAAAGGCGGAGGTCGTGGCGGATATTCTGGCGAGCATCAAAGAGCGGCGGGCGTGAAGCTTTTATCTATTTGAAAAAAACAGTTGACACTTTTGTCCTAGTAGTGCATATACACAATATGTCAAAACAACTGGATATGTCGGTGGTGGAAAACTGCGTGTGCTTCAACTTGCGCTGGGTGACGCGGGCGGTGACGCAGTTTTATGACGCGGAAATGCGACGGCACGGAATCCGCCCCACGCAGGGCTCGATTTTGGCGTCATTAAATGCCAAGGACAGTTGGAACATGGCGGAGTTAAGCGACTGGCTGGGGATGGACCGCACAACACTGGTGCGAAATCTCCGGCCGTTGCAGCGGGACGGTTTCGTGAAGGCCGTTGGAGGCGGACGCGGCAATCGCGTCGAAGTTACGATTACAACTAAAGGCCGAAAGCAGATTGAGAAACTCGCGCCGGCCTGGAAGTCCGCTCAGTGCGCCGTGGTCAAAACTCTCGGTGAAGAACGGTGGTCCGCCATTCTCTCCGATCTCGAAACGGCGGCGTTGGCGCTGAACAAAAACAAATAAATCCTGAATGCCCTCAAAGGCGATAAATCAGAAACCAAATAGTGTATATGCACACATCATTGAAAAACAAAGTCACGTTGGTCACCGGAGTTTCCTCCGGCATCGGTCGGGAGATTGCGCAGTTGCTTGCGGCGCGCGGCGCGCGGGTATTCGGCACGGTGCGCAATCCGCAAACGGCAAATCCCATTCACGGCGTTGAAATCGTCCGCATGGAAGTGACGGATGACGCCAGCGTGAACGAGGCGGTTCAAAGCATTGAGCGGAAAGCTGGGCCGGTTCAGCTTCTGGTGAACAACGCGGGTTACGCGGTCACGGGTGCGTTGGAAGAAACGAGCATTGAGGAAGCGAGGCAGCAGTTTGACACCAATTTCTTCGGTGTGCTGCGCGTGACGAATGCCGTTCTGCCGAAGATGCGGCAGGGTGGTTATGGCCGAATCGCCAACATCAGTTCGGTGCTGGGTTTTCTTCCCGCGCCGTATCAGGGGATGTATGCCGCGAGCAAACACGCCGTGGAAGGATACACCGAGACGCTGGATCATGAGGTCAGGCGTTTCGGCGTGCGCGCGATGTTGATCGAGCCAGCTTATACGAAAACCAAAATCACCGGACATTCCAAATCCGCCAGGGCCGCACTCGACGTTTACGCGGCGGAACGAAAGCACATGGCTGAACTGGCGGAACGAGAGGTGGAACGGGGCGATGATCCGCGACTCGTCGCGGAGGCCGTGGGGAATGCGCTGTGCGCGGAGTCGCCGCGGCTACGCTACCCGGTCGGCAAGGGCGTTACGTTAAGCCGGCTGCGCCGCTTCGTTCCCGCCGGCATGTTCGACAAAAGTTTTCGCAAACAATTTCAATTGGACGGACTTGTGAACCCACCAGTCACGGAGCATCCAACGGTCAATGCGCATCAGGAGTCGCCGTCGCCACAGCAAGCATCCAAACTGGCAGACGAAGCGGGCGCGGATGAAATCAGCTTCCTGAAAAGTTATCGTCGGCCGTTGATGATCATAGGACTGCTTGCAGGAGGGCTGGCCGCAGTCTTGATGGCGGGCTGGTCTTCCAAGCCAGCGGAGAAAGATCCGCGCCTGCAGTTGCCGCGAGTGGAGGTTATCGAGGTGCAAGCGACTGGATCGAATGGCAGAACCTTCACCGGAATCGTGGAAGCCCGGGTGCAAAGCGACTTGGGCTTCCGCGTCGGCGGAAAAATCCTGGAGCGATCCGTCAACATGGGACAGCGAGTCCAGAAGGGGCAAATCCTCATGCGGCTTGACCCCGTGGACCTCAAACTCTCATTGACCGCGCAGCAAGCAAATGTCGAGGCGGCTCGGGCCAAATACATTCAAGCCAATGCGGACGAAGCGCGCTATGCTGCGCTGGTCAAATCAGGCGCGGTTTCGCGTCAGGAATACGATCAGGCTCGGGGGGCGCGCGACAGCGCCAAAGGACAGTTGGAAGCGGCGGAGGCGCAGGCAAGAGTCAGCAATAACTCCAGCGAGTATGCCGTTTTATTGGCGGATGCCGATGGGGTGATTGTTCGGACTTTGAGCGAACCAGGCCAGGTCGTGGCAGCGGGGCAAACCGTGATCCAGTTGGCGCATGATGGTCCGCGAGAAGCCTTGATCAACCTGCCCGAGGGCGTGCGGCCTGATTTGGGAACGATGGCCTCCGCCCGACTGTATGGGCGAGATCAAATGTATCAGGCTCGCCTGCGCGAGCTTTCCGATGCGGCAGACCCGGCGAGTCGGACTTTTGCAGCGCGCTATGTGCTCGAAGGCGAAGCCGCCTCAGCGCCGCTCGGTTCGACTGTCACCATCGGATTACTCACCAAACAAAACTCGGGTAGTCAGTCCGTCCAGTTACCGGTCGGAGCGATCCATGATCGCGGCAACGGACCAGGCGTCTGGATCGTGGACGACAAGTCGGAAGTGAAGTTTCGCTCCGTCACAATTGCCTCAATCGGGAAAGAGGAAGCTGTCGTGTCCGGCGGAGTGCAAGCCGGAGAGAAAGTAGTGGCACTCGGAGCGCATCTCTTGCACGAGGGTCAAGTCGTTAACCTGCCCAACGAAGAGAAGAAGGAGAAAGCGTCCTATGCGAAGTTTTAATCTCTCCGCGCTGGCGGTGCGGGAACGCGCCATCACGTTGTTCTTCATCTGCGCTGCGGCATTGGCGGGCATCTATGCCTATTTTCATTTGGGCCGGGCGGAAGACCCGTCCTTCACGATCAAGGTGCTCACCGTGACCGCGGTGTGGCCCGGAGCAACCGCCCAGGAAATGCAGGACCTCGTCGCCGAGCCGTTGGAAAAACGGCTTCAGGAGTTGCGCTGGTATGATCGCGTGGAAACCATCACGCGGCCCGGACTGGCGTTGATGACGCTGCAACTGATTGACAAAACTCCGCCCAATGAAGTTGCCGAACAATTTTATCAGGCGCGAAAGAAACTCGGCGATGAGGCGCGCAAATTGCCGCAAGGCGCAATCGGGCCTTTCGTGAACGACGAATACTCGGATGTCTCGTTCGCTCTCTACTCGGTCGAAGCTCCGGGGATGCCGCTGCGCAAACTGACCCGCGTCGCCGAAGAACTTCGTCAGAGATTTCTCCACGTGCCAGGAGTCAAGAAGGTGGATGTCGTGGGCGAACAGCAGGAGCGGATCTTCGTCGAGTTTTCGTATCCGCGCCTGACGACGCTGGGCATCTCGCCGGCAGACATCTTTGCCGCTCTCGCGCGACAAAATGCGGTGACTCCCGCAGGGTAGGTTG
>WNGD01007136.1_pt1 | contig 10988 bp, 11 predicted proteins | sample 5400671 | NCBI WGS metagenome assembly WNGD01 (sample SAMN13153369, study PRJNA577476) | soil metagenome | isolation source: 40 cm soil or saprolite under grassland replicate 2 | place: USA:California | collected 2016-06-15
CTCGGCCCGCGTGAGCATCGCCATTCTCCCGGCATACGAAGCTGGGGCCAAGATCGATGCGTACAGCCCTGTATGGAAGATCACACCATCGAGACAAGTGAACACGGCCACGCCGATCAGCAAGTTCCGGGCGACGTGAAGCTGTCGAGGTGAAGTAGAAGGCTCAGCCCGAAATCCCTTGGGAATTGCTCCCGGCGCACTGAGGTAAATCGCAACGTACAAAACTGCTACCACGACTACACCCAACACCCATCGCACCGCCCTCCTCTGCCATAACGCATCGAGTGGAGAGACTTGGGGCGCTGAGATTCCAGAAACAGTTACGCTCGCGAGCAATGTCTGGCGCTCCAGCGTGGCAGTAATACTAGGAGGGTGTTTGACGGATTTGGTACCGTTGGCGGTCACGATCGGTTGTACGACTCCTCTTCCCGTAGACGGGGACCCGAAACAAGTGGCGACACAGACCACGCACAGAAGCAGCAATATATACGGGGTTCTCGATCTAGATGAAGTCGCGAGCGGCGCTCCTCCGCAGAACGACGCGCGATTGGTGGAAAAATTATCCATCATCCTTATGGTGAAATATGCTGTAAAACAGTCCCAGCACGATCAAAAAAGATCCAGTATTAAACGCTAGTGAATAACATTACGGACGGCTGCTTTGCGGCTATTCGGGGTCAGAGGCAAGGTGCGTAGAATCAGCGGATTGCAATCGCGTGACTAACTCCGCTACCACTGCTTCAGTAAATTTCTGCCGGCCTTTTCCGTTTAGATGGTAGCCGTCAAAATAATATTGGGGGCTCTCGAGAAAATCGAAGGTGTGCTCTGGAAGTAAAAGAATTGGTTTGTGGACCGCGATGCCGCCAAAAAATGTACCATAAGCCAAAGAAAATTGCGATCCCCCACCAAATGGACCACGCGGCATAGGCATAAGTATGATTGCGGTCGGACTGCCTGAATAACGGTCTAGGATCCGTTGGATCCAAACACGCTGAAGTTCCATCAAGTGATGCGTCGCCGATTGCGAAGGCGGCGCTAAGCTATACCTAATGGCTTCCCTCTGAGCCTCCGTTAGCCGCGGTGGGAATGTTATTTGACCTGTTTTTGGATCATAGGAGGTGCCCGTGATGTCGCTATCGCGACCCTTATAAATAGCGCGCGCAGCGAGTCTTTTTTGCCCTAGTTGAATGCTTTTTGCGCGCACGATCGGATGTTCAAGAAGATCGACAACATCAGATTGAAGGGCAGATCCTCTAAATATACATGCTGTAAACGCTCTAAAGCGATCCGACCATTGCTGAAAACCGGACGGAAAATCAAAACAGTCGCTATAGTGGAGAAGCGGGGCAGCCATAGAAATTTTGAAAAGTTGGATGTGGCTCTGTTCCGAGCCATAACCATAAGGAATAACGATCGCGGAGTAACGGCGCGCAGCAGGATCAACTTCTCGAAGCGCATAGTACCATATGTCGATAGATGAACCTGGCTCCGCTAGACTCAAGAACTTGAACCTGGCCGCGGAGCCTAGCTTATCGGCAGCCGCGGCGGAGAACCCTTCCGCGATCCGCGAATCCCCAACGACAAGTACCTCCTTTAAGCCGGATGAGACGCGTTGCTTCTCGGCCCGCGCGAGCGTCGCCATTCTCCCGGCGTACGAAGCTGGGGCTAAAATCGACGTGTACAATCCTGTATGGAAGATTGCTCCGTCGAGACAAGTGAACACGGCCACGCCGATCAGCAAGTTCCGGGCGACGTGAAGTTGTCGAGGTGAAGTAGAAGGCTCAGCACGAAATCCCTTGGGAATTGCTCCCGGCGCACTGAGGTAAATCGCAACGTACAAAACTGCTACCACGACTACACCCAACACCCATCCCACCGCCCTCCTCTGCCATAACGCAGTCAGTGGAGAAACTTGGGGCGCCGAGATTCCAGAAACAGTTACGCCCGCGAGCAACGTCTGGCGCTCCGCATCTCCACAAAGTTCGAAAACGTAGCTACCGACTCCAATCCACGACAAGACTCGGCTCCCTTTGGAAGCCGTGGCAAAAAGACCCGGTTTTCCGCCATTCACGGACACGAAAACAAAGCCCACCGACTGATCTCCTGTGTCCCACCGAATCTCGGTGCTACCGCGTTCGATGTTGATTGCGACGCGCTCCGGCGTTGCGCTGATACTGGGGACGCGCTTGCCATGATTGGCCCGGTCAGCGGGGGTTGCGATCGGTCGCGCCACTGCTCCCTCTACAGATCCCGACGGCAGCCACGCGCCAATCCAGATCGCGAGCAAAAGGAGCACAAATGCCGGACTCGATCTGGCCGAAGTCTTGCCTGGCGATTTTGCGCAGAACGAAGGAAGATCGGCGGAGAAATTAACTATCATTCTTTTTATCGTGAAGTGAGACCTTCGAATCCGCAAAACGGGATACTTAGGGGCAAGCTGAAGTCTCTCGATAGGCTGTCACAATTGTACCGATAGCTTCTGCAGCAAGAAATGGAATCAAGTGCATTCGAGAGAACAACAAACGAATATACTCTTTCGCTACCCGCCGAGCATGCATAGGCTGATATTTCACCATGCCTCGCCAAAAACGCAAGAAAAGGGCGGAAAAACCACGATAAACGCCGCGTCGGAGGCGGTATTTGGCACGATGGACGCAGGTCCAATTATCTGCGTCCAGGCTGTTATTTATCCGTCGATTATTTAGCCGCTTACTGTTGGCAATCCCATGATTATCCATGACAACGAGCCGTGCGTGTTGGCCGGGCACGTTTATTGAGCATCGGCCCGGTTATCGCTATGTTCCCTGTTTAATAACTTGATGACCGCCGTTAACAGTGCACAGCCTCTCGTTTTTGAGGCGTTTTTCATGGAGCGGATCTGGGGGGGGCGGCGACTCGAAACGCGCTTCCGCAAACGACTGCCCAAGGGAATGTTGATTGGCGAATCATGGGAGATTGTCGATCGCCCGGAAGCACAAAGCCTTGTCCGCGACGGCCCTCTGCGCGGTCGGACCCTGCACGAACTTTGGATGGAAGATCGAGAGGAGATTTTTGGAGATATTCCCGATACCGCACGCTTTCCTCTTGTTGCAAAATTGATCGATGCGCGTGAAGAGCTTTCGCTGCAAGTGCATCCGCCATCGCGAGTGGCAAAAGCTTTGGGTGGCGAGATGAAAGATGAGATTTGGTACGTCCTTGATGCGGTGCCGGATGCTCAAATCTACGCTGGTCTGCGCCGCGGCGTTACCCGGGCACAATTCGAAGCTGCGCTGGAAAACAGCACCGTCGCGGAGTTGGTGCATCGCATCTCGGTGAAGGGCGGAGATGCGATTTTCATGCCGAGCGGACGTTTACATACGATGGGCCATGGAATTTTAGTCGCCGAGATTCAACAGAATAGCGACACGACCTATCGCGTATTTGATTGGAATCGGGTCGGCACAGATGGGGAGCCCCGGCTCTTGCATGTCACTGAGGCCATGGAGTCGATCGATTTTACCGATATCGAGCCCGACCTGATCCAGCCCAGAGGAGAAACGCTGGTTAGTGATTCCGTGTTCGTCGTGGAAAAGTGGGATCTCAGTTCCGAACGTGAAGCCGCGCCGCCGGGTAAATTCGCGATCCTTCTTTGTTTGGACGGCGAGATCGACTGCGCCGGATTGAAATTTAAGCCGGGCGATTTTTTTCTTGTCCCTGCGGCCCTACAAGATCGAAATCTTCATCCACGCGATGCAGGCACATCGTTGCTTCGGACGATGCTGCCAGAATTATAGTGCAGTCCTGCCACCCGCCATGACACAGCTGATACCTCCACCTATGGCTGAGCATTCTTTTGCGCGGTTACAAATCGCCGTCGAAAAAATCACACGCGCAGCCAGATCCGATGGCGCACCTGATCGTTTAGGATCGGCCTCAGGTGGGATTTTTCTGGCTTCGCCTCCAACCGACTAGCCGACGAAAGAATGGTCCCCGCTCCGCAGACAACTGCGCAGAAGAGAACAACGATCGTTTTGGTTGTATGATTCACCCAACCTTATCACATGCGTTGGGATTCCATAAGTCAATACCGAAAGGAATCCCCTGTGGCCCCCTTTTCAAGCCAATACACTCATCTGGCAGCCTCAGCCAAACGTCGTAGATATTGAAAACTGTAAATACCGGTGCCGTGTCCGTCGCGCCATCGTGGTTGCACAGCATAGCCACCCACCATGCTGAAACCGACAAGAGCAAAGCTCTCCTTGGAATAAGTCAGATGCGGACGAGAGATGTTGCCCAACACGTCCGGCTCGCCACCGCACGCCGCGCATGGACACGCGCGACGGAGAAATTGCAAATCGAAATAGGATTCCGTCCCGTCATTCCAATGAATCGCAAGTTCATTTCCGATTTGTTGAACATTGGTTGGTTCTAGACGCATGAATTATCGCGATCCTGCCACAACGTCGATCTTGATAGCAATCTGCAATCCATTTGGAGGGAATCCCCCTCCGCCGTGTTCCGAGATTTGGGACGACACGCGGGTCGGCCACAAATCATTTGCGCTTTGGGCGTTGGCGCTCGCCAAAAATCGCCGTGCCGACGCGCACCAGCGTCGCGCCTTCCTCGATCGCGACAGTGAAATCGTTCGTCATCCCCATGGAAAGGCGCGGAAGTTTCAGGTCGAACTCCTTTTCGAGCGCGTCACGCAATTCGCGCAACTGCACAAAAAAGGTTCGCGAGGCTTCTGCCTCCTCGGCGAGCGGCGGAATTATCATCAAACCCTCGATTGACAATCGCGGCAATGCGAGCAGCGATTCCATTTCCGCGCGTACCGTTTCCGGTTTGAAACCGAACTTACTCCCCTCACCTGCCACGTTCACTTCGAGTAAGACCCGTGGATGCATTCCGTCCTCGTCCGCGATCCGGTTTATCTCCTTCGCCAACGCAAACGAATCGACGCTATGGATTAATTCGAACAACGGCAGCGCTTGCCGGATTTTGTTCTTCTGTAAATGACCAACGAAGTGCCAGCGAATTGCTGAAGGCAGCTCGGGAATTTTTGCGCGCGCTTCCTGGACCCGACTTTCGCCGAACAAAACCTGCCCGGCTTCGTAAACCGCGTGCACCTTCTCGGCGTCGTGGGTCTTGGAAATCGCCACGAGCTCGATTTCATCAGGCGAGCTTCCCGCTTTTCTCGCCGAATTGGAGATTTGCATGAGGACGCGTTTGAGATTTGCGGCGAGATCGTCCATGGGCTAGAGAAAGTTGAAACTAGCAGAGCTTTCGGCCGGAATGCAAAAACCGCGAAGGTTTTGAAATTGCCTAACCGCGCTTCCTGAACGATTGGCATGCAGCACCGCCATTCACGAATTTTCTGCCACTGCAGTTGGCCGCAAGATTTGAAGCAGGGCAGATTGCTTAGCTCAATAATAGCTGGCAAATGAGCTGGTTCCTGCGTAGAACGAGTCGATCATGAAACGCTTTTCACTCCTGGCCGCACTTATCGTCGCCCTTGTTTACTCCAATCTTTCCGCGCAAACAAAGATCGATTTACAGCCCAGCGATAGCATCCTTAGCATTCTGCAGCGAAACACCGGACAGACTGTCGAGCTGCGTTTGAAATCCGGGGAGAAGATCGGCGGAAAAGTGGAAAAGATTGCGGACAAACTCGTTTATCTTTCGCAGCTGACTGGTGCCGAGTACTACGACGCTGTCGTCGATACGGCGGACGTGTCCGCTGTCGTTATTCGAAGAAACAAATAGCGGCTTCAATCTTCTAAAAACAGGCCGCTCGGGCATCGGCAGTTTCGTTTTGCGTGGTCACCTCTCTTGCTGTTGCGATCACGCATAGGCGTTCAAGTCGAGGCGAAGAATGAAGCACCAAAAAATGGCTCAATGCGGGCCCTGAATTGCCTTCGGCGAGCAAGGCTGGATGAGGTTACAGATTTTGGATTGTAATCTGAACGCGCGAGCCAGAATACTGACATCATGAACCTCACCAAAAACATTGGCATGCTTCTGCTCGCGGTTTATCTGATCGTCGATGGCCTTTTAGGGTTCGGCCTACAACTTGGAGCATTCATTTTCCTGTTGTACATCGTGGCACTGGCTGCCGGTGTCTTTATTCTCATCGGCAAATAGCGCGCCCTGGCCGATTTGCGACAAAGGGTCTCGCCGACTAAGCGAGCAATTCCATCATCTGCCGGGCGAGTTTTGGACCGGTCCCAGCTTCTTCATGTTTGAAATAAATGAAAACATCATCCCAGCCGTGTTGTGCGCGAACGAACTCAACCCAATGTTCGATGTCGATCTTAGAATAATCTTCGCGGCGCAATCGCAGATAGCCCCAGGTTGCTGTTGAAATTTTTGGCGCCGTCAACTTTTCGCTGTCGGCGATGCAAAGCGCTGCTTTGGTGGCTTGCAGTAAATCAAAAACTTCCTGGTCGAACCATGATTCGTGACGAAACTCGAACGCGGCGCGCATTCCGCCGGGCAGACCATTGACAAAATCGCCGAGGATAAAGGTGTCTTTCTTGAAATTGGGCGGGAGTTGAAACAGCACCGGACCCAGTTTCGCGTCAAGCGCTGACACGACGTCGTAAAAATATCGCAGCGTATCGGCGCAATCACGCAGCTTCGACCAATGTGTGATCTTTTGCGGGGCTTTGAGCGCAAACCGGAAGGTCTCCGGCGTCAGGTGCTTCCAATTATCGATCGTTTTCGCGGCGGGGATGCGATGGAACGTGTAATTAATCTCTGTGGCGGCAAGATGTTCCGCATAAAATGGCAGCATCTTCGCCGCCGGCAGATCTTCCGGATAAAAAGTTCCTTTCCATTCGGCGTATTGAAAACCGGAAGTGCCAATCCACGGCTTCACCCAATAGCTTCCTCCACGGTAAATAACCTTAGCTTTGCTTTCACCAAAACCCCTCTGAACTTTTCGCGAAATGCCGTGACGCCCGTTACGGCGTTGTTGTTGCCCCGCGCAGTTTTCTTCTGCGAAACTCCATCGCCAGAAGTGCTGCTATTGTAAGAATATCACTGGTGACATGAGTCGCACGGACGCTTCCATAAGTGGCCGGAGTAAGAGTCGGCTCGAGGAGATCACGCACTTGTTTCGAGTTAGCCGGGGCGCCGCCGCTTATATCGAATTCTTTAATCGCTTGGAGCGTGGCAAATCGCTGCGCCGTAACGTCGTGCATGGCATCAAGATTCTTGTACGCGAATAAGGCGAAGAGAATCGACACTAGCGCGGTCGTGACCGCCGCCGGTTGTTTGCGCATTGATGAGAAGGCGAGCAAACCGCCAACGATGATAACGTAAAGATTCCAGTACGCTTGCATGGCGTTGGCGCGCTCGAAATAAAGCTGAATAAGTTCGTTGTAGTTCATAGGCTTGGATGGCACTGCATTATTGCGATTCCGTTTTCTTGACGCGAGAAGAAACGTCACCGATCGACAAGCGAGCGCCCAAGGTGATGTTCGAGCTGCGACAAAGCGAAGACGATTTCCGGCCGAATGACAATAGATGGCCGCGCTCGCCGGATGATCCTAATCGCTTCTTCGGCGCCGCTCACTTTGCCATTCATAATTAAATATGCGGCGACAGCAGCGGCGCTGCGCGAATAACCGATCTTGCAGTGAACGTAAACGATCCCCGTTTCACTGTGTTCGGCGATGAATTTACCCATTTCTCGCAATTGCCCCAAGGAAGGAGCCGTAAGATCGAGAATTGGTATGTTTCGATAACTGGTTGCGCGAAACGCTTTCGCTTCGGAGGATTCGGCGCTGAGATCGAGGACAGCGGTCACGCCGGTACACACCGCTCTCTCAGCTTCGCGGTTACTCAGTTTTCGGCCAATCCAAACATTGGGAATGACCTCATCCCAGGGTCGACATTGGCGACGATAGTGGAGCAGAGACAAATACTGACCCAGCAAACAAGGACCCAAGACAAACCGTGCGCTCCAAGGCAGAGTGCCATCTGTCTTACGAAAGATTCCTGGCCCAAAACCGAAGTAAGCACCAGCAACGATGCCGAGAGAAAGACCGGGCCAAAATAGCAAGGCGCTTAACGGCCAAAAGATCGGAGCAAATGCGAACAAAAATACCGCGGCAGCAGAGTAATAAAATCCGACCCGCTGGTTCTTAGTTACCGGCAGCGTGGGCGCCGAGTCGCGAAAAAAGTAAAAACAATAACCGGCCAGCACGAATCCGCCGCCGATGTCGATGATGTGATGTTGATAGGTCAGCACCGGAGAGAGAGCGATCAGCGCAAACCAAATCATTGCCCCGCCCAGGAAAACGCCGCGGAGATGACGGGCATAAATATTGACAAGAAAAAGCCAGAGCGCGGCGTGGAGTGACGGAAAAAGATTGTAGGGCGCGTCCATTCCTCGAAACCAATCGAAGATTGTGCCGATCCAGCCGTTCGCGTGTGGGCGTGGAAAGGCGAAGCGCAGAGGGAAAAGGAGAAAACAAATTCCTGCAATAGCAATCGCGGCTGTAATCCGCCGAGAAAATGTACGTAATTCCCGATCTGTCCGGCAGAGAAATGGCGCTGCGACAAAGAAGAGATCGATCGACATGTAGGGAAGGACCATGAACGGAACGAATGGAATGGCGTATTCCCATTGAAAGAAAAAAACATCGACGCCGCTGCGTCGCGCTGTGATCCAATTGCAGGCGCCGTAAACGACCAGGAACAAGATCGACAATCCCGCGGAAACTCTGAAGGCTGTGAGTCGCCGAGCTAGCACGCGTGATTGTTAAGGGAGAGAACGCGCCGGGCGATCGAGACGGTGAACATCCCCCACTGATCTACTTCCATGTCGATCTTTTCGAATCCTGAGGCGCGGACCAGTTGGTCCATTTCTGCTGTGGTCCGTCGGCGCATGATCCACGGTCGACCTTCGCGATTGCGCAAAACGCGCGCGATAAATTCCATCTGCGGATGCCAGGGTTGATTCGTGTAAATCAAATAGCCGCCCGGCTCGATCGCGTCAGCAAGTCCGCCGAGAGAGTTCAAGACTGCGTCATTCGAGGAAAACAACTCATAGAGTCCTGAGACAATTCCAATGGTCGCGCGCGGCTCGATTGAGGCAAGCGAGCCACGGTCGAAGGCATCACCTCGCTGCACCTTTACATTGTCGAGCCCGAATTCTTGCGCTAAAGCGCGTGCAGCATCGATATTTTCTTGTTTGTAATCGCGCAATATCGCGCTCACGGGAATTTCCAGGCACATCCGCAGGGTCTCTAGCACGTAACGTCCTGGGCCGGCGGCAATATCGAGGATGCGCACCGGACGTCCATTCCTGTGTGTTCTCTCTATCGCATTCTTGAGCGACTTTTCGAGATGAGTTCTGCGTTGCCGAATGCCACGCCAACCGATGCTATTGAGATATGACTTGTCGATCAAACGCCCGACCGATGTCGTGCCATGTGGCTGGTTTTTGTAAACATAGTCGAGCGATAATCCGGAATCGAAACCGTTTCGCCAACCGAGATCGACACCGTTGCTTAACCGTCCCGCCGCTTTCAGTCCCGCGCGCGCCACTGCAAACTTCACACCGCCGGGCCGACTCAACCGCTCATATTCATCCCGCGTGTATCCAATTTGGTCGGCATACAGAAACGAAGGCGTAACCAGCGGCTGAGCGAAACGTTCGATGATGAAGTCGCGCACCTGACGAACAATCGCACGTCGATCTTTCTCCTGGAAGATCGCGTGATAAGCATTTTGGGAAACGATCATCTGCTTCACAGACGAAGAAAGCTTGTCAAAGAATTGGCGCTGGGCGCCCAGACTAACGACCCAATCTTTTCCGGCGCCAAGCATCAGCGTCGGCGTGTGAATTGTGGCCGCATCAGCAAGCAAACGCCTGGCAGTAGCGTGAAGATCGAGTAGAATATTTACTGCGATTTGACGAAAAATGAGCGCATCAGCATCATATTGAGCTGCTTGCGCCGGGTCATGCGTCAGCATCTTCGCTTTGACGTAACTTGTGACGTAACCGGGTCCGATCAACTTTTGTTTCAACCGCAAAATCGGGATTGCAAACGGCACGTAGAGTCTCACTCGAAGCGCTGCGGTGGCGAGAATCATCGCCCGAATCGGCGGCGCATAATCGTGCACCCACGCCAGGAGGCTTATTGCGCCAAGACTGTGCGCGAGCATGATCATGTTTCCCGGCGCGACGCTGTACCGTTCGGAAATATGCCGGGCGAAGGCGTCTACATCTTTTACGACATCGGCGAAGTTGCCCGCCGCACCGCGTTCACCAGATGATCGACCATGGCCGCGCGCGTCCCACGCAAAAACTGAGATATCTTCCAAGCCTAATAAATCGACCGTTTCCTTCCACCGGCCGGAATGTTCGTGACCGCGATGGAAAAGGAGCAACGCTTTATCTTTCGCTTTCGGCGGAATCCATGCGCGATAGAAGAGCTCGGCCCCGTCCCAACTGATCATTGTATGTTCAGTCAGATCCATTCCTTCGTCCCAATTCTTTCACAGCGTCGCGCAGCTCCGCTGCGATCGCGCAGATGTTTGTCTTTTCCGCGGCACGCGCGACGTAGTTGCGCGGCGAGCCAACAACGATAAGCCTGACTTTCCTTGGCCGCGGGAAACGAGAACCTTTCGGCCAAGCATCAAAAGCTCCATCGAGATAACATGGAAAAACGCTCACGTTGCGTCCCGCTACAAGCGCCCCGATCCCCGATTTGAAATCCTGGGTCTCACCTGTCGTTGATCGTGTGCCTTCGGGAAAGATGATCAAAATATTTCCGGGATTCGAAAGAAGTTCGCCGCAAATGGAAAGGCTCTGCCGAACGTGGACCTGACGCGCAAAAGGCAAAGCGTTAACTACAACGGCGGCAACCCAGACACGCGGCACGCTTTTAAAAAAATAGTCCGCGGCAGCGGCCGGAAATGCTCGATGTAGCTTGCGCAATGGCACGGCGGCAAGGAGACAAAGTGCGTCGAGATGACTGGAATGGTTCGCAACCATG
>WNGD01006695.1_pt1 | contig 10986 bp, 10 predicted proteins | sample 5400671 | NCBI WGS metagenome assembly WNGD01 (sample SAMN13153369, study PRJNA577476) | soil metagenome | isolation source: 40 cm soil or saprolite under grassland replicate 2 | place: USA:California | collected 2016-06-15
CTCTCAAATCCTGGGAATATGCTCTCATACTTTTTATCCTTTTGAAAGGCTCTGTTATGCCTTTTCCACGTTGACTCTCCGTTTCTTCCTTGTATTTATTCTCTCACATAGGTCAATCTTTGTGTGAACCGCTGTAGGACACTATGAAAAAGCGCTGGCGGCCTACAACAAAGCGCTTCAGCTAAGCCCGAAGCATTTTTCGCTGCTGTTCGCCAGAGCTGGCGTGCTGAAAAAACTGCTGAGATATGAGGAGGCCAATGCGGAGTATGACCGTGCTCAGCTTATCGCGCCTCATCCCTTTTTGGCTGTCGGCTGGCAAGCGTCGATCTCAAGAGTGTCGCTGAAGCCAAAGCGCGACTGGAGTCGGCAGGCAAAACAATCAGCGATGAGGCCATCGAGGCCGAGATCACATTGATGCACCAGGAGCACAAGCTGACCAAGTTGAAATCCTCTCCCCTCTTCCAGCCTGTCTGCCTATTGATGCACGAGAGGCAGGAGTGGAGCGGGACAGCCAAGCAGTTCAAGGAGATCCTTTGTCAGCGTTCCCCTGATGCATTCGCGACATGGTACCGCTCACCTCGTAAGTTTGTTGAGGAGCTCAAGGAGACCGCGCCCGCGCTCCGTGACGAAGGAATTGCCGCAAGTGTCCCTCCTGATACCGCTCTGGTGACTCTAGGCAGGGTTGACAGGGAGAGGCCGCAGCATCCTGCATGAGAAAGGGGAAAGCTGTATAGATCACTGACACTATCCGATACTTGGAAGAAATAGCTTAACCTCTTTATCCTTGGGCTCCGCATGCGGGCTTTCAGGCAGGGCTATGAGGGCACATTACTAGGCGACGCCCAAAAGCTTTCAAGGATGGCTGTGCTTGTCATGCAACGGCGCTCGGGGAAGAGGCGGGCAAAGAATCAGCTTTCCCGCTCTCACAGCACCTGACCGCGGTCCCTACCACGCTGCCCGGACGATGCTGTTCGGTTCGGTCTGAGCGAGTGCCCACATCGAGGCATGTATAGTTCCGCTGAAAAGCTAACCGACGTGCTGGTCTGCTTGTAGGACTGGGGCGAACACATCGCCCAGTCGCCCCACACGCTCGAGAACGATTTGCGGCGTCAGGTCGGCGGGGTGCAGGTCCCCTTCCTCCAGTTCCTCCCAGGTGAGTGGCGCGGAGACCGTCGGGTGAACGGGGCGCGCACGCAAGGTGTACGGTGCCGCCGTGTTGCGCCCGATGCTGTTCTGCGCGTAGTCCACTGTGACGCGGCCTCCCCGGTGCGTCGCACCACGGGCGAGGGCAATCAGGTCAGGGCAGTTCGATTCGAGTTGCTGCCCCACCGTCTTGACCCAGGCGCGGACGCGCTCGAAGGTGTGGCCGGGCGCGAGCGGCACAAAGACGTGCAGACCGTCTCCCCCGCTCGTCTTGGGATACCCCCTGACTCCTGCCTGGGCGAGGGCATCATGGAGCCGCAAAGCCGCTTCCCGCACGGCATCAAAAGACGCTGCTTCGCCGGGGTCCAGGTCAAAAATGGCCAGGTCGGGCTGCGAGAGGTCCGGAGTATGGGAGCCCCATAGGTGGAATTCGATGGCTCCCTGATTGGCAAACCACAAGAGGTCGGCCGTTGTGTCGATCAGCGGCAAAGGCACCGGGTGACTGACGGTCTTCGGCTGGTACTGTACTCGCCGGAGCCAATCGGGTGCCTGCTCTGGACAGTCACGCAGGTAGTAGGAGGCTCCCTCGACTCCTTGCGGGTACACGCGCAGCGTCACCGGGCGGTCTTTGAGATGGGGAAGCATAACCGGCGCAATCTGCCGGTAATAGCCCAGCAGATCGCCTTTGGTAATCGCGGCCTGCGGCCAGTACGCTCTCTCCAGGTGCGTGACCTGGACGCTCTGGTCTCCCAGTTGCCACGTTTCCGACGGGGCGTTCATGCTGGTATCCTTCTCCCTGTTGTGCGTACTCTGACGGATGTACCTGTGCTTCCTTGGGAGGGCAAAGCGCTCGCTCTCAGACTTGCACATCCCGCCCATCCTATTGTACCATTGACGCTGTCGACCCTTGCTGCTCTGGCACCAGGAGAAATGGCAATCCGAGGCATCCTCTGTGCTCGCGAACCGCCTGCATGGAACTAGAGGCGAGATCGGAGCCTGGCAATGGTCGTGCGCAGCGTTTCCTGCACCTGTCGGAGAGCAGCATCATCCGGATAGCGCTGTCTGGGCCAGAAGAAGCCTTTGAGGCCATCCTTGCGGTGGCGAGGCACGAGGTGGATATGCACGTGGGGGACGCTTTGACTGATGTGGTTATTGATAGCGACGAACGTCCCATCGGCGGCTAAGCTCTCTTCAATAGCCCGTTCCAGCAGTTGCGCGTTCTGGAACAAGGGCCCGACCAGGGGAGTGGAAGATCGGCGAGCGTCTCGTAATGCGCCTTGGGCACGAGCAGGCAATGGCCAGGGAAAAGCGGCCGGTGATCCAAAAAGGCCAGGGAGAGGCTGTCTTCAAAGACCAGCGAGGCCTGCTCCTCCCTGCGGGCGATGCGACAGAACGCGCACGTTGCGCTCGCGTGTGGTCGGTTTTCCGGACCTCTGGCATCTGTCCCCCCATACGTTCAGAACGGTCATGTGTTCGCGGCAAAAGGTCGCCTGGCGCTCTCCGTGGTGATGCGTCTCTTGGCCTTTCCACGATATAATACTACGACAGGTTGGATGACAGCATCAGGGTGCCGATGGGAACCGCCGAAGCCACTGTGAGGCTTCCTGAATGAAAGCAGAAGCACGCTGACCGGGCTGGGCGAACGAGGCGCTTGCTCAACTCGATCAGGAGAAGGAGGATATCTCGTGGAATTTGCTCGCCTTGCGCATTCCTTTGAGGAACTCGAAGGAACCAGCTCCCGCCTGACGTTGATCGAGCTGCTCACCGAGCTGTTTCGCTCGGTCGAACGCCCAGAGGAAATCGAGCAGGTCTGCTACCTGGTCCAGGGGAGGGTCGCGCCGTTCTTTGTGGCACTGGAAATGGGGATGGCGGAGAAAAGCGTGGCCAGGTCTCTCGCTCTGGCCTATCACACCACGCCGGAGCACATTGAGGCGCTCTATGCGACCCTCGGTGATCTGGGGCTGGTGGCAGGGCACGTGAGCAGCGAGGCTGGGAGAGTCCCCACGGTGCTGAGTGTCGAGGACGTGTTTCTTGGGTTGAAAGCCATCGCGCAGACGTCCGGCAAAGGCGCCATCGAACACAAGAGCGCGCGGCTGGTAGACCTGCTGACGCGGGTAGACAGCGTGTCCGCCAAATACGTGGTGCGCGTCCTGCTGGGCAACCTGCGGCTGGGCATCGGCGACGCGACCGTGCTCGATGCCCTGGCGAAGGCCCGGTGGAACGATGTCAAAAAGCGCAAGCTGCTCGAGGGAGCCTACCACAAGACCTCCGATCTGGGCCTCATCGCCAGGACCATCTACGAGCAGCCCGACGAGGGAGAGGCCGAGCGCGCGGTGGCAGCCCTGGACATCCAGGTCGGCAAGCCGGTCCACTCGCAGCTCGCCGAGCGGCTCCCCAGCGCCGAGGCCATCATCGCCAAGATGGGGACGGTCGTGGCCCAATACAAGTACGACGGCCTGCGCGCGCAGATCCACAAGGACGGGAACCAGGTGACGATCTTCTCGCGCAACCTGGAAGACCAGTCGCACATGTTCCCAGAACTCATTGCAGGAACGCTAGGGCAGGTCCGGGCGGAGCGCGCCATCCTGGATGCGGAGGCCCTGGCCTACAACGCCACCTCGGAAGAATTCCTGCCTTTCCAGGAAACGACTCGTAGGCGGCGCAAGCACGGGATCGAGGCCCTGGCCGAACAACTGCCGCTGAAGGCCTTCGTCTTTGACATTCTCTACAAGGATGGGGTCTCGCTGCTCGATACCCCGCTGGCCGAACGCTTGGCGATCCTCGCAGAGACGATTTACGTCGACGACACCCTCATGCGCACCGCGAGCCACACCGTGAGCGATGCTCACACGCTCGCGCTCCTCTTTGATGAAGCGGTAAGCCTCGGCCTGGAAGGGCTGGTGGTGAAAAAGCAGGAGAGCCGCTACGAGGCCGGCGCGCGCAATTTCAACTGGGTGAAGCTCAAGCGCCACTCGGCTGGGGCCCTGAATGACACCATCGACTGCGTGCTGCTGGGCTACCTCTATGGTCGTGGCAAGCGTGCGGCGCTGGGAGCGGGTTCCCTGCTGGTGGGACTATACGATCCGGAGCAGGACCAGTTCGTGACCGTGACCAAGATCGGCACGGGACTCAGCGACGAGCAATGGCGCAGTATCCGCGAGCGCACCAAAGGGCTGGAAGTCGATCACCGGCCGGCTCGTGTCTCCTCGCTGATCGAGCCGAGCGTGTGGGTCGAGCCGCAGCTGGTCCTGGAGGTGCTGGCCGACGAGATCACACGCTCGCCCACCCATACGGCGGGAAAAGTCGGAGATGAACCAGGCTACGCGCTGCGCTTCCCGCGTCTCGTCTCCTTCCGGGAACGAGCCAAGAAGCCGGAGGATGCGACGACGGTCCAGGAACTGGTCGAACTGTACCAAAGCCAGGGCAGGAAATAAGCGGCGGCCCCAGCTTCGCCTCCGACCGAAGAGTGATTCTAGAGACAGGAAGGATCAGATGAGACCACTGAGAGACCAGGTCATCTTGATTACCGGAGCGACCGATGGACTGGGGAAAGCGGTCGCCATTCAGCTTGCGCGTACTGGGACCAGCAAACCTCGCCACGGAGGGTTTACATATCCTGGCAGTGAGGATGACCGATGCCCAATACATCAGGATGGAGGGAAAATCTTCTTCTGTTCTGAGCAGACCAATGTTGCTCACCCCACGCTCGCCCGCGCGGCGGTGGATCGTGACTTTCCGGCTTCATATAGAGACTCGGCATGTCGATGCACATGACGAGAGAAGGACGGCCCCACCCGATCTTCGACTTGTCTCCGCATTTCTCGATAACCTCTCTGAGGACGTCTTTTTACCGCTTTGGTGGTAGTCTGTGAGAAAAGAAGAACAAAGGAGGAAACGTATGGCTGAACACCTGATGGAGACGACATTGCGCACTGCTCTGTGGCGGCAGTTCGGCGCGGCCATCGCTATGCTGGAACATGCCCTGCTCGCCTGCCCGGGCACGCTGTGGAAAGGACTCCTCTGGAGTGACCCGGAAGCCCCAGCATACCCAACATTCTGGTCGCTCACCCATCACACCCTCTTCTGGCTCGACTTGTATCTCACCGGCTCCCTGGAAGAATTCGCTCCCCCCACACCCTTCACCCAGGATGAGTTTGGACCAGCACGGGTCCTTCCCGAACAGCCCTACCCCAAGGAGGAACTCCATGCCTATCTGGTGCAGCTGCGCCAGAAGTGCCAGACCACGCTGCTCTCGTTGTCAGACGAGCAAGCGCACCGCCAGGTTGCTTTCCCCTGGAGGTGGTGGAAGCCGATGAGCTTTTTCGAGCTCCAGGTGTACACCCTGCGCCACGTCCAGGAACATGCGGCCCAACTGAGCCTCTTTCTGGGACAGCACGGCATCCCGGGCGAGGCTCTCGACTGGGTGGGGCAAGCGAAGGATGAAGCGGGCCTCTGAGGCGCGCGGGTAGGAAATTTGGTCCGACTGCAACCGCTGGTGGGGGGAAACAGCGGAGAGCGGCGCGGCAGGTCGGGCATCGGCGTAATGCCGACTCGCGCACCCTGCGCTCCATCTGGTCTCTTCCGCTCTCGACAGGTCCATGCGATGTTTCCATGACAGGCTTGACCAGTGTCTCTGCGCAGGTGTGTGCAGCAAATGGAGGGACAGGGTACGCATGCTTGCATCGTGAGGCGTGTGCCGCCGTCATGAGGACGCATGCTGATCGTATAACCCAGGAAACTGTGAGTGAAGATCGTGGAAAAGCGTTGCCTGGATGGAAAGGAACTCGCGCACATGACCGCATTGCAATGGTCCCAGGTGCATGCCTGGCGAATGAGCCAACATGGCCTCTCCCCGCGTTTCTCCTCGCCGGATGTCGCTCTTGCGGTGACGCGCACGGCTGGGATTCAAGCCCAGGTGATGTCTGCTGCCGAGCTGGCGGTGTGTACGCGGGTGGAAGGACTCTCTCTCCGCGATGTCCAATCTGCGATCTTCCAGGACCGCACCCTGGTGAAGACCTGGGCGATGCGTGGCACCTTACACTTACTCTCTGCAAGCGAACTTCCTCTGTATGTGGCTGCGCGTGACTGGCAGCTGAATGCGAGCTGGTCCAACTATTTCGCTGAGTTCGGCCTGACCACTTCGGCGCAACAGGAAGCCTTCCTCTCTGCTATTCCGCACGTGTTGGAGCAGGGACCCCTGACCCGCCAACAACTGGCTGACGCGGCCGCGAAGCACACGGGGATTGCTCAAGTACGCGACTTCATTCTCTCCGAGAGCTGGGGGTCTCCCTTGAAACCAGCGGCCTATCGCGGTGAGCTCTGTTTCGGGCCAGGCCAGGGGAAGACGGCCACCTTCATGAACCCCAGAGGATGGATTGGGGAGTGGCAGCCCATCGAGCCACAGCTGGCGCTTCAGGAACTGGCCCGTCGGTATCTGCGGGCGTATGGCCCGGCGACTTCAGACGATTTTAGGTTTTGGTGGGGATGCGGCAAAACCCTCGCAAAAACACTCTTCCAATCGATAGCAGAGGAGCTGGTAGAAGTCGAGGTCGAAGGGTGGCGAGCCTTTGCCCTGTGTGCAACCCTTCCGTTCATGCAAAGCGTTGAACCAGTGGAGCAGATCCACCTGCTCCCCTTATTCGATGCCTTTACGATCGGGGCACCGCCACGCGGTTGCGAACCCCTGCTCGCTGCCGCCTACAAGAGCCAGGTCTTCAACCAGCAAGGGTGGACCTTTGCGGTCATTCTGGTCAACGGTTCCATCCAAGGAGTCTGGGACTATACAATCCGACGCTCGCACATCGTCGTCAAGGTGAACCTCTTCTGCTCATCCACAACCGCGATCCGCAAAGGGATTGCAGCCGAAGCGGAACGCCTCAGCCATCTCTTCGAGAAGGAGGTCGTGCTGGAAGATGAGTCTCCCTCCTCTTCCCAGTTGTAGCAATCGTGGAGTTGGCTCGATAGCGTTCGAGCTAGGCTTCGCCAGAAAAGAGCAGTGGGGCAGCGAATTGACGCGCGTGCCAATGGGAGAAACCGCATCGGTCAACGTCATTGCCAGGATATGTAAACCCTCTAGGGTCTTCCGCTCTTTTGATGAATCGAGGATGAGAAGCTATGAGAGGATTTTTGGCAGTTTTTGCACACTTCTCTGTTTGTGCTGAAGCCGCTTCTCAAGCATACTCAATGGCCTTCTGTTTGTCAACAAGCAAGCAGTGTTTTCTCTGTTTCATCAAAAGAGCGCAAGAGCCACCCTCTATGGCGAGGTTTGGTGGCGGTCCCTCTGTCGGTGTATCCCTCGCCCGCTTGTATTACGTCCCATCGGCGGTGATGATGTCCATGGAAGACCCTGACGAGCGGCGTGACCTCGACTGGGGATCAGGCTGAAGATGGCCGTAAAAGTGGCTGGCTACCTCATCACGTACGGACTCATCCACCATGAGCATCACTTCCTGGAGCTGCTGCACCTGGAGTACGCTCAAGCCTTCCGGGCTCATGACCAGGAGGGTACCAACCAGCAGATAGTCAGGTTCGGTGAAAACGGTAGGAGGAAGCCGTTTGACGGCCCCGAGTTGATCAACGAGGATCTGCACCGAAGCAAATGCGCCCGGGAGGGCGTCGGTAATCGTCTGGATCGCGACGGTTTCTTGTGGAGAATCGCCCGCCAGGATGGATCGATAGACGGCTCTGCGCTCCTGTTCGTCTGTCGGCAATCGCGAGATGTTGCGTGTTTGCCATCCATGGTCTGAATCGATCAGAATGTAGTAGCGTGATGATGACGTCTCTGAGAGTGAGAGGAGCTGCCTTTGAAACTGCTCCAGTTCCGGAGCCCTCGGTCGATGGCGATACTGTTTCCAGTCCTGCAGCAGGGCTGGTTGTATGGATGAGGGAATAGTCCCGTAAGGAGCGAGCTGGGCATCCAAAAGGGTGAGATCGGTAATGATCTCCTCATCGCCAACCACAAAGAGCGGTGTGTCATCTTCCTGTTCTGGATGAGCCCAGAGCTGGCCAAAGAACGACCCGCGCACCGGATCCCATCCCACTGCCAGGTTGTGATTTGTCTCAATTCTCGTCCTCTTGCCTGACCCATAACCTGTCCACCGACTGGCTTCTTTCCTTACTTCGTAGCAACCGAGCAGCAGAAGAGAATCCAGCGTTTTGACGCATATGCGCGTCTTTGGTCCAGTTTAGGAACGATAACGTGTCCTTTGGTTCAATCAAGCGAAAAGCCTGTTTGAAGAACACGATCTCCTCTTGTTTTTCGGACTGAGAGGATCAGAAATGCGTCAAACTGGACATGTTATGGCTCTTACACACTGTTGACACTGTTGGGAAACCTCTCCTGTCCCTGCTTAGCTTTGTGTGTTAGGATAAGAAGCCAAAGAAGAAGTCCAAATAGAGCATTGAAGGCAGGAGAAGGAAGATGACATTACAACCTCAAAATGAGTTTGCGATCCCCGAAGAGACGGTGCGTATCGCTCGTGCAGTCTATCCTAAAGGAAATACGTACATGAAGATGCGCGATGCGCTGGGAACGGTCTACCAGGACCAGAGCTTCGCCCATTTGTTTCCATCCAATGGACGCCCCGTTGAGTCTCCCTGGCGTTTGGCTTTGATCACTGTCATGCAATTCATGGAAGAACTGCCTGATCGACAAGCGGCTGATGCGGTGCGAGGGCGCATCGATTGGAAGTATGCACTGGGGCTGGAATTGACCGATCCAGGGTTTGACTTTACCTTGCTCTCTGACTTTCGCAAACGCCTGGTTCAAGGGGGAGCCGAACAGGTGTTGTTGGATGCCATGCTGACGCTCTTCAAAGAGCGTGGCTGGCTCAAGGAACGCGGCAAGCAGCGGACCGACTCCACGCATATCCTGGCGAAAATTCGAGCCATTAACCGGCTGCTGTGTGTTGGGGAGGCGATGCGTTTTGCGCTCAATAGTCTGGCCATTGTTGCTGGAGAGTGGCTTCTTGGTCAGTGCGAGGAAGGATGGGTCCACCGCTATGGACATCGGATCGAAGAAGCTCGCTTACCAAGCAGCCGGGCAGAACGTCAGAGCCTGGCGGAGGTGATTGGAAGAGATGGAGCAGACTTGCTTGAAGCGATCTTTGCTCCAACAGCGCCCCCCTTGCTGCGCCAGATTCCTGCCGTCGAAATTTTACGCCAGATCTGGGTCCAGAATTATCGATGGGAAGATGGGCAACTCCGCTGGAGAAGCAATGAGGAGATTCCCCCGCCAGCACGCTTTATCAGTTCTCCCTACGATCCAGAAGCTCGCTACAGCAAAAAGCGCAGTACGACCTGGGTCGGATACAAAATCCATCTGACTGAAGTCTGTGATGAAGATCGTCCGCATCTCATTACGCAGGTCACGACGACACCGGCATCTGTGGCTGATGAAGCGATGGTTGAAGTGATTCATGAGGCTCTTAAGCAAGAGCAGTTGTTGCCTGCTCAGCATTTGCTCGATTCGGGTTACATCACCTCTCAAACGTTGGCTCGCAGTCAAAAGGACTATGACATCGAGGTGGTTGGGCCCACGCGAGCTGACTACAAGTGGCAAGCCAGCGTTTTCAAGGGCTTTGATGCCAGTCACTTTGTCATCGATTGGGAGGCTAAACAGGCCACCTGCCCGGAAGGACAGACCAGCATCAGTTGGACTCCGGCTCTTGATAACCGCAAAAACGAGGTGATCAAGATCAGATTCTCCACCAGGGATTGCCAGAACTGTCCCAGTCAAATGCAGTGTACCCATTCTGACTCGCGAGCTCCCCGCCGATTACTGACGGTACGACCGCAAGAGCAGTACGAAGCCTTGCAAGCGGCACGCCAACGACAGACCACCGAAACTTTCAGCAAGCAGTATGCAGCACGATCCGGTATCGAAGCCACCATCTCGCAAGGAGTGCGGGCTTTGGGGATGCGTCGTTCTCGCTATATTGGCCTTGAGAAAACCAGTCTTCAGCACCTTGGCACAGCTGCTGCTTTCAATGTGGTCCGTATTGTGGCATGGCTCGATGGCGATGAACTGGCTCCGACACGGATTTCTGCCTTCCAAAGACTTTGTAACGCAGCTTAAAAAAGTTTCCCAACAGTGTCACTTTTGGTGATCCAAGCTTATCAGCAGCTGGTCTTGAAAATCTTCATCCGCTCCAGAAGCGATTTTCTGCTACCTCTTCGGAGCTCTGCAATAGTAGAATCACCAAAAGCGTGTAAGATCGATGTTATGAGAAAAAGGCATGAAAAACCGTGATCACATCGAGGTCGTTCTCATATGAGCCATCAAGTGGACTCTGACCAACCTCTCTAACTCTGCAATACAAACGTGCTCTTCGCCTGCATGAACCCAATTGACACCTGTTTACCATAAGTTGTCCAACTGTGTCCAGTACCTGCTATACTAAACAGAACAACAAGGAGAGGTATTGGATGGCATGGACACAAAACGGAAGAGTTATACGCTGGGGGAGTTTTTGCGAGCGGCTGAGACATGGATCAACTTTTCTAATCAAGAGCGACCAGCACGCGGGGTTCGATAACCTCTCTCCGCTTCACTCTGCGAAGCCGCATGAGTTGGAGGATATTCCTTCACTCGCCCTCTGGTGATGTCTCTTGTAGCAGAGACTGGACAATTCTGAAATGATGAGAGGAGCACCGGTTATTCTATGAAGATCTACCTGGTGGATGGGACCTACGAGCTGTTTCGCAGCCACTTCGGCGCGCCGCCGCGCAAGGCACCGGATGGGCGCGAGGTCGGCGCAACGCTGGGCCTTTTACGCAGCCTGCTGATGCTGTTGACCACACCTGGCATCACCCACGTGGCCTGCGCGTTCGATCACGTGATCG
>WNGD01012446.1_pt1 | contig 10981 bp, 11 predicted proteins | sample 5400671 | NCBI WGS metagenome assembly WNGD01 (sample SAMN13153369, study PRJNA577476) | soil metagenome | isolation source: 40 cm soil or saprolite under grassland replicate 2 | place: USA:California | collected 2016-06-15
CACGGGCACCTACTCGTCCATCGCGGCGGCCTCGCTGGTCATGGACTGGGAGACGTGGAGCCGGGTTCGGACCAAGACGGCGGGCAAGGTTCCTGCGAAGGCCTGAAAATAGCCGTAGCAACCTCCTGATTTTAGTGGCAAAATCAGAGGTCAACCCTCGGAGGGTAAAGGTTGACCCAGCTCGAGACGCTCATAGAGGAGATTCCGAAGTACCAGCCGGGCGCCAACCTGGACCTGGTCAACCGCGCCTACCGCTTCTCCGAGCTCAGCCACCGCGGTCAGCAGCGCGCTTCGGGTGAGCCGTACCTTTCCCACCCCCTGGAAGTGGCCGGCCTCCTCGTGAACTTCAAGATGGACGTGACCACCGTCACCGCCGGCCTCCTCCACGACGTCCTCGAGGACACGGACGCGACCAAGGACGACCTCGAGCGCGAGTTCGGCCGGGAGATCGCCGAGCTCGTGGACGGGGTGACCAAGATCGGCAAGCTCGCCTTCTCCTCGCGCGAGGAGCGGCAGGCCGAGAACTTCCGAAAGATGGTCGTGGCCATGGCCCACGACCTGCGCGTGCTCATGATCAAGCTGGCCGATCGGCTGCACAACATGCGCACGCTCGACTACCTCCCGCCCGACAAGGGACGGAAGATCGCCCAGGAGACGCTCGACATCTACGCGCCCCTCGCCCACCGGCTCGGGATGGCCAAGGTCAAGGCCGAGCTGGAGGACCTCGCCCTCCGGGTCATGAAGCCCGAGGACTACCTGGACCTGATGCGACGCGTGGCCAAGCGCCGGCTCGAGCGCGAGGCGGAGATCAACCAGCTCATCTCTATCCTTAAGGAGAAGCTGGGCGAGGTGGACATAGAGTCGAAGATCGCCGGTCGCCCCAAGCACTTCTACTCGATCTGGAAGAAGATGCACGAGGGCGGGCGCGAGTTCGACGAGATCTACGACCTCACGGCCGTGCGCGTCTTGACCAAGACCGTGCGCGACTGCTACGGCGCCCTCGGCGTCATCCACTCGCTCTGGAAGCCCGTGCCCGGCCGCTTCAAAGACTTCATCGCCATGCCCAAGGTCAACATGTACCAGTCGCTCCACACCACGGTCATCGGGCCCAAGGGCGACCCCGTGGAGATCCAGATCCGCACGGTGGACATGCACCGGGTGGCGGAGGAAGGCATTGCCGCCCACTGGCTGTACAAGGAGAAGAAGAGCGGGCACGACCGGTTCGACGAGGCCTTCATGTGGCTCCGCCAGCTCATGGAGTCGCAGACGGACGTCACGGACTCGAAGGAATTCCTCGACTCCGTCCGGGTCGACCTCTTCCCCGACGAGGTGTACGTGTTCACGCCCAAGGGCGACGTGAAGGCCCTCCCCGAGGGCTCCACGCCCCTCGACTTCGCCTATGCCGTCCACACGGATGTGGGCCATCATTGTGTGGGCGCCAAGGTCAACGGCAAGCTGGTGCCTCTCCGCTACACCCTGCGGCAGGGCGACATCGTTGAGATCGTGGCCTCGCCCACCCAGCATCCGAGCCGCGACTGGCTCAAGATCGTCAAGTCGAGCCGCTCCAAGGCCAAGATCAACCAGTGGCTGAAGGTGGAGGAGCGCGCCCGCTCCCTCGAGCTCGGTCGCGAGCTCTTTGACCGCGAGGCGAAGAAGTATCGTCTGGTCCCCGCCACCCTCCTGGCCTCGGAGGAGATGAAGAAGCTCCTCGTCGAGCTCGGCTTCTCTTCCGCCGACGACCTGCTCGCCTCCGTGGGCTACGGCAAGAGCTCGGTGCACCAGGTGGTGGGCAAGCTCGCTCCCGCCGTGGTCCACGACGAGCCCGTGCCCGATCGCGCGGCCAAGACCCCGCGCAAGGCCGAGGGCGCCGTCCGTATCCGCGGGGTGGACGACGTGCTCGTGCGCTTCGGCAAGTGCTGCTCGCCCGTGCCGGGCGACGGGATCGTGGGCTTCATCACGCGGGGCCGCGGGCTGACCGTTCACGCGCGCGACTGCCTGACCGTGGTCAAGAACGTGCTCGACAAGGAACGGCTGGTGGCCGTGGAGTGGGACGCGGGAGAGCCAGCCAAGCGCCCCGTCAAGATCGCTGTCTACATCGGGCATGACCGTCCGGGTATCCTCGCCGAGATCACCGCGGCCATCTCCTCCCGCCAGGGCAACATCACCAAGGCGGAGATCACCGTCACCGACGACCGGAAGGGCATCAACCATTTCGTCATCGAGGTGGAGGACCTTCAGCAGCTGCAAGGCATCATGCAGGGCATCCGCGAAGTGAAGGACATCGTGAACGTGGAAAGAGTCCGCGGCCTCTAGTCCGCCGCCCCTCGGCCGCTCCCTCATGACGCGCCCCGAGTTCGAGACGCTCGTCGAGCGGGCCCTCCGCACGCTGCCCCGCCGGTTCAAGGACAAGATCAGCAACGTCGCCATCGTGGTGGAGGACTGGGCGGACGAGGAGACGCTCGAGCAGGTCGGCATCGAGCCGCCCGACACCCTCTACGGCCTCTACCGGGGCATCGATCTCACCCGTCGCGACACGTCCTACGGCAATGTCCTTCCCGACACGATCCACATCTATCAAGGGCCGATCGAGGAGGACTGCGCTGACGCCGAGGAGATGGCCGAGCTCGTGCGCGACACCGTGATTCACGAGATCGGCCATTATTTCGGCCTCGATGACGACACGATGGAGGACATCGAGGGCCACCAGTAGTCGCCGGGTCGATCTGCTGCGCCATCCTGGCTCGCGTCTCGCCTCGGCTCCCCGCTTCTAGCTAAGTTTTTTCCTTGACAGCATTTTCATTTGTCCTTATGGTTTCAGCGTACGCTGAAAATTATGGAACAAGTGAAACCATGGAGAAAACACAGAGTATCGTGCGGTCAGCGGCCCAGCGGCTTCGGGAGCTTCTTCCGAAGGCCACCGGTTGGGAGGAGCATGCCGGGCTCAAGGTCGGCGGTCAAAAGGCCGATCTCGTGATGAAATTCAAGTTCGGCGGAGACGAGCAGACCCTACTTCTCGAAATCACTTCGCTCGGCCAGCCCCGCCAGATCAGGGAGACCGTCACGCGCCTGGGCGAGCTGCGGGCCGAGCTGGGAGGGGCGTACCCGGTGGCGGTGGCGCAATACATCAGCCCCCAGGGCGCGGCCATCCTGAAGCGCAACGGGCTCGGCTATCTGGACCTCTCCGGCAATTGCCATCTCGCCTTCGGCAACGTGCTCATCGAGAAGGAAGGCAAGCCGAATCTCCGCCCCTCGACGCGGCCCCTCAAGGCGCTCTTCGCGCCCCGCGCCACCCGGGTGATCCGGGCGCTCCTCGTCGAGCCCGGCCACCTCTGGCGCCTGGACGAGCTCGCCCGGTCCGCCCAGGTCAGCCTCGGCCACGCGCACAACGTCGTGAAGCGCCTCGTCGAGCTGGCGTGGCTGGATCGGGGCGAGCAGCAGCGGATCCACCTCAGCAAGCCCGCCGACCTGCTCGACGCGTGGGTGGACGCGTACACGTACCGGCTCAACGAGGCCACGACGTACTTCTCGCCCGAGCGGGACTTCGGCCCGGCGACGACGAGGGCAACGTCCACCTCCTCGCGCCCTACGACCCCGGCGTTTTCCACGCTCCCATCACGAAAAGCGGCGTGCCGGTGGTGTGCCTGCCGCAGCTCTATGCCGATCTCTATCACTATGAGCGCCGTGGCCGCGAACAAGCGGCCCATATCCGCCGGGAGGCCATGGGCTTTTAGGCCGATGACCCTCTAGGTGGGGAAGGGAGGTGACGCTTCCATGAAGAAGAAAGCGAAGAAGAAGAGCGCGACGAAGCGCAAGAAGGCCACGAAGAAGGGGCGCCGGCGCTAGCCGACGTCGAATATTCGACGTTCGAGTCGAGACGGTGCCGACGAGCCGCAGGCGAGGAGACCGGCGAGGCGAGGGCTGAGTCGGACGATTGCAGCGGAAAGGGGGTGACTTCCTAATGGCGAAAAAGAAGAAGGCGGCCAAGAAGAAGAAGAAGTAGCGTGAGGGGCTCGGTGGGAGGTGGCGGCCTTCCATCGACGCGTACCACGCTCTTTGAGCAGGTCACCCGGCGGGGGGCGGCAACGCTCCTCGCCGGGCTCCTGTCGTGCAGCTAGACGATCTTGACGACCTTTCCGGCTTTGAGGCAGCGGGTGCAGACGCGCAGGCGCTGGACCGTGCCCGCGCCGCCGATCTTCCCCCGCATCGAGACCAGATTGACGAGCCAGCGCCGCTTCGTGACATTGTGCGCGTGACTGATCTTGTGGCCGACGGACGGGCCTTTCCCGCACACATCGCAACGCTGAGCCATGCCGACTCCTTGAGGGGATCTGCGCCTGATTTGCCGGACGCGAGGCCCTTTTATAGCATGATCGAGTGAGCGGAGCAACGACTTGACCCCTCCCAGCCCACCATCTCTCGGGGCGGCGTCCAAGCCCGCGGCCGCGCCGGGGCCCCGCACGCGCCTCGAGGCGCTTCCCGGCGTCGGCCCGCAGCGCGCAAAACTCCTGGCCAAGCTCGGGCTCGTCACCATCGAGGACGCGCTCTGCCAGCACCTCCCGAGCCGCCACGAGGATCGCAGCCAGATCCTCCCCCTCGGTCGCCTCACCGTGGGCGACGCGCGCACGTGCGCGGGGACCATCGCGGGGATCAGCCCGCCTCCGCGTGGGCGCCCGCGCGTGCCCCTGACCGTCATGATCCGCGACGCGAGCGGCTTCTTGAGCTGCGCGTGGTTCAACCAGCCGTACCTGGCGCGCGTCTTCAAGCGCGGCCAGTTCCTGATCGTGCACGGGAAAGTCCAGCCGTATGGCCGCGGGCCGCTCCAGATGCAGGTCAAGGACTACGAGCTGGTCGAGGAGGGCCCGGACGAGACGCTGCACACGGGCCGCCTCGTCCCCGTCTATCCCACCACCGAGGGTCTGACCCAGCGCCCGCTTCGCCGGTTGATGAAGCGCTTGGTGGACGGATGGGCCGATCAGGTCGAGGACCCGCTCCCCTCGGCGGTCCGGGAGAAGATCGGCCTGCCTTCTCTTGGCCAGGCCATTCGGGGCGCCCATTTTCCGGAGACCGATGCCGTGCAGGCCCTGGCCCGCGGCCGGCTCGTCTTCGACGATTTCTTTCTCTTCGAGGTCGGCCTCGCCATCCGCCGTCACCGGGAGGGCCGGCGGCGAGGGCTCGCGATGAATCCCCAGGGTGACCTGGCTCGACGTCTGCTCGCGGGATTGCCCTACACGCTGACCGTCGCGCAGGAGCGCGTGTGGCGGGAGATCAAGACGGACATGGCCGAGCCCTACCCGATGAACCGTCTGCTCCAGGGCGATGTCGGCTCGGGCAAGACGATCGTGGCGGCCCTGGCCATCGTGACCGCGGTGGAAGCGGGCTACCAGGCCGCGCTCATGGCGCCGACGGAGATCCTGGCCGAGCAGCACATGATGACGCTCCAGGCGCTCCTCGAGCCCCTGGGCGTGCGCGTCGTCCTGCTGACCGGCGCCGTCAAGAGCAAGGCGAGACAATCGGCCATCGAGGCGGTGGAGAGCGGCTCGGCCGGCTGCGCCGTCGGCACGCATGCGCTGGTGCAGGGAGGCGTGGCCTTCGAGCGACTCGGGCTGGCCGTGATCGACGAGCAGCACCGCTTCGGTGTAGGGCATCGCGCGGCGCTTCGCGGCAAGGCCGAGAGCCCCGACGTTCTCGTGATGACGGCCACGCCGATTCCCCGCACGCTCGCCCTCACTCTCTACGGCGATCTCGAGGTTTCCGTGCTCGACGAGCTCCCGCCCGGCCGCAAGCCGGTACGGACGGAGGCCCGGGGGGAGCGGGCCCGACAGAAGATCTATGCCTTCCTCCGCGACGAGATGGCGGCGGGCCGGCAAGTCTACGTGGTCTGTCCCCTCGTCGAGGAGTCGGAGGCCTCCGACCTGCGGGCGGCCACGGAGATGGCGGAGCGGCTCCAGCGTCAGGTCTTTCCCGAGCGCCGCGTGGGGCTCCTCCACGGCCGGCTGCGCTTCCCGGAGAAGGAGCGCGTCATGCGCGAGTTCAAGGAAGGCGCGCTCCATGTCCTGGTCTCGACCACCGTGATCGAGGTCGGCATCGACGTGCCCAACGCCTCCGTCATGCTCGTGGAGCACGCCGAGCGCTTCGGCCTCTCCCAGCTCCACCAGCTCCGCGGCCGCGTGGGGCGAGGGCCCTTCAAGAGCTTCTGCATCCTCCTGTCGGCGGCCGTGGGCGAGGACAGCCAGCGGCGCATCGAGGCGATGACGGAGACCAATGACGGGTTCAAGATCGCCGAGGTGGATCTCGCGCTCCGCGGGCCCGGCGAGTTCTTCGGCACGCGCCAGTCGGGGCTGCCGGAGTTCCGCGTGGCCGATCTCCTGCGCGACGGCGCCGTCCTGGAGCAGGCGCGCCGCGAGGCGTTCGCCGTGGTGCAGGGCGACCCGAGCCTGCTCGCTCTCCCGCACCGGAGGCTCCGCGCCGCGCTTCTCGCGCGCTGGCGCGGCAAGCTCGACCTGGCGGGGATCGGCTGATGCGGGTGCTCGCGGGCGAGCTCAAAGGGCAGCGGCTCATCACTCCCAAGGGCCGGACGACGCGGCCCACGGCGGACCAGGTGCGCATCGCCTGCCTGGACACCCTGATGCCGTATCTCGAGTCGGGCCCCTTCCTCGATCTCTTCGCGGGGGCGGGCGGTGTGGGCATCGAGGGGCTCTCGCGGGGGGCGCCCTCGGCCGTCTTCGTCGAGGAGGACCGCGCGGCCATCGCCGCCCTCGCGGACAACGTGAAGCGCCTCGGACTCGGCGAGCGCGCCCGGATCATCCGCGCGGACGTGACACGCGCCCTCGCCACCCTCGCCTCCGAGGGAGCGCGCTTCGCCGTCGTCTTCCTCGACCCGCCCTACGACTCGCTCCAGAGCGCGGAAACCCTCAACCGGCTCGGCGAGGGCGCCTGTCTCGCTCCGGGGGCCATCGTGGTCGCGCAGCATCCCACCAAGGTGCCGCCCGCGCCGAACTGCGGAGCCCTCGGCCTGTGGAAGAGCCGACGGTTCGGGGAGACGACCTTGACTTTCTTTCGGGCCCGCGCGTAGAGTGAGCGTGCTTTTTCCACCATTTCCGCGGCACGAACGGGGGACGACGTGAGCACGCGGGCCGTTTATCCAGGCATGTTCGATCCGATGCACAACGGGCATCTGGATTTGATCGAGCGCAGCCTGCGCATCTTCGACGAGCTGATCGTGGCCGTGGTCGCCAACCCCTCGAAGCAGCCGCTCTTCGACGTCAAGGAGCGGCTCGAGATCATCGACGAAGCCACCGCGGGCATGGGGAGGATGCGCATCACCTCCTTCGACGGGCTCCTCATCGACCTCGTGCACCGGGAGCAGGCCGACTGCATCGTGCGCGGCATTCGCGCCGTCTCCGATTTCGAGTACGAGTTCCAGATGGCCCTCATGAACCGCAAGCTCCGCCACACGGTGGAGACGGTGTTCCTGATGCCTCACGAGAAGTACACGTACATCTCCTCGCGCCTCATCAAGGAAGTCTCCTCGTTCGGCGCGGCCGTGACGGGCATGGTGCCGACAGTGGTCGAGGAGCGGCTGAACGCCAAGTTCTCCAGAAAGTAGGCTCCCCGCATGCTCGCTGACCGACTCGCCACTCTCCAGCCCTCTCCCACCCTCGCCATGCAGGCCAAGGCCAAGGCCATGCGCGCGCAGGGCATCGACGTCATCTCCTTCGGGGCGGGAGAGCCCGACTTCGACACTCCGCGCCGCATCAAGGACGCGGCCGTCCGCGCGATCGAGAGCGGGCAGACGAAGTACACGGAGGTGGGAGGCATCCCCGAGCTCCGGGCCGCCGTCTGCCAGAAGCTCAAGCGCGAGCTCGGGCTCGAGTACGCGCCCGACGAGGTGACGGTGTCCTGCGGGGCCAAGCACACGCTCTACAACATCGTCATGGCCCTCGTGAATCCGGGCGACGAGGTGCTGATTCCGAGCCCGTTCTGGGTCTCCTATCCCGAGCAGGTGCAGCTCCTCGGCGGCGTGCCCGTGCCCGTCGAGACGTCGGAGTCGACGGGCTTCGACCTCGACCCGGCGGCCGTGAGGCGGGCGGTGACGCCGAAGACCAAGCTACTCGTCCTCAACAGCCCGGGCAATCCGACGGGTGCGATGTTCTCGGCCGGGGCCCTGCGTCAGGTCGGCGAGCTGGCCGTGGAGCGCAATCTGTGGATCGTCTCCGACGAGTGCTACGAGGCCCTGACGTACGAGGGGCGTCACGTCTCGATCGCCTCGCTCTCACCCGAGATCAAGGCGCGCACCCTCGTGGTCAACACGTGCTCCAAGGCCTATGCCATGACGGGCTGGCGGCTCGGCTTCGCCGCGGGCGCCAAGCCGATCATCAAGGCCATGACGGACATCCAGAGCCAGGTGACGTCGAACCCGACCTCGATCACCCAGTGGGCGGCCGTGGAGGCGCTGGCCGGACCGCAGGACGAGATCGCCAAGATGGTGGGCGAGTTCGACCGGCGTCGCCGGGTCATCGTGGGGGCGCTCAACGCCATGCCGGGCATTCGGTGCGTCACGCCCAGGGGCGCCTTTTACGTCTTTCCGAATGTCTCCGGGCTCTTCGGCAAGCGGTGGAAGGGCGGCGTGCTCAAGGGCTCCGCGGACGTCTGCGCCTTTCTCCTGGACGAGGCGCGCATCGCCACCGTGGCCGGCGTGGACTTCGGCTCGGACGCCCATATCCGGCTCTCGTATGCCACGGGGCTCGAGACGATCAAGGACGGCATGAGCCGCATGGCGGTCGCCCTGCGAAAGCTCGACGGATGAAGGTCGAGGGGTCCTCCGACATTCCCGCTCCGCGTGACAAGGTGTGGGCAGCCTTCCTCGATCCCGCCACCCTCGCCAAGGCCATTCCCGGCTGCGAGGGGCTCGATGAGATCGGTCCCGGTGAGTACAAGGCCAAGATGAAGATCGGTGTCGCCGCCATCAAGGGCACCTTCGAGGGCAAGGTGCGTCTGTTCGACCTCGAGCCTCCGAACCGCTACCGGATGGCGCTCGAAGGCAGCGGCGGTCCGGGCTTCGTGCGGGGCGAGGCGGGCATGGAGCTTTCCGATGCCGAGGGGGGCACGCGCGTGACCTACGCTGCGGATGTCCAGGTGGGCGGGCTCATCGCGAGTGTCGGCCAGCGCATGCTCGGCGGTGTCAGCAAGATGATGCTCGACCAGTTCTTCACTCGCATGACCGAGCTCCTGGCCGAGGCGAAGTAGCGCGACACCGTCTCGATGTGGCCGCTCTGGGGGCTGCTGGTCGGCACACTGCTCCTGATCTCCTCGACGCCCGCCGTCCCTGCTCCTCCCACACCGCCTGAATGCTCGGGCCCGGCGGGCGCCGGCCCCTCCCGATGTCTCTACCGCTCGCTCTTGCCGAGCTCGGGTATCGTGGCAGACTGCCGGACCGACCGTGACTGCCGGGTCGGCTACTACTATGGCAGCCCGGAGCAGCCACACTGGTTCACGCCGCCCGATGGGTTGAGCGTCCTCCCCAAGCCCGAGGTGATCTGGCATACCGCGACCTTCGCGGAGACGCGGGTTCCGTGCGGCCGCGCCTGCACGTGGAGCTATTTCTTCGAGGCGAAGCGGCGCCTGCTCTCGGCGCCCCGCCGTGACGTGCTCGACGTGGACTACCGGCGCCTGCTCATGGCCCAGGTGGACGGGCGCGCGCTCGCCATCCGCCAGATCTTCTCCGCCCGCGACATCGTGCGCATCGAGCGCGAGTGGGCTCCCGGCCTCACCGCCGGCTCTGCGATCACGGCCATCCATTTCGATCCCGACGGGCGGCTGTCCTTCACGTGGCTCAAGGGCGCCGAGCGCGCCTCCGTGTCAGAGCGCGTCACCGTGCCAACATATGTCCGCTGAGCCGGCCGCGTCTCGGCCGGAGGGCTACGGGGTCTTCAGGCTCTCCATGAACTCCTTGAAGTTCGGCTGCGCGCGGAGGAGCTCGGGCCCGATCCGGATCAGCCGATCCACCTGCTCCGGGATCAGGGTAAAGCTCGTGGGGATCTCCAGGAATTCCTTTCCCCGCTTCGGATCGGGGATGGCCTCGAAGTTGACCTCGATCACGTAGGGGTCGAGGTCGGCGGCAAAGCCCGGGAGCGGGGGGCGGCCGGGCACGCAGACAGCCGCTGCCTGCAGGCCGCGATGTTCCGCTGGGCTCGCTCGCGCATGTCCCGCAGCTCCTTCATCGCCTCGATGGTCTCGATCGTCTCTCCGCTGTCCGGCCGGGCATTGACGACGATGATGACGAATTTCTCGATGGCGCCGTCGCTGATGAGCTTGCGGATGAACCCGCTCGTCCGGGGCCAGGCTGCCTCGCCTCCTCAGGCGGTGACGGCGGCGAGGGGGCGGCGGAGGACGAGGGTGAGCGGCAGTGTGAGGAAGACCATGGAGCCGACGAGACCGAGGGCAAGCGGCACACCTCCCCAGTCGCTCACGAGCCCGTAGGCGAACGGCGCCAGCGCGGAGGCGCCCACGCCGAGGGTGTAGAAGATGCCGTAGCTCCGGGCCCGCCGGTCGCTCGTCACGAGGTCGGCCACGGTGCCGTACAGCACCGACGAGGTGCCGTTCAGCGCCACTCCGAGCGGGGGCAGCAGGATGAGCGATGCGCCGAGGGGCAGGGTGAGCAGGAGCAGGATGGTCGCGCCCGTGGCCACCTCGGTGATGATGACGGTGCGGATCACGCCCAGCCGCTCGGCGAGCGCGCCGCAGGCGAACTTGCCCACCGCGCCCCCCGCGAATACGAGCATGAGGGCGAGCCCGACCGCCTGCACCGTCGAGCCCTTGGCGATCAGGAGGAAGGGGAGGAAGGTCAGGAAGCCGCTCCGAGTCGAGTTGTCGATGATCTGGATGGCGGAGAGGGCCTGAAAGCCGCGCACGTCCCGGATGCCCCAGTCCGATCCCGCGCGCGGCGCCTCCTCGCTGGCGACGGGCGCCCATCCCGCGCCCA
>WNGD01018155.1_pt1 | contig 10981 bp, 11 predicted proteins | sample 5400671 | NCBI WGS metagenome assembly WNGD01 (sample SAMN13153369, study PRJNA577476) | soil metagenome | isolation source: 40 cm soil or saprolite under grassland replicate 2 | place: USA:California | collected 2016-06-15
TGGGCCCTCCGCTATCTTCGACTTCCACCACACGGACAGTTCGGACAAGCGTTTTGGAATCGGTCAGGATGGGATACCCCGCAGGTGGGAAAGCGTCGCCGCCGAGCTCGAGAAGTGCGTGATGCTCTGCGCGAACTGCCATCGCGAAGTACACGCGGGTGTACGTGTGATCCGGCCGACTCTGCTCGGTCTGGCGGAGGACGCCGCGGTCTACCGAGCGGCGTAGCCGGCGACCGGCGCTCGCGTGGCACTATCGCCGCCGTGGACGGCCCCTTCCTTGAGGACTTCACCGCGGGCGCGACGTTCCGCTCGTCGATCGGTCGCACCATCACACAGGCTGACAACATCCAGTTCTCGCTGCTCACCAACAACTCGAACGAGATCCATTTCAACACGCACTACGCGGCGCAGACCGAGTTCAAGCGTCCGCTGGTGAACAGCTTTCTCACGCTCGCGACGGTCGCGGGCATGATGGTCCCCCAGACGAGCCGCTGGGGGTTCGCTCTCGGAGTGGGTGAGGTCACGCTCCCGAATCCGCTCTTCGAAGGCGACACGCTCTACGCGGACACCGAGGTGCTCGAGGCGCGCGCCTCGCGTTCGCGTCCGGGCTGGGGCATCGTCACCGTACGCCAGCGTGGCATCAAGCAAGACGGCACGATCGTCCTGATCGCCAAGCGCACGTTCATGATCCCGACCCGCGCGAACGCGCCGAAGCCGCATTTCCCCGAGCCGCGCGAGTAGCGGTGGACTTCGGCCGGACCGACGAGCAGGAGTCGATCCGCTCGGCGGTGCGCTCGCTCTGCGCTCGGTTCCCGGATGAGTACTGGCGCGAGCTCGATCGCGCGAGCGAATACCCCGAGCGCTTCGTTCGCGCTCTCACCGAAGCCGGCTGGCTCGGCGCACTCATTCCTACCGAATACGGTGGCGGCGGGCTCGGTCTCGCGGAAGCGGCGCTCATCATCGAGGAGATCAACGCGTCCGGCGGCAACGCCGCGGTCGCGCACGCCCAGATGTACACGATGGGCACCCTGTTACGCCACGGGAGCGACGAACAGAAGCGGCGCTACCTTCCGCGTCTCGCGAAGGGTGAGCTGCGCTTGCAGGCGTTCGGCGTCACCGAGCCAGAGGCCGGCTCGGAGACGACGCGCATCAAGACGATGGCGACCAGGCGCGGTGACCGCTACGTCGTCAACGGGAAGAAGATCTTCATCTCGCGGGCGCAGCACTCCGACCTGCTGCTGCTTCTGACGCGCACGACGCCGTACGACGACCTCGCAGACAAGACGCAGGGCCTCTCCGTCTTCCTCGTGGACCTGAAAGGCGCGATCGAGCGAAAGCGGATCGTCGTGCGTCCGATCGAGACGATGTTCAACCACCACACGACCGAGCTCTTCATCGACGAGCTCGAGGTGCCGGGATCGGATCTCATCGGCACCGAGGGCCAGGGCTTCCGTCACATCATCGACAGCTGGAACGCCGAGCGGATCCTCATCGCGTCCGAATCGCTTGGCGACGGACGCTGGTTCGTCGAACGCGCCGCGGCGTACGCGTCCGGGCGTGTCGTCTTCGGCAGGCCGATCGGATCGAACCAGGGCGTGCAGTTCCCGCTGGCGCAGGCGCACGCTCAGCTCGAAGCGGCCGCGCTCATGCGCGACAAAGCCGCCTGGCTGTACGACCACGGCCGTAAATGCGGCGCGGAGGCGAACATGGCGAAGCTGCTCGCGTCGCAGGCGGCATGGGATGCCGCAAACGGGGCGATCGACGCGTACGGCGGCTACGGCTTCGCGCGCGAGTTCGACGTGGAGCGCAAGTTCCGCGAGACGCGCCTCTTGCTCGTCGCGCCCATCAGCAACAACCTCGTCCTCGCCTACATCGGTCAGCACATCCTGGGGATGCCGCGGTCTTATTGATGGACGCGCCGCGGCCGATGCGGTCGCTCATGTTCGTGCCGGCGCACCGCGAGCGGATGGTCGCGCGGGCGCTCGGGCTCGCCGAGTTCGGCCCGACCGTGCTCGACGTCGCGATCCTGGATCTCGAGGACGGCGTGCCGCCGGCGTCGAAGGACGAGGCGAGGCGGGCCGTCGGGGAAGTGCTGGCTCGCCCTTCGCAGGGCGGACCGCTCCGTTTCGTGCGCATCCGGCGCGCGTTGAGCGACGCGGGTGAGGCCGACCTCGACGCCGTCGTTCGCGCCGGCCTGGACGGCATCGTCGCGCCGAAGGTGCGACGCGCCGAGGAGGTGGACTGGCTGGCGCAGGAACTCGACGCGCGCGAGCGCGCGATGACGATCGCCCCCGGCACGATCCGCATCGTCGCGTCGATCGAGAGCGCGGCCGCGCTGGTCGATGCTCCGCGTATCGCCGCGGCGTCGGAACGCGTCGTGGGTCTGGCCTTCGGGTCGGAGGACTTCGCCCTTGACCTCGGGCTTCCGACGCGGCGTGAGGGCGAGGCCGCGGAGCTTCTGTACGCGCGCTCGGCGACCGTCGTCGCCGCGGCGTCCTCGGGAAAGCTCGCGTTCGATGGCATCTGGCCCGACATCGACGACGCCGCGGGCCTCCGCGCCGACGCTCTCCGCGCGCGCCGACTCGGGTTCGCCGGCAAGACTCGACGCACCGGTCGTCGACCGCGCGCGGCGCGTCCTGCGCGCGGTCGAGCGCAAACTCTAGGCTGCGCGCATGCGACTTCTCACGTTCCTCTCCGACGAGGGTCCGCGCGCCGGGACGTTCGTCTCGGATGGCACGATCATGGCCATCCGCGATCTCGTGCCCGGCGGGCCGATCGACATGCTGCGGGTGATCGAGCAGTTCGAGGGGTTCCGGAAGGGCATCCACGACGCTGCAAAGCGCGCCCGCGGCGGCGTGGATCCGTCGAAGGCGAAGCTGCTCGCGCCGATCCCAGTGCCGCGGCGCAACGTGTTCTGCGTCGGCTGGAATTACGCGGAGCATTTCCAGGAGGGAGCGAATCTTCGCGCCGGACAAGGCGCGCTGGGCCAGCAGGAGATCCCGCAGTATCCCGCGCTCTTTACGAAGAATCCCGCGACCGTCACCGGTCCCGACGCCGGCGTGCTGTTCCCGGCGCCGCATTCGGAGCAGCTGGACTGGGAGGTCGAGCTCGCCGTGATCGTCGGGCGCGGCGGTCGCGACATCAAGGAAGCGGACGCGATGGACCACGTCTTCGGTTACACCTGCGCGAACGACGTCTCGGTGCGCGACGTGCAGCGACGGCACGGCGGCCAGTGGTTCAAAGGAAAGAACTTCGACACCCACCTACCAATGGGGCCGTGGATCGTGACGGCGGACGCGCTCGATCCGTCGGCGCTCCGCGTGCAGACGCGCGTGAACGGTGTGACGAAGCAGGATTCGAACACGCGCTTCATGGTCTTCAAGATCGCGCGTCTGATCAGCGAGTTCTCGGCAGGCTGCCGACTCGAATCCGGTGACATGATGACCACCGGAACACCCGAGGGCGTTGGCTTCGCGCGGAAGCCGCCCGAGTTCATGAAGGTTGGCGACACCGTCGAGGTGGAGATCGAGGGAATAGGAAAGCTGCGTAATCGTGTTGTGGAGAAAACGTAGATGCCAGGTCAGATGGTGAAGTTCCCGGCGAACGGCGGCACCGCGGACGGGTATCTCGCGATCCCCGCCGCGGGCAAGGGGCCGGGCGTGATCGTCATCCAGGAGTGGTGGGGCCTCACCGACCAGGTGAAAGGCGTCGCCGACATGTTCGGGCGCGAGGGGTTCGTCGCGCTCGCGCCCGACTTCTATCACGGCAAAGGGGCCAGGATCGGTGAGCCCGACAAGGCTGAGAAGTTGATGATGGAATTCTTCCAAGCGAACACGGCAGCCAAGGATGCGAAGGGTGCCGCCGAATACATCTCGAAGCATCCCGCGGTCACGAGCAGAAAGGTCGGCGTGATCGGCTTCTGCATGGGTGGCTTCCTCGCGATCCTCGTCGGAAGTGTCGCCCCCGACAAGGTTGCCGCGGTAGTCGATTGCTACGGGGTGGGGCAGCGCATCCCCGACTTGAAGCCGCTGCGGGGGATACCGGTCCTCGGCATCTTCGGTGGTAAGGACCATTCCGCCGCCGAGTTCGCCGCACTCGAGAAGGCCGCGAAGGAGAACGGGGTGCCGTTCACGAAGTACACGTACCCCGAGGCCGACCACGCGTTTCTCAACGAACAGCGCAAGGACGCCTATCGGCCCGACGATGCCAGGGACGCATGGAGCAAGATCCTCCCCTTCATGAAGAGCAACGTGCGCTCATGAGCACGACGCTATCCCCGATCACCAGCATCAACCCCGCGACCGAGGAAGTTCTCGCGCGGTTCGACCCCTTCACGCCCGAGGAAGTGGACCGCGCGCTCGACGAAGCGCAGGACGCCTTCATCGCCTGGCGCGCGCGTTCCATCGCGGACCGCGCCGTCCCGATGCGCCGGCTCGCCGCGTTGCTTCGCGAGCGCGCCGATCGTTATGCGCGGCTCATCACGCTGGAGATGGGGAAGCCGATCGTCGAGGCCCGCGCCGAACTGGAGAAGTGCGCTTGGGGCTGCGAGCACTACGCCGATCACGCGGCGCGTTACCTCGCCGACGAAGTGATCACCACGAACGCGAAGAGGAGCCTCGTCGCGTTCCAGCCGCTCGGCATCGTCCTCGCGGTCATGCCCTGGAACTTCCCGTTCTGGCAGGTGATCCGATTTGCCGCGCCGGCGCTCATGGCCGGCAATGCCGCGGTGCTCAAGCACGCCTCGAACGTGCCGCAGTGCGTGCTCGCGATCGAGGAAGTCTTCCGCGACGCGGGTTTCCCCGAGGGACTCCTTCGCACGCTGCTCCTGGCGGGCTCTCAGGTCGAGCCGGTCATCGACGACCCGCGCGTCCGCGCCGTCACGCTGACCGGGAGCTCGGACACGGGCTCGCGCATCGCGCAGCTCGCGGGTCGTGCTCTCAAGAAGAGCGTGCTCGAGCTCGGCGGGTCCGACCCGTTCATCGTTCTCGCCGACGCGGATCTCGGTCAGGCCGCGAAGGTCGCTACGCGGGCGCGCAATCAGAACACCGGCCAGTCCTGCATCGCGGCAAAGCGTTTCATCGCGGTGGAGTCCATCGCCGCCGAATTCGAGCGGCGTTTCGCCGCTGAGGTCGGTGCCCTCCAGATCGGCGATCCGCTCGACGCGAAGACGCAGATCGGACCGCTCGCGCGCGAGGACCTCCGCGAGACGCTCGAGCGACAGGTCCGGGACTCGGTCGGCATGGGCGCCCGCGTCCTCACCGGTGGCGGGCGCGGCGACGGGAAAGGCTGGTACTACAAGCCGACGGTCCTCGCCGAAGTCACCGAGGAGATGCCCGTCTTCAAGGAGGAGACCTTCGGTCCGGTCGCCGCGGTGGTCCGTGTTCGCGACGCCGATGAGGCCGTTCGGATCGCGAACGACTCGGCCTACGGGCTGGGTGCGAATCTCTGGACGAGGGACCTCGCGCTCGGAGAGCGGCTCGCGCGCCGCATCGAGTCCGGGTCCGTCTTCGTGAACGGCATGGTCGCCTCCGATCCGCGCCTGCCCTTCGGCGGCGTGAAGCGCAGCGGCTACGGGCGCGAGCTGTCGTCGTACGGGATCAAGGAGTTCGTCAACATCCAGACGATCTGGATCGCCGAAGGATCCCAGACGCCGTCGGGGCCGCAGTCCGAGTAACTCACACGTTCGGCGTCGCGGGCAGGTGCTCACGGAAATGGTCCTCCACGAGCGCGAGGCTGTCGTCGAGGTCCAGCGATCCATCAAGGCGCTCGCAGCGAAGACCCAGCTCAGCGCACGACGTCACGATCCGCGCGTCGAGCAGCGCGTCGCGCGCGCCTACGTTGGTGAGCGCGCGCTCACGCTCGAGGATTCCCGGGAAGCGCTCGGGCTGACCGACGCCCCAGCGCCGGGACGCGACGATGTCACGCCGTTCCCGCGTCGGTACGAGGAAGATCGCCTGTCCTGCCGAGCCGAGCAACGGCGCCACGCACCAAGGAAAGGCTCCCGGCCCTTCGGCGACGATCGTGCGCGAACGCGGCAGCGCGAGCAGGTCCTCGAGGACGAGGGCGAATCCTTCCTGCCACACGGCGATCGAACGCTCGAGGAGATCGATGGGGCTCGGGGCGACCCACCGCTCGTCCATCGACAGGCGCGCGAATGCCGCGCTGGCGGCGCCGCCACGCCGGTCATGGTCGCGCACCGCGTGCCAGTCGAGGTTGTAGATCTTCAGATCCCACTTGCCGGCGAGCAGACGCGACAACGTCGTCTTTCCCGCCTGAGGACCGCCTCCGATGCACAGCACGTGAGCCAGCCGCGCGCGCATGTCCTCCACGAGCCGCGCATGATGCGCACAAGGCACGTGCGAAAAACAGTCTTCCCGGAACGAACCCGGCGGCGCACAATAAAGGGGTCCCCAGGATGAACGCCGCGCAGCTGCTCGTTCGCTGCCTCGAGAACGAGGGTGTGCGGTACGTTTTCGGTATCCCGGGTGAAGAGACGCTCGACCTCAATGCGGCGCTCGAGGACAGCGACAAGATCCAGTTCGTTCTCACGCGTCACGAGCAGGCAGCCGCGTTCATGGCCGACGTCTACGGACGTCTCTCGTCTTTCCCGGGCGTGTGCCTCGCCACGCTCGGCCCCGGCGCGACGAACCTGATCACCGGGGTGGCCGACGCGCAGCTCGACCGCGCCCCGCTCGTCGCGATCACGGGGCAGGCGGGACTCGAACGGGTGCACCTCGAGTCGCATCAGTACATCGACGTGGTCCAGATGTTCACGCCCGTCACGAAGTGGAGCACGCGCGTGTCCGTGGCGGAGTCCGTGCCCGAAGTCGTGCGCAAGGCGTTCCGCCTCGCGCGCATCGAGAAGCCAGGCGCGACGCATATCGAGCTGCCCGAAGATGTCGCGAAGGAGGATGTGCGCTCCGCGCCGCTCGAGGTGCGGCGCACGTCGTATCCGAAGGCGCAGCAGGAGGCCATCGACCGCGCGGCCGAGATCATCAACGCTGCCCGGAGGCCGGTGATCCTGGCTGGCAACGGGGTGACGCGCCGTCAGGCCGTAGGCAATCCGACCGTCGAGGCGCTCCGAGGTTTCGTGCAGCGCAGCCGGATCTGGGCGACCCACACCTACATGGCGAAGGGCGTCCTCGATCCGCTCGAGCAGCACTCGCTGCCGCCGGTCGGACTGCAGCGGCCCGGCGCGGACATCGCCAACGTGAAGGCTCTGGCCGAGGCGGACGTCGTGATCGCGGTCGGCTACGACCTCGTCGAATGGGCGCCGGCGCTCTGGAACCCGAAGCGCGACAAGATCGTCGTGCATGTCGACAGCACGGTGGCCGAGCTCGACGAATCATTGACCGCGCTCGGTTCGGTCGTACGCGCGCGACCGGCTGAAACCCTCGGAGCGCGGCCCACCCCGTCCCTCGCCGGGACGGGGTCTCCCGCCGCGCCGGGCCCCTCGGCCGGTCGCGCGCTTCCGCCCGATCTGGTCATCGCGGATCTGCGCGATGCGCTCGGTCCGGACGACATCGTCGTGAGCGACGTCGGCGCCCATAAGGTGTGGCTCGCGCGTCTGTTCCCCACGGAGCGTCCGAACACCGTCGTGATCTCGAACGGTCTCGCGTCGATGGGGATCGCGCTGCCCGGCGCGATCGCCGCGAAGCTCGTGCAGCCCGAGCGCAAGGTCGTCGCGTTCAGCGGGGACGGCGGGTTCCTGATGAACGTCCAGGAGCTCGAGACCGCGAAGCGTCTCGGGACCGCCATCGTCATCGTCGTGCTGGTCGACGACCGTCTCGGCGTCATCGAGGTGAACGAGCGACGCCAATTCGGCCGCACGTTCGGCACGGTGTTCGGCAACCCCGATTTCGTCCAGCTGGCGCGCGCCTTCGGCATTGCCGGCTTCGGCGTCTCGCGCGCGGGCGAGCTCGCGCCGACGCTGCGACGCGCCCTGGATCTCGGCGAGCCCGCGCTCGTCGCGGTGCCCTGGGACCACGCGGCGAACGATCGGATCGCGGACGCGGTGGGCCGAGTCGACTAGTAACCGCGCGCCGGCAGCCCCACGCTGCGCCGCCAATGCTGGCGCCCGAGCTCGAAGCCGATCGCGCAGCCGAGGTCGACGAGCTCCGGCTCACTGAACAGCGAATGCAGTCGCGACCAGAGGCCGTCGTCGGCCTTCTTGGAATCGAACGCGATCGCGTACGCCCACTCGAGCGCGACGCGCTCCCGGCCCGCGTATCGCTCCGGCTGGCGAACATCAGTGTCGCCCGCGAGGAAGCGGAAGCACAGGTCCTTCAACGTCTGATCGACGACGCCGGAGCGCAGCACGTTCGCCTCGATCTCGCTCCAAGCTTCGCGCGCGGCTGGCTGGAGCGCGCGGATCTCGTCGCCGGTGCGGCCGTCGAGGCGCGCCATCAGCGCGCGGTCCGCGCGGTGACGCCGGCGCCCGGCTCGCCGGGCAGCTCGTTGTGGCCGACGTGCCAGGTCTTGATGACGCGCTGCTGCCCAAAGGTCAGGGCGATGAACGAGCCGAGCTCCAGCGCTGAAGTGCTCCCCCAGCGCCGCCCACACCGCGTCGTCGGCGCCCTCGGGATCCCAGACCACCATGCTCGTGTACAGGAGTGCGGCCTTCTGCCGCGGCGTGAAGCGGTCCGACGTCTCGAACTTCAGCAGATCGGCGTAGTCATCCTCGGTGAGACCCTGGTCCCTCCCACGGAGGGAACGCTGCGAGCCTCAGTACTCGCACTCGATCGTCCTCGAGACGTAAACGCGGCAGAGCTCCTTCAGCGAGTGCTCGAGGACGCCCTGCCGGAAGATGCGCTCCCAGGCGCGCGAGAACGCCTTCGCCACCGCCGGCACGTGCGAGCGGATCGCCTGCGTCTCCGGGCGCGGTGTGCCGTAGCGGCGCGCGTCCGCGAGGTAACGTGCAAGCTCGGGATCGCCGAGCCTCGTCTCGTCGACATAGCTGATGCGCGCCACGTCGAGATGCTAGACGTGCTGGAGGATGTAGAGACCGCCGCGAACGCGATCGGTCACGAATACCAGCCGGTCCGAGGTGACGAGCACGTCGTTGAATTGGATCGCCGGCTGACCCGGCGGGGCTTCCGGGACGTAGCATGCGATCTCCCTCACCTGAAGGGGGTCGCTCGTGTCGTACACCCGCAGCCCGGCGTTGAAGTACGTGACGTACACGATGCGATCGCTCTGGAAGGTGCCCGGGCGGTTTTCGTGGACGTTGTGCGGTCCGAAGCGCAGCCCACGGTGGCAGTAGTCCCCGTCCGGGACGGGGAAGCGTGAGATCTCGCGCGGATGACGCTCGTCGGAGATATCGACGAGGTGGACGTTCTTCGGGGCGCCCTCGCAGTTCGGTTCGATCGCCTCATCGGTCACGACGAGCAGCTTTCGGTCGCCGAGGGGGAGGGCGGTATGCGTGTGCGAGTGTCCGCCCTCAGGCCAGGCGAGTGAAGAGATCAGCTCCAGTGACCCGCGGTCACCGACCGCGTACACGACGACGCCCTTGTCGAAGTAGCCCCCGTAGGCGCGGTCGCCCTACCCGTCCAGCCGCGACGAGGCATAGAGGTAGCGGTCACCGCGCCACCCGTCACCCGCGAACCACATGCGATGGACGCCGAGGCCCCGGACCGGCATGAAGGCGAGGAGCCGAGGGTCGCCGGGTTCCCCCATGACGTTGTAGACGCCGAGTCCGGTCCGTTCGGGCACACCGATCCGGTACGGGTACTGCTCGTAGTTCACGACAAGCAAGCCGTTGGCGAGCTGCACCTTGTGCGAATGCGTGCCCTTCGGTACGGAGATCTGCCGCACAACGCGCGGATGCGCGAGATCGGAGATGTCCACGACGCTCGTGCCCACACCGAAATCGCCCATGTGCCCCACATAGAGGAAGTCGCCGCTCCGCATGATCTGCATGCCATCGCCCTTCCCCGACAGATCGGTGTGACCGACGAGCTCGAGACCGCGCGCCTCGAGCGCGCCAGGCAGAGAACTCACGGCCCGGATTGTGGGCCGGTTTGACGACGCGGACGCGCGGTTCTAGCCTCCGAGCCGCCACCGCAAACGTTTTCCGCGGGGAGGATCCGGACACGGCCGCACGACGCTCGATCCTGGATGTCGCGCGACTCGCTGGGGTGCATCCGTCGACGGTCTCGCGCGCGCTGCATCGCGCCGATCTGCCGCTGCGCCCCGAGACGCGCCGCAGGGTACTGGCCGCGGTGGAGCGCCTCGAATATCGACCGTCGGCCATCGCGCGCGGGTTGCGGCTTCAGCGCACGAAGACCCTCGGCATGCTCGTGCCGGACATCACCAATCCCTTCTTCCCGCCGATCATCCGAGGCGCGGAGGAAGCCGCGCGCGAGCACGGCTACGAGCTCGTGCTGTGCAACACCGACGACACACCGGAGCGCGAGACCGCCTCGCTTCGCCTGCTGCGCGAGCATCAGGCCGACGGACTCCTCATCGCGACCAGTCGCATGGCCGACACGACCGTCGCCGCGCTCCGGCGCGAGCGCTTCCCGTTCGTCCTCGTCAATCGTGGGTCGCGGGTCTCCGCCGACCATTCGGTGGAGGTCGACAATCAGCGCGCAGCCGAGACTGTGATCGCGCATCTCGCGAGCCTCGGTCATCGGCGCATAGCGCACATCGCGGGACCGCTGAGCACGACGACCGGCGCGGAGCGGGCGGCCGGCTACCGCGATGCGATGAGGGCCCGCGGCATACCCGTAGACGAGTCGCTGCTGGCCGAGGCCGACGCCTATGCCGAGCCATCGGGCTATGCCGCCACGTTGCGACTTCTCCGATCGTCGCCGACGGCGATATTTGCCGCGAACGACCTGCTCGTCCTCGGCTCGCTCCGCGCCGCACGCGAGGCGCACCTGCGTGTGCCACACGACATCTCGCTCGTCGGCGTGAACGACATCCCGCTGGTCGAGCTCATCGATCCACCCCTCACGACGATGCGGGTGCCGCAGCGAGA